>SAMEA104404100__coassemble_4194_pt1 | contig 8754 bp, 9 predicted proteins | sample SAMEA104404100__metabat2_low_PE_067 | metagenome-assembled genome bin SAMEA104404100 (sample SAMEA104404100) | Balaenoptera acutorostrata | reverse complement strand
CTATCGTAAAACAGGGCAGTTCGAGTGGACAGGCCCTGCTATTCTATTTGCGTGTTTAATTTTTAGCATAACTGCCCCAACATATATTTGGAAAATACTCGGTTAAAGACGGTATAAATATAAAGATGACAACCACGTCAATACAATGGCGAGGTTATCATCTTTGTTTGTGTAATATATGTATTAAAAAATCTATCTCAAAAAATCAGATTTGCTATCTTGCAATCTAAAATTATAACCTTTTCGATTTAAGTTTGCTATTTTTAGTGCAACAAGATTAATATCAGAATTCATACATTTTGCAATCATTGCAATATCATATCCATACTCGACATACTCTAAAACTTCATTGTCAGGTAAAGCTATTTCTGCAGCAAAACAATTTGCTTCATATTCCATTCTGTCATTTTTCATATCAAATATATTGAATTCTTGAAAAACTTTTGCTTCGCCTCTATGTAAAACATCATGTCCAATTTCATGGAGCAGTACAATTTTTCGAAGTTCTGAAGACAAGTCTTCTTTTATAAAAATAAATCTATTACGCTCAATTACTTTATAAACACCTTTTTGTTTGGAAAAAGCAACTGGCATTATAATAATTCCAAGTTGTTCAGCAATATCATCAGGAACTCTTGATCCAACCCTTTTAATAATTTTATTTGCCATATCCATAATATGAATGGATTGATTAATCTGCATAGGCACACCTTCTTTTTAATTCGATAATTGACTATATTAATCTTGGCTTTTTTTGTATTTTTTAGGTGCATATTTTTTATTGTTTTCTTTAGCAATTACATATGCTTTTTGTATAGCTAACATTAATTCATCCATATCTTCTTCAGCTAATTTTCCACCTGCAAATAGACCGGTCAATTCTTCTACTAATGTTTCCGCACCTTTTTTACCACGATATCCATATTCAGCTTGAGCATTAAAAATAAATTCATCTTCTTGTGTAAGGAGATAATTAACATTTAAATTTAGAGCATCAGCTAATTTAATGTAAAGTTCTCTTGTTCGTGGAGGAAAAGCATCTGCTTCATATGAAGTAATAGTTCGTCTTGAAACACCTATTTTTTCAGCAAGCTGAGTTTGAGTTAATTTAAGCTCTTTTCTTGCTTTTTGTACTTTTTCACCAAAAGTCATAATAATACCACCTTAATTTTAGGAAATTTATTTTCACATTCCTATTAACATAGGAAACCAAATATCCTATAATAGTAAATAGGAAATCCAGTTGCTTATATTTTAGCATTAGTTGCTCATATTGTCAAGAAATATAGAGCTCTTTTCTTTTAAGCTGGTATTTCCCCTTAGAGTGACTCAAGGAAATTATTACACACCACTGTTTTATCCCACTGCAGAGGGTATTAAAAACAGTAAAACAAATTTAATTTTAAAGGAGATTTTAATTATGGCACAATATCTTGCACTTCCTCTTAACACTTGTATCATTAACGTTGGATACAAACAGTATGCACCAGGATACAATCTAAATGGTACTAAGGCTACTCACTACGGTGTGGATTTTATTGGAAGTACTTTTGCCTCAAATCGAGGCTTTTTTGCCAGTGGAAATGGTGTTGTTTTAGGTGTTAATAAAACTTTTATTCCAAAAAGTGGATACACTGTTGGACGCTGGATTGCCGTTAAGTATACTGATGTTGCCAACTACGGCTCTCTGATTGTAAGATACTATCATCTGGAACGTGTTGATGTTAGTGTTGGTCAATCCATTTCGTTAGATACACAGCTTGGTGTGTATGGTACAACTGGCGATTACTCGACTGGCAATCATATTCATGTAGAAGTTGACACCGACACTGTCAACTGGCAATATACACCCACAATTAGTTCAGCTACTAAGTGTGGATTGAAACCAGGTTACACTGGAGACCGTGATACAACAATCGATCCACTGTTGGTATTTAAGAGAAAACTCTCTGCTCCAGAAAAGCAGACATGTTCTGTTGATAATGACGGGGTATGGTGTGCGAACATTACTATTCCTGATGGCTTTCATTAAAACCACAAAATATCGCATAATAAACTATAACACCAACTATCTTTAGATACTTGCGTGATAAATAGTTAGTGAAATATCATTATATGTTCATAGTAACAAAACTATAGATAAATGTAATATTGGGATATATAACGGTATACATGGTAGTATGAGTAGGAGAGGGCAAGATGCCTTCTCCTACTCAATTTGCAAGATGAAATACAAATCATTAATTCTGCTGATACTCAGCTTTTAAAAAATATACTTCCCCATTAACATATTTAAATGTAACAGCAGTAGTACGAACAGATGCATTCTCTCCCTCCGGAAGTAGTTCCTTAGGTAGCTCAATCGTTGATTTAAACTTTATAAAGTGTGTGCCGTCATCATTCAATCCGTAATCTAACAATTCATGAACAGTATCTGTTGGTAAGACACTTGAGCGTTGATTAAATCGAAATCCTTTATCTGGATTATAACCACTGCCAATATCAGATTGATAGTCTTGATGGAATAATTCTGGATTAACATCAAAATAGTTTTGTATAAAAGAGTCAAAGCCTTCAATCTCTAACCAATCTTCCGGCATTCCTGATGGAGTACGACCTTGATTCATAACAAAATTGCTATATATTGCTACTGCTGTTTTGGTATCCAAATCGTCGATATTTGTAAAGACAGTTGTGCCACCCAAGTTAGTCCATTTATTTAATACTTCAGAGTATTCTTCTACCGATAATTCAGTTTGGCTTTTATCATTTTGTGAAGCTTCTTCTGAATCAGATTGACTTGCTGACTGATGATTATTGTCTGTGCTCATTGAAGACGACATACTTTCGCTTTGCAGATTACTGTTGGTACAAGCCGTTACAAATAAAGCTACTATCAAACAAATACATAACAATAAAATTCTCTTCATAAAATTAATCTCCAATCATTATATAAATTCATTTATGTTAGCCTTTTTTATTAGTTATCATTTAACTTTTATTATCTTTGGTAACTATTATAATTAGTTTACCATAAAAACTTTATTAAGTCCATTAGTTAATTGTAAATATATTATTATCTTTCAGTAATATTGTGTTGTGAGAAAGGATATTCAATACAAATGTAAAAAGAAATTAAGCTATACTATGACGAATATTCGTTCAACAGAGAAAGAAGCAGTGCCAAACAACGAGTACAAAAACACAGCGTACACTTTTTAGTTAGTGAAAGAATTGGACAAGAAACTAAACGAAGATAAAAGGAAATATTTGATAGTGATAACGAATAGTTTAAACCAATCAGTGGTTAACTGTTCGTCATTTTCTATTCTCTGAACTTAACAGCAGCACCGAAAGCATCGCCTTATCTAACGATAGGTCGGTGCTTTTTTGCGTTTAAAAGCCGAACACAGCCGATAGAAATAGTTTAATCGACCAACTATCCTACAGTAATCACACTGTTGGCTACAAACAAATATTTTTTCATAGCAGACTTCAAAAATCTCATTTGAGTGTGGAAGTAAGTGAGGGCATCATTTAATCCTCAACTGTATCTTGAAAATTAAATGATCGTCTAAGGAATGATATGGTTGCCAAGACCTCGTAAGAGTGAGCGACTGAAACGATGGAGAGAAAGTCGGTTATGAACTGTCTTTGGATAGAGCGAAAAACTTAAATTACAAATTAAATTGAAAGGAAAATTTAAATGAAAAAAGAACTAAAACTAATTCATATGAGTAATGTGAATGTAGAAGATATCAAATGGGTTTGGTATCCATACATTCCTTACGGAAAAATTACTGTTGTCCAAGGCGACCCTGGAGAGGGAAAAACAACATTTATTCTTGCTCTTGTTGCCTTACTCACAAAAGGCGAACCGTTGCCTGAAGAAGAAAATAAACGAGAACCTATAAATGTTATTTATCAAACGGCTGAAGATGGACTGTCAGATACTATCAAGCCTCGTCTTCTTTCTGTTGGCGCAGATTGTGAAAGAGTTATTGTAATTGATGAAAGTGAATCAGAGCTAACAATGTCAGATGAAAGATTGGAGGAGGCTATTAAAAAAACGAATGCAAAGGTAATTGTACTCGACCCTATTCAAGCTTACATCGGTGGAGATGTGGATATGCATAGAGCAAATGAAATCCGACCGATCATGAAAAGACTTGCTCTCCTTGCAGAACACACAGGATGCGCAGTTATTTTAATTGGTCACATGAATAAAATGGGAGGAGCAAAATCTGCTTATAGAGGTTTAGGTTCAATCGATATTCGTGCGGCAGTGAGAAGTGTTTTGGTTGTTGGCAGAGTAAAAGATGAACCTACACTTCGTATCGTTGCTCACGATAAAAGTAATCTTGCGCCTGAGGGAAAATCTATTGCATTTGAATTAAATCCAGATACTGGATTTATATGGAAAGGCTATTGCGAGACAACAGTTGATGATTTGCTTTGTGGTAAGGGTTCAGTTCTAAATAAAACAGAGCAAGCTGAAAAACTTTTAAAGGAATTATTAACAGATGAAGATATTCCTTCTGAAGATATAATGAAACAAGCTAAGGAACTTGATATTTCAAATCGAACATTAAAAATCGCAAAACAAAATCTTGGAATTAAATCTTTTAGAAAAGATAATAAATGGTTTTCTTCTTTACCAAGAGGGTAAGAGGGTAAGGTTATAAAGACTTTGCCTCCTTGCCCTCTTATTGTTTAAGATAAGATTTATTTTAAGTAGCAAAGAATACTTAAATATTAGCAATTAAATTTATTTGATAACAAATGTTTTGATGCGGTTCACGGCAAGTACGCCCCTCTGTATGCCGACAGTTACACTATTGGGATAATTACTCTACAATCGATGAGAAATCGATTGTAGGCGAAATTTGAGCCACAACACGGCACCATTAAGAGTGCTAATATAATGCCCTGATAGATACCATTTCTTTTCTCTGAATTTATTAAACTAGCAAAGTTCAACTTAGTATCTGTCTCTGCTTAATGCAGAGAGCCAGCATCGCATTCGGCTACACGCCGAACGCTTGCTGGGCGGGAGTACCCGCACCCCTTTAGATACGAATAAACCGATAATTTGTCACATTATGAAAGGAACATATAAATGAAAAATCAACGATTGAGCCTACGAATATCAAATGAGGATTTGGCTGTTATCAAGCACAAATCTAAACAAGCAAAAATGACTCTAACTGACTATGTTACAAAATCAGCCATGGGCAAACAAATTATAATCATTACAGATTTAATTGACGTGGCAAAACAGATAAAGGCTGTAGGTAAAAATTTAAATCAACTTGTAACCCTTGCCAATATGGGTAGAGTGCAATTTATAAATTTATCTGAAACACTTGATGCATTTACTGCCATCAACCAAAATTTACAAAATATCCTTGAAAGAAAGAGATGGAGTGGTATACCTAACAGCGAAATAAATAAATCTATTTGAAATATAAATCAACAAGAAAAATTAGACAAAGAAAAGAGGTTTGCGATGGCAACAGTTAATTTTATAAATAGACCCAAAGGTCAAACTCGTGGTGGCCTACACGCAGTACTTTCTTACGCAATGAAACCTGAAAAGACAGCTTATGAAGGAACTCATTTGATAAGTGGCGTAAATTGTTCTCCAGGTTCTGTGTACCATGAATTTATTAATACAAAGCTAATTAATGGAAAATGCAACGGAAGAATGTATTATCATTTTGTTCAGGCATTCCCAAAGACTGAGAAAGTAACTCCAAGGACAGCCCACGAAATTGCATTAAAGCTTGCCGATTTCTATAAGGGCTATGAAATTTTGGTTTGTACTCATACTGACAGAGAACACATACACTCTCACTTTATTGTAAATTCAGTAAGTCTTGAAACAGGTAAAAAGTTACATCAATCAGCTCAGGCAATACAAAATATAAGAAATTATTCAGACGAACTATGTAGAGAATATGGACTATCAATTTGTCAACCAAAGGAGCACAGAACCAAACCGATGACAGCAGGTGAATATCATTCAGCCGAGCGAGGTAAGAGTTGGAAAATAATGTTAATGAATACCATTGATGAGTGTATGAAGTATGCACTTAACAAAGATATGTTTTTAGAACTTATGGAGGCAGAAGGCTACAGTGTAAAATGGACAGCAGCTCGTAAGAATATTACATACGAAACCTCTGAGGGTTACAAGTGTCGTGACAATAAGCTACATGAAGAAAAATATTTAAAAGAAAGGATGGAAAATGAATTTGAAATCAGAAGAAAGATTATCATTGGAGGAACTGAAAACAAAGAACAAGCCTATTCTGAATATCAATTACATGGAGTTACAGAATCAGTCTATGGAGACTATGAAAACTATATTAGAAAATCAGAGGATAATGATAAACTTGATTATTCAAATTCGAGAGATAGTATCACAACAGAAGAATCAGATAAATCAAATCGAAAACAAAACCAACTATACTCAAATGGAATTACAAATCAAGGAAATGAGCAACAATATAGCGGAAATAAAGAAAAAACTTTTACAGGATGGGAAAAAGAGAGAATGGAACTTATTTTCAAAATTCAGACTGCCTCGTTTCAGATGTCCGAGAATCAATTGGATAGCAATAATAATTTTGCTAATGTCATTAGTTCCACTTTGGGTGATATTGCGAAGCTTGGTAGTAGTTTGGGTACTGGTGAGCGAAATGATAAAATAGTTGATTCTACAACTCAAATAGTAGTTCATGAACGCAAACATAGAGTATATCAAAAAGAAAATGATATAAAAGATCAAGGCTATAAGCTTAGCCTATAATTTTAATAGATTAGAAAGGAATACATATGAAAGAAAATTTAATTATTGAAAGCAACAATTCGATGAGAACTCAGAAAGAAATTAAAATAGGTAAAACTATCTATAATGTAAACTCTGTATTTCAAGGCAATCAAAATCTAGAAAAGATTTTAAAAGATTGGATTATAAATAAAGTATTATTAAGTGCGAATAATTAGTACATTTGCTGAATAGCTATTCACGAAGATTTGTGATAGTGTTAGTACTAATCCCAAGGATAAAACTATTAAACAACAGAACGGAGGAAATATAGATGAATTATAGAGTGGGAGCATATTTAAGACTATCTCGTGATGACGAGAGAGATGGAGAAAGCTTGAGTATTGAAAATCAGAGAGCGATTGTTACAGATTTTGCTAACAGAAAAGGTTGGTCAATATGTTCGACCTATATCGATGACGGATACTCGGGAACAAATTTTGATAGACCACAATTTAAACAAATGATTGATGATATAAAAAGTGGTGAAATTAATTGTGTAATTGTAAAAGACCTGTCAAGATTTGGTAGAAACTATATTCAAATTGGAGAGTATACTGACTACCTATTCCCTAGACTTGGCTGTAGATTTATAGCAATCAACGATGGTATAGATACACTGGAAAAAGAAAATGAGATAATGCCATTCAAAAACTTAGTTAATGAATGGTATAGTCGAGATCAAAGCAAAAAAGTAAAATCAGCAAAAATTGCAAGAGCGAAAAATGGATATTTTATGGGAGCCTATGCTCCCTATGGGTACTTAAAAAATCCTGAAAGACAGCCACCATTTCTAATAGACGATTATGCGGCGCCAACAGTCAGAAAAATATTTGAAATGAGAGCCAGAGGTATGGGATATAGAAAAATAGCTACGCAATTAAATGAGGAACACATAATGTCGCCTCGTGAATATTACTATAACATGTTGGGAAAACCAAATCCAAGAAAAAGTAATAAAGCCTGGTCAGATGTAGTAGTAAGGGATTTGTTAAAAAATGAGGCTTACATTGGAAACCTTGTGCAAATGCGAAAAGGAACAATGTCATATAAAAACAGAACACCGATTAATAGACCGGAAACTGACTGGATAAGAGTAGAAAATACACACGAGCCTATTGTGACAAAAGATCTATGGGATATTGCTAGAAAACTTGGAGATAAAGGAACAATAGGAAGGAGTAACAAAGATGGAAAAGTAAGTCTCTTCTCAGGCTTAGTAAAATGTGCAGATTGTGGCAGAGGAATGAAAATTGTTAGAGATTGCAATACAAGAAAGGATGGTCATAAAAATAATCATCACGCATATATTTGCTGTGGATATTCTCAAGGCGGTAGGGCAATCTGTTCTCCACACAGAACATTAGAAAGTATATTAGTAGAACTCGTCCTCAATGATGTTCGAGAAAAAGCAAGGATGATTAGTATTGATGAGGAAAGTGTGATTGCAGAAATTAAACGCAATAAACAATCTGCTTCATCAATCAATCAAAAGGATATGCAGAAAAAACTTAACCGTGTGAATAATAGATTGTCTGAACTTGAAAGACTAATATCAAAACTATATGAGGAAATGGTACTTGGAGATATTCCAAGAGAAACTGTACTGGATATGATTAATCGATATAAAAAAGAACAAGAAGAACAGTTGGTATTATCAACAGAGCTTACAAAAAAACTAGCCCACTCAACGGAAGTCGATGATGACATTCGTGAGTGGGTTTCGCTTATCCGTAGCTGTATGAATCTGGAAAGTCTTGACAGAGAATTACTAATAAAGTTAATTTCTAAAATAGAAGTTGGTCAAAAAGCCGTAGTAGACGGCGTCGAAAGGCAGGATATATACATATACTATAATTTCGTAGGCAGAATTGATTGACCATCCTTATGCAAAGATACTTTGGCGTATTTTGGGCATATAA
>SAMEA104404100__coassemble_4055_pt1 | contig 9003 bp, 7 predicted proteins | sample SAMEA104404100__metabat2_low_PE_067 | metagenome-assembled genome bin SAMEA104404100 (sample SAMEA104404100) | Balaenoptera acutorostrata | reverse complement strand
AGAGTTGAGAGTTGAGAGTGAGTTCGCTAACGCTCACAATGACGAATGACGAATTACGAATTGCGAATGACGAATTAGCTAGACGACTAGTTTAAACTATAGATGAAGACTACTGCATTATAAGAAAATATACGTTTCATATAACTGACATTTCTGAAACTGCGGTCTGTGTAAGAGAAAAAGCGTGACAAGATGATATATTAAAAGTGAGAAAAAAACTATCTGAATAGTAATTTAAACTCTCCACTCTCCACTCTCCACTCTAAAAAAGAGGACTACAGGAAAAGCTTCCCATAGTCCTCTGCATAGATAATATTACTATTTATTTTTTATGTTATTTTTCACGAACTGAATTTATGTAGGCTTCCAAAATATCGACAGCAGTATCAATACTTAAATCTGTGACGTCAAGAGTTAGGTCATAGTTGCGTGCGTCACCCCATTCAACATCCGAATAATAGTTGTAATAGCTAGCTCTCTTTTTGCCTATCTTTTTAATCATTTCAATGGCTGCCGCTCTCTCAATTTCATTTTCACGCATTACGTGTTCAATTCTATACTCCTCAGATGCGTGTATAAATATATTGAAGCAGTTAGGCTTGCCACGAAGTATATAGTCGGCACATCTACCAACAATTAGACAAGGACTTTCGTTTGCAAGGTCCTTTATTACCTTTGCTTGCATTAAAAATAGCTTGTCGTTTGTTAGACACTCCATATAGTTAAGCGTTGGGTTATATGAGCGTGAATTTAATGATAGTGTATATAGGAAGCTATTTGAAGGCATCTCGTCTGCTTTTTCAAAAAGCTTTTCGCTAAGTCCATTTTCCTTTGCAGCTATCTTGATTAAATTTTTGTCATAATACTTTAGGTTAAGTCTCTTTGCAAGAGCCTCACCTATATGTCTACCATTACTGCCAAACTGACGTGAAACTGTTATTACTAAATTATTAGCCATAAAAAAAGCCTCCCTTTAAAATAATTGCACTATGTAATGCAAATAACATATTTATTGTTATGTATATAGTTTAACATATTTTTTATGAAATTACAATATATTTTGTACAAAGTTTACTAAGAAAATCTTTTTTAAATAAAATTAATTAAAATTTAATATATAGGAGAAAAAATAATGAAAGATAATATATATAATTTGACATTTAAAGAAATGGAAAATTATTTTATTAATATGGGTGAAAATCCATTTAAGGCTAGAATAATATATAAATATTTATATAGAGAAAAAATAAGTAGCTTCGAGGAAATAAAGGAGCTTAAGGCATCAGTTATAGAGAGACTAAATAAGGATTTTGTGATAGAGCTACCTAAATTAAAGGATATAAGCGAGGACGAGTCAGTTATAAAGCTTCTTATCTCTTTGTGTGATGATAATTTAATCGAAAGCGTACTTATGAGGCAAAAATATGGAAACAGTATTTGTGTCTCAACTCAGGTGGGCTGTAATATGAGCTGTGCCTTTTGCCAAAGTGGTAAGTTTAAAAAACAAAGAAATCTGACAGCTGCCGAAATGGTAAGCGAGGTTATGTTTATGGAAAAGACCTTAAATCAAAGGATAAGCACGATAGCACTAATGGGCATAGGTGAGCCACTTGATAATTTTGACAATGTACAAAGGTTTATTGAGATAGTAAGCTCCGATTATGGCTTAGGGATAGGTGTAAGGCACATTACTCTATCAACCTGCGGACTTGCTCCAAGGATTATTGAGCTTGCAAATTCAAAAAAGCCTGTACCACTAGCAATAAGCCTCCACGCTCCAAACAATAGCTTGAGGGACACAATTATGCCAGTAAATAGAGCCTACAGGCTTAATGAATTAAGAGAGGCTATGCTTTACTATACAGAAAAAACGAAGTATAAGATTTTTATTGAATACATAATGATTAAGGATGTAAATGACAGCAACACAAACGCAAAGGAGCTTGCAGACTATCTACAGGGAATAAATTGTACGGTAAATCTAATTCCATACAACGAGACACAGAGCTTTGATTTTAAACGTAGTCCAAGGGAAAACATCCTTGCATTTTATGATGTACTCAAAAAGAATAATATACACGTCACAATGAGAAGAGAGCTTGGTACATCTGTAAAGGCGGCTTGTGGTCAGCTTAAATCAGAATATTTATCTTAGAGGTAATTTATGAAAACAGTAGGAATAGTCGCTGAGTATAATCCTATTCATTCAGGGCATATACATCAGCTTAGTACGTTGAGAGCGGAGGGCTACACCCATATTGCTGTAGCTATGAGCGGAAATTTTGTTCAGCGAGGAGAATGTGCGGCTTTTACGAAATTTGCAAGAGCAGAGCTTGCAATAAAAAGCGGAGCCGACCTTGTAATAGAAATCCCCACACCATACGCTATGTCCACCGCAGAGAGGTTTGCAATGGGTAGTGTGTGGCTACTAAAAAATGTAGGAGTAGGCTATCTTTCTTTCGGAAGTGAGTGTGGAAACATAGCTTTATTAAAGGACTGTGCAAGAGCAGTAGATGATGCTTGTGTAAATGAGAGACTAAGGGAATATTTGAGTGACGGCACGACCTTTGTAAGAGCGAGGCAGAGAGCTATTTCTGATGTATATTCAGACAAGATAGCTAATGTGCTTTCTAGCCCTAATAATACACTGGGCATTGAATATATGAGGGCAATAGCAAGGCTAGGAGCAGGCATTGAGCCGACGACAATACAGAGAAGAGGAGCAGACCACGATACAGACGAGCTTTTGGAGCATATATCAGCATCGGCTGTAAGAAAAGCATTTAATAGTGGAAAAGATGATATTTTAAAGGAATACTTGCCAGAATATATATATACTAAGCTAAAAGCAGAGCAAAAAGAGGGGAGAATATATTCGCCCAAGGCTCTCGATAGGGTTATTTTGTCAAGGCTTCGACTTATGGAAAGAGAGGATTTTCTAAGGCTTGCAGACGTATCCGAGGGGCTAGAAAACCGAATTATGTCGGCAATAAGGAGCAGTAATTCCTTTGATGAGCTACTGTTTAACACAAAATCCAAACGCTATACTCTTGCAAGGCTGAGACGAATATATATGTGTGCATTTTTGGGGATAACGGCTGATTTTTATGATAATCTACCTCCGTATGCAAGAATACTTGCGATGAACGAGCGTGGGAAGGACTTGCTTGCTGTGGCAAAGAAAACAAGTGAAATACCGATTAATAGCTCACTAAAAAAGCTGTCGGAAAGCTCAGAAATAGCAAATAAATTTGCAAAAAAGGAGCTAGAATGTAGCAATATTTATTCCACCTTAACCGAAAGGGTAATGCCCTATGGCTTTGACCTATTGCAAAAGCTAATAGTATATAATGAGCATAGATAAATTAAATTTTATTTGAAATTTTTGTTGTATTATTATACAATTTGAGTTATAATAGTATCGGATAGTATTTTTTATCTATAAAATTACTAATAATTCTTATTTTATGGGAAATACACAACAGATTTCCTTGTTTTGTTTACCTAGAACGAGAATACGTTTTAAAGGAGAATGAATAGATGTTAAAAAATATACTAATAGTAGACGACAGTCTTGTTAACAGAACATTCCTTAAAAAAATATTGGTTGACGAGTACAATGTAATAGAGGCAGAGAACGGTAAGGATGCATTGTCTGTACTATATCAATATGATGATATTTCGTTAATATTGCTGGATATACAGATGCCAATTATGAATGGCTACGAGTTTTTGCAGGAGGTGCAAAAAAGCTCGGAGCTTTCGCTTATACCAATAATAGTGCAGACAGCGAGCGACAAGACCGAGGACGAGATAAAGTGTCTTGCGATGGGAGCATCGGACTTTATACTAAAGCCGTACAAGCCCGAGATAGTGCGACACAGAATAGCGAGCATAATTAGACTTCGTGAGTCGTCGGCAATGATAAACCTGCTTGAGTACGACAGTCTAACGGGGCTATATTCAAAGGAGTTTTTCTACCGACAGGTAAAAAGGCTAATTGCGGACAATCCTAACACCGAATTTGATATTATATGTAGTGACATAGAAAACTTCAAGATGATAAATGACAGATACGGAATGTCGAAGGGCAACGAGGTACTAAAATTCATAGCAGACTCATTTAGAAAAGCGCAGTCGGACTATAGCATAAGCGGATACTTGGGTACGGATAAATTCGCATTCTTCACAAAGCACATTGATGAATATTCAGAGGAAGTATTCGAGCAGGTGACAGGAGAGACGCTAAGCAATTCTCCGATACCAAATTTGCGAATAAAGTTCGGCATATACAGAGGGGTAAACAAGACTATACCAGTTTCGGCAATGTGCGACAGAGCATTTATTGCAATAGAGCAGATAAAAAAGCAATTTGTGACGATGGTGGCGGAGTACAACGAGGAATTAAGGCTAAAGATAATCAAGTCGCAAAGACTGCTTGAGGATATGGACAAGTCGATAGAAAACAGGGAATTTAAGGTGTATTTCCAGCCAAAGCACGACACCGAGACACAAAGGATAGTTGGAGCAGAGGGGCTTGTAAGGTGGATACACAGCGAGCTAGGCTTTATATCACCAGGGGAATTTATACCTCTATTTGAAAAGAACGGCTTTATTACAAAGCTTGACTTTTATATATGGGAAGAGGTACTTCGCATAATGAGGGATTGGAAGCTATCGGGCAAAAAGCTAGTGCCAGTATCCGTGAATGTTTCAAGAGCCGACTTTATAATAAGGGACTTGCCACAAATAATGGACGCATTATGCCAAAAGTACGATATTTCAAAGGACTACCTGCACCTTGAGGTAACGGAGAGCGCATACACCGAAAACGGTGACCAAATTATCGAAACCGTCAAGGAGCTTAGAAAATTGGGCTTTAAGATAGATATGGATGACTTTGGAACAGGGTATTCATCACTAAATATGCTAAATAAGCTACCAGTAGACATAATCAAGCTGGACATAGGCTTTATAAGAAACGAGTGTATCGAGAGTGACAAGAGCATACTAAAATTTGTAATTGAGCTTGCCAACAGCCTACAGCTTGAAACAATAGCCGAGGGCGTGGAGACAGAATCGCAGTACAGCATACTCAAAAAGCTTGGTTGTAAGCAAATACAGGGTTATTATTTCTCAAAGCCCCTACCACTTGAGGAATTTGAGAAATATTGTGAGGAAAAGGCATAAACGATGTCGTTTAAATAATTAATATAAAACAAATGAAAGGAAGTTTGATTTCAATGCTCGACAAAAAGGTTTCAGCTCTAATCAATGAACAAATAAACAAGGAGCTATATTCAGCGTATTTATACCTAGATTTTGCGGTATACTACGACGAGGAGGGACTTGATGGTTTTGCGAACTGGTACAAGGTTCAGGCACAGGAGGAGCGTGACCACGCAATGCTAATGCTACAATATTTGCAGAATAACGGCGAAAAGGTAACTCTTGATGCGGTAGCAAAGCCAGACAAGGAGCTATGCGAGAAGCTACAGGTGCTAGAATTTGGGCTAGAGCATGAGCAATATGTAACAGGACTTATACATAACATATATGATGCGGCATACACAGCACGCGACTTTAGAACAATGCAGTTTTTGGACTGGTTTGTAAAGGAGCAGGGCGAAGAGGAGAAGAACGCCGAGGACTTAATAAAGAAGATGAGGCTATTCGGAGACGACGCCAAGGGATTATATATGCTCAACAGCGAGCTTAAGGCGAGAGTTTACTCTGCACCATCACTTGTACTTTAGGAGCTACGCTCAGAGTTGAGAGTGGAGAGTGGAGAGTGGAGAGCTTCGCTCAATGACAATTTACGAATTAACTAAAAAGGATAGTAAGCTGAAAGTTTTACTCAATTTTTTTCAAAAAATTGCGGTTTCAAAAGGCGGAGCCTTTGGCGCTTTCCGCAGAAAGCGAAACACTTTTGCCGTGCAGGAGCATTTTCGAAAGTGAATTGTGCGTTAGGCAAAAGAGAAAACCTTTTGGTCGGGACGCCCCGACGGGCATATTAAAAAAGGTTTTCTAATTGAAATAAGAGTTGAGAGTGGAGAGATATTTAGAGGGTGATTTTGTGGTTAAGGATAAGGTAGCAAAAAACAAAAGTAAAAAATTTGCTATTCGTATAGTTAATCTATACAAATATCTTTCTTGCGTAAAAAATGAATATGTACTTTCAAAGCAAATACTGAGGTCTGGAACGAGTATAGGTGCAAATATAGCCGAATCGGAGTGTGCATGCTCTCCAAAGGATTTTTTATCAAAAATTTATATTGCACTAAAGGAATGTAATGAAACATTATATTGGCTAGACCTACTTTATGACACAGGTTATTTGAAAAAATCTGAGTATGATTCAATGATGAATGATTGTGTAGAAATAAAGAAAATTCTTAATTCTACAACAAAAACAATATCTGCAAATTTAAACTCTTAACTCTCAACTCTCAACTCTAAAAGCAGATACTGTAAAACTTTCATATAACTATCTTTGATAGTAACAAATAACTTCTAACTAAGGAAAGAGATGACGTGATGACAAAACTAGAGCTTGCAAGGAATTGCGTTGCGGTGAATGACCTCGAAAACGCAAAGCTTGCTTATACATTTGCGCTACAGGAAAACGAACACAAGGACAGCGCCGTTGACTTTGAATGTGCGGCATTTATACTACAGCTTGGCGGTGACTACAAGCTATCCTTTGATACATTCACATATCTATATAACAAGGGACTGTACCAAAGCGACATATTCGATATAATGGTGACGGCATTTTATGCGCCAAACATCGAAAAAATACAGAAGCAGTACAAGAAAAACTGCGACATACTAGCAAAATATCCATACATATTTACAAAGGACTTTCTTGACTTTGACGAGCTAAAGATAAAGTTTTTCCCTTATGATGAGGAATACTGGGTGCCATTCTATATGGAGGAAAACCGTTTTGGCGAAAAGCTAAACATACATCACGAGGAGGTAACCCACTATTTCTTTAAGGATCTAGAGAACCCAATACTTGCCGAGGACATATATTCCCAGTACGAGCTTGAGTACCTAAACGACAACGTAAGAAAGAGCGAGTGGGTGGCACGTGAAAACCATATATATTTGCACTACAGTAGCTTTGCTGAGTTCTGTGCATATATGCAGGTGCTGGACTGGTACTATCTACTAAAGGACGAAAAGCTTGTATTTTTGATGGAAAAGGAAATATCAAAGTACCCAATAGACTTTAAAGAGGAGTACGGTATAGACTATACACAAAACGAGGTAAAGCCACTGGACGTGCGAGAGGTAAAAAAGCTTATATGGGCGCAGCAGCTAAGCAGTGACAACGGCGGTGACTTTTTTGATGAAGTGTTCGATATGCACCCAAACCTACTACTAATGCACTCGACTATGTTTACTACAATAAAAGAGCTGTGCACAGAAAGGAGCAGATTATTGAGGTCGAAGAAGGCACTTACATTCACCTTTTCGGAGAACGAAAATATAGATGCAAAGCTACCGATTAGTAAGTACCTACTAAACTACAAAAATAATTTTACCGAAAAGGATGTACTGGTTGCCTATGTACTGTCGATAAATGATAATGTTAACTCCTACGACAAAAATGCAAGGATAGTGCCAGCTCTATTTCTACAGCCACACTTTTACAGAATGCTCCCCGATGTAGACTATGACGAAAAGGGCGTGCTAAAAATATCCGAGATGACCGCTAACGAAATCGAGAACACAAGGATTTTGGATGGCTTTAAATATATAAAGACATTTAGCCCTCTCAGACGATTTACAACAAGCTACGGCTCTACAATTAGATATGAGCGTCAGCAGGTTGAGGAAAAGCTGGGAGAAATAGTAGTAAAATATGATATGCCAGTAAGACTGCTATCTATGAACTATATGATTGACAAAAGCAACAAATTCTATAAGGATGCAAGGGTTGTTCGCTTTGAGGACGGCAAGCTGAACCCAAGGGCAACGTTTACGGCTCTTGCTGAATTTTTGGATTTGCCATATACAAAGAGTATGGAAAACTGCTCGAGGTTTGGCAAGGTAGATGCCACAGACGGGTTAAACGAGTTCATAGGCTTTGACACAAGGGCAGTATACAGAAACAATGATGATGTAATTGACGAGGCAGAAAAATATATGCTCGAGTATGCCGCACAGAATGCCTACAAATACTACGGCTACGACTTCGAGGTATACGACGGCGGAGAGATGACAGATGAAAAGATAGATGAGCTTATATCAAAAATGGAAAAGTACAAGGCAAGCTATGAGCATACATACAAAAACTACATTCAAAACCAAGAAAAGAATCTTGATAATATGAAAATAATTGCCGATGTTATTTATTCATTTGAATTAATAAAGCTGATATATGCACAAAAAATCGACAGAACAGAAATTGAAGAGGACGAGACCGTAAGGGAGCAGAGATATAAAAAGCTGGTACAAAAGATTACGGATACGGAATTTGCAAAAATAAAGGAAATACTGGGGTGCCTAAAGCCAAGCAACAAAATTGTAAACAGGGACGATGCAGAGCTTGAGCTAATTCCACTTCTTGAACCCAAAAAAGATTTACTTATAACAGAAATATATCATTAAAAAAAGGGCGGGATATTCCCCGCCTTTTTTATTTTATAATAATAATACAAAAACCCCTACCTTGAAAAAATCAAGATAGGGGAAAAGATAATTCCTTTAACCTTTATACATACAAACCACACTTGGCACAGAATAATTTGCACAAAGTCCCTAAGGCACTAAACGCAAAGCCCAAAGACTATCAGTTAATATCTATTTTTTTATAAACCTAAGCTATCTAAAAAATTATCTTAGAAGTTGTAGGATTTGTTGTGGCTGTTGGTTAGCTTGAGCAAGCATAGCTTGAGCAGCTTGTGCAAGAACGTTGTTCTTTGTGTAAGCCATCATTTCCTTAGCCATATCTGTATCACGAATACGTGACTCAGCATTTGTTAGGTTTTC
>SAMEA104404100__coassemble_4041_pt1 | contig 9046 bp, 7 predicted proteins | sample SAMEA104404100__metabat2_low_PE_067 | metagenome-assembled genome bin SAMEA104404100 (sample SAMEA104404100) | Balaenoptera acutorostrata | reverse complement strand
ATTTACAGTCAAGAAAGCAGATCCAATAGTTACAGTTCCTAGCTTTACAGCTACATACGGACAAAAGCTAAGTAATATAAGCTTTGCAACAGTAGAAAATGGTGCTTGGGCTTGGAATGAGAGTACACTATCCGTAGGTGATGTAGGTACAAGAACATTTAAGGCAACATTTACTCCAAATGATAAAATTAACTACAATGTACTAGAAAAAGATATAAGTGTAACAGTTAACAAGGCAACACTAACTGGTGATGTAAAAATAACTGGAACAGTAGAGTACAAAGGAACATTGACAGCCAATGTATCAAACGTAGAGGGTGTAAATAGCGAAAAACCTACATTTACATACCAATGGTACAGAAATGAAGAGCCTATAGCTAATGCTACATCAAGTACATACACTATTACTAGGGTGGATGTAGGAACAAATATAAAGGTAAGAATTTCAAGTTCTAACTATGAAGATAAAGAGAGCCTTGAGGTTGCTCCTGGAAAAGCCAACCCAACAGCAAATATTCCAACAGGCTTAAAGGCTACTTATGGCGATAAGCTAGATACAGTTAAGCTTACAAATGCAAGTGGCAATACAGAAGGTACTTGGAAGTGGAAGACTGGCGAAGTATCAGTTGGTGACGTAGGCACAAATACATTCGATATTATATTTACTCCTACAGATGACGGATACAACACAGTTGAAACAAAAGCTACAGTTGAGGTTGCACAGGCAACAGCTACATTGACAGTAAACCTAGATAAGCTAACAGGCGTAGACACAAGAGAGGCTACAATAACAGCCGAGCTATCAAAGGTAGGTATGGGCAATTTGCCAACAGGTACAGTAGAATTTAAGAACAAGGCAGATAATAAGGTTCTTGCTACAGTTACACTAGCAGACGGCAAGGCTACTTATACTTGGACTGGTCTAGCACAAGGCAAGTATACAGTAACAGTTACATACAGCGGTGACGCAAACTACAGGACAAATACATTTGACTATGCTCTTGACACAAACAAGAAGGCTCAAGAGGGCTTTAAGCTAAATACAGTTGCAGAAAAGACCTATGGCGATGCAGAGTTTGAGCTTGGCACAGTTGGTGGTAATGGTGTAGGAGCTGTTACATATACATCATCTGATGAAAGTGTTATCAAGGTAGCAGGCAACAAGGCAACAGTTATTGGTGCGGGTGATGCAACAATAACAGCTAAAAAAGCGGCTGATAACGACTACAACGAGGCAACAGACACAATTACTATTAAGGTAAATAAGAAAGCCGTTACAGTTAAGGCAAAGGAAATTAAAATTTATAATAATGAACTTAAGCCAGAGCTTAAGGTTGCAGATCATACAGAGATAACAGGCGTACTAGATAAGGATTTAGCCACTTTCAAGGAAAATCTTCAAATTGCTTACAAAAATGGAGACATAATAGCAGATACAGATATTATAGTTTCTGAAAAGACAGTATCAGCAAATTACGCTGTAAGCTTTGTAAATGCTAAGTTTACAGTACTTAAACCAAAGGAAGTACCTGCACCAGCAGAAAAGGTTGATGAGACAAAGAATGCTCCAACAGTAGGTATTCCAAAGGAAGTCAAGATAACTGATAAAGAAACAAATGCAGAAGTTGCGACAGAAGATACAAAGCTTGTAGTTTACGAGGATGTAAGCACAGAAAATAAGACAACAGTTGATGAAAAAATTAATAGCATTACAGATACAGCTAAAAAGGATATTCTAAAATCTACAAATAAGGTTCATTATGAGATTAAGCTTGTAAAGAAAGACGAAGAAGAAAAAGAAGTTGAGCTAAGCGGTAATATAGACCTATTTATCCCTTATCCTCAAGGTACAAATAGTTCGTTTGATTTTGTTCTAATGCACCTAAAGGGTGGCAATACAGCTGAATATCCAACTCTAACAAAGACAAGCTACGGCTTAACATTCAAGGTAAGCTCATTTAGTCCATTTGTACTTGGTTGGAAAGCACCAGCTCCAGCCCCAGCTCCAAGTATGCCAGAGGAAAAAGAGGACATAAGATTTACAAACGCAAGAGCTATACTTAAAGAGCTAAGAGACGCAGAGGACGGAGAAATTGTAAAGACTAAGATTAGTGATGATCTAGTTATTACATACGACATAATAAACGAGCTTAACCATACAAATAAGAGACTAATTGTAGAGTATAAGGGTAAATCATACGAGATTAAGCCAAGTGTTATAGCAAAGATTCCTGGTCTATACGCATTCTATACAATGGATACTTATGTTAAGTATGCTACAGAGTACAAAGAGACAGCTTCAAAGCTTCCAGTAGACAATACACCTGTATATAAGCCTGAAAACAAGGTAGAGGATACAAGTGCTAAGAAGGACGACGTAACAAAACCAGAGGAAACTAAGAAGGAAGACACAAAAAAGGATAAGACCGAGGACAAGAAACAAGACACCGAGGAAAAGACAGAAACTAAGGAAGAGACAAATCCAGAGAGCAATAAGCCAGAAAATAGCAAGTCTGAGCAGACACAGCAAAATTCTAATACAAAGGCATCAAACATCGGAATTATAATTGCAATTATAATAGCTGTTATAGCCGTTGTAGGTATTGTAGTAGTGCTTATGCTTTCAAAGAAAAAATGATAGTATCAAAACTTCATAATATCCTCTTATAGGAAAACAAGGGAGAGCTAATCTACACATAGTAGAGAGGCTCTCCCTTGTTGTTTGTATTATTAATATTCTATAGTACTTCTTAGTGCAAGTGTTTTGCGTATGTCGTTCATAAGACCATCGAATTGTGATATAGTAAGCTGCTGCTCTCCGTCGGAAAGTGCCGTATTAGGTGAGGGGTGAACCTCAATTTCTAGTCCTTGACACCCTGCCATAATTGCTGCTAGTGACATAGGCTTTACCATTTTTCTTTTTCCTGTTGCGTGTGATGGGTCAACGAATATTGGTAGGTTAGAAAGCTCGTGAATTGCTACTACTGAGCTTAAATCAAGAGTGTTTCTTGTGTATGTTTCATAGGTGCGTATACCACGCTCACACAGTATAACCTGTTCGTTTCCGCTAGACATTATATATTCTGCACAGTTTAGCCACTCCTCAAGCGTCGAGTTTATTCCCCTTTTTAGTAGTACTGGCTTATTAGTCTTTCCAACCTCTACAAGTAGCGAGTAGTTTTGCATATTTCTTGTGCCTATTTGCAAAATATCGGTATACTGACACACAAGCTCCACATCTCGTGTATCCACAACCTCTGTTATGACTGGAAGTCCTACGCTTTTACCCGCCCTTGCAAGATAGCTAAGTCCTATTTTGCCCAGTCCCTGAAATGAATAGGGGCTTGTGCGTGGCTTATATGCTCCTCCTCTAAGGATATTTGCTCCAGCTTTTTTTACTTCCCTTGCTATATATAGAATTTGTTCCTCACTCTCGATACTACAAGGCCCTGCGATTACACAAAAATCCTTGCCAATATCTACATCGCCGACCTTTATTTGTACAGGTTCTTTTTTTCTTCCATTTTCGTCATAAAGAGCTGTCCTCTTTAAATCGTACATTTTTTACCTCCTTAATTCTAGTATTTTGCTTATAATCCCTTACTATTAAGTTTAAAATTTTTTTGTAATTTGTCAATATTAAACTAGCCTTATCGAAAAGCTATGGGACAAGGTATGTATCCAAAAGTCTTTTAATATCCTCTACCCAAGTAGTTACAATGTCAAAGCCCCCGTGCTTTATGCACCAGTCAAATATCACTCCTCTGCCAGTTTTATTAATTTGCTCCGAAAGTACATCGGGTGATATGTTGTGTAGCTCTCCGTTTTCTATAGCCTTTTTTGTTAGAGAGTATACCTCCGAATGAAATTGTCTGTCGGGTGAAACAGTATATTCCTCGGTACCTAGCAGTAGCTGTCTGTAGGCGCTAGAAAGAAACTTATATCCTAGCTTCTCCATTTCTATACCTGCGGACTTATTAAGAGCAATTAGTGCCTCTGTATATGTGGAATAGCTATTATTCTTATAGTTATTTACTATTTGAGTATCAACTATATCGTAGCTTTCTTTTATTAGTGAGTCCTTTGACTTAAAGTAGTGATAAAAATTGCCGACTGATACTCCAGCATTTTTACATATATCGGAAACTGTCACATTTTCGTATGAACTAGTTTTTAGCATTTTCATAGCTGTCTCAGTTATTTTTATTTTTGTGCGTATTGCTTGCTTTTGTCTCTCGGTTAGTCTTTCTATTTTGTTGCACCTCCGTTAAGTGTTTTTGCATTACTGTTATTATATCAAATAAAAGCTCTCTTGAATAGTATAAATTGCTATAAATTTGATAGCTTATTGACAAATAGAATTAAATTTTGATATAATCGAATTATATTCGGTGAATTTATTTTCAATTCATTAAAAAAATATTAATAAAGTTAAAAAAGGAGAAAGATTTATGGAACCAAAAATTATTGCCTTGGCAGGCAAGGGCGGTGTTGGTAAGACCAGCGTATCAGCAATTATTGTTAAAATTCTAACTAATAGATTCCCAGATAAGAGAATTCTTGCTATAGATGCAGACCCAGCAATAGGACTTGCAACAGCCTTGGGAGTAAAGCCTAAGCTAACTCTTGACGAAATTCGCAACGAAATAGTACATTCTGTAGAAAATGGAAATACAGCTAATGCTCTTGAGCTTGTAAGCGAATCAAGATACAAGATTTTTGATGCTATTGTTGAGCGTGACGGCTTTGCATTTCTTGCAATAGGAAGACCAGAGAGCGAGGGTTGCTATTGCAGAATTAATTCGTACCTAAAGAATGTTATTGAAATGGTTAGCAGTCAGTTTGACTATGTAGTAATCGACGGTGAGGCAGGCATAGAGCAAATAAACCGCCGTGTAATGCAAAAGGTCTCACACTTGCTTTTGGTTACAGATGCAAGCCGAAAGGGACTAGAGGTAATAAACACAATAAATGATGTCGCAAAGGATATGGTGGACTATGACAGAATAGGTGTGCTTGTAAATCGTATGGAGGATATGTCAATGGTGGATATGCTCGATACAGGTAATGTAGAGCTTTTGGGAGTAGTGCCTAGTGATAAGAATGTAATTGAGTATGATATGAGGGCTAGAAGCTTTATGGAGCTACCAGAGGATACAGTAGCAATTACAGAGACAACAAAAATTCTTGAAAAATTCGGCATATTATAAGCGACAAATATATTTTATAGAGGAGACAACGTATGAAAGATTTAAAATATATGATATTATTTGAAAGTCTTTTGGAAGACGCAAATAATGACCTTGTCAGACAGGCGAAAAAGGACGGTATGCACGCTATAGGCTATACCTGTTTTCACGTGCCTGAGGTACTTATGAACCTTGAAAACTGTTTTTCAGTAAGAATTAGAGCACCACATACAGGCTCAACAGAGATAGCAACCTATTATATGGCGAATAGTGCTTGTGAGTACTCAAGAGCCTTGCTAGAGAGAGCTATTGAGGGCAACTATAAGTTCCTTGATGCTATGATGGCAGTTGACGTATGCGAGCCTATGAATCGTTGTATGGAAAATATGGAGCTACTTAAAACCTACAACACAGAAAACCAAAATTATATACACAGCTACCTTGATATACCTTATTCAGATGATGAGGATTGCGTACTTCATCTAAAGGAGCAGGTACAAAGAAAGGTATTAAACCCACTTCACGAAAACTATGGAGTAGATATTTCGGATACGGCACTCAGAAAGGCTGTAGCTGAATTTAACGAGGTTTGCAGAATTATTACAGAAATAGGAGAGCTTAGAACTGCGGAAAATCCAGTAATTACAGGTAGTGAATTCCACAAGATAGTTCTTTGTACCTATGTCTGTCCAAAGAGCTATATCTTGCCATATTTGCGTGAAACTCTTGAGGAATTAAAGACTCGTGAGCCTGATAAGAAACCAAAGTACAAGGCTAGAGTAGTTGTTGTTGGTTCAGAAATTGATGATACAAAGATGATTGAGCTTATAGAGGAGAGTGGTGCTTTAGTTGTTGGAGATAGATTTTGCTATGGCTCTATTCCTGGCAGAACAGAGATTATACTAAACGACGACGAGGACGCTTTAACTCAAATTATACGCAAAAATCTAGTTGATACAGAATGTCCTCGCCATTGTGCAGAACATAGAATGGATTACCGCAAGATGCACGTTAAGGAGCTGTGCGACCATTACCACGCCGACGGAGCTATATATGAGCAGATGAAATTCTGTACATACTGGTCATACGAAAGAACTCTTGCAAGCCACATTATGCCTGTAGAGTACGGAGTAAACATCCTATCTATAGATAGACCATACTCAAGTGCGGGCAGCGGACAGCTTAGAACTCGTGTTCAAGCCTATGTTGAGAGCCTTGAGATAAAGAAGATTAAGGCTAGACGAGCAAAAAAAGAGATGGAGGGAATAAGATAAATGGCATATAACGAAAAGACAGGCAAGGGACTTGGACAGTATTATGACAAGGATAGCCGTACCTTTACAAGACGTGAATGGAAGGGCTTTAAGGATACATTTTATGACTATTTTAGATGGCTAAAGCTATACTCCTATATGGCGGCAAAGCTTGGCTGTCACCCTATACTTATGATTAAGGCGCTAAAACGCTATCGCTGGATGGTATCTTTCCTAACAGCTGGTAACGTTATGGATAAGCACGCCTTGGGACTTCGTGGAAAAGAGCTTCGCTATATGCACAAGCAATTTTTCCCAGTAATACACAATTCGGTACAATGCGTACTTACTATGATTTTGCGTGATGAAAACCTACGTCCAAACAGCAAAAAGGCAAAGAAGCTTCGTGACACAACTGTAATGTTCGACGAGATGACACCTAAGTTTATTATGGCTGGCTTTCCTACTCTACAATGGGTAGATATAGCTATGCTTGCAGTTGGTATGCCAAGTGAAATTGACCAAACAGCAAACCCATTTTATATTGATACTGTAGAAAACTATGGTCTAGCTCCTGACCTTTGCCCATTTCCAGCTACTGAATCGGGTGTTGCCGTAGCGGGTGACTATCCACGAGTAGGCAAAACCTTTATTACAAGCTCTATGCCTTGTGATGGCTCACTTGGTGAGGTTGCATTTATGACTAGATACTTTAAGGATATTCCACGCTTTCAAATTACTCCTCCTCAGAGATTTAACGAGGACCAGGTACAGGACTATGCAGTAAAAAATCTACAAAAGTGCATTGACTTTATAGAGACAAACTACAATGTCAAGTGGGATTGGGATGCTTTTTGGAAGAATGCAGAAATGTACAACAAGGAAGCCCAATGTATGCTTGACAAGTGGGATATAAACTGTACAGACTATCCACAGGTATGTAATGGTGCATTAGCTCTTCATCGTGAATATGAATTTCAGGGTGCAGGCTGTCTTGACCCTTATTTCCTAAAATCAGACCTTGAGGTCGCTGAGATGATGAAAAAGGGCTATGCCGAGGATAAGGAAAATGATGCAAATAAACCAAAGCACAGAGCTATTGTTTGGGCGTGTCCTGCTCACTACTACACAAACTTTACCTACTGGACACAGCATTGTTGGGGTGTAAAGGCTATAGTTGATATGGAGTGTATGCTATCTCACCACTTTATACACATAGGTGACAAAAAGCAAGCTATGATAGATATGGCTAAGAGCTACGAAAAAATGATGATGCGTTCACATACAAATGGTGGTTATCAAAATTCACTTGACGAGTGCTGGAAGATGTGCGAAAAGTTTAATGCCAATATAGTTATAATGTTCGACCACGTTGCTTGTAAGAACATAGGCGGACTTCACGGACTATATGAGGATCAAGCTCGTGAGAGAGGTATTCATATGATATGGATTCCTCACGACCTAATGGACGCTCGTACAGTATCAAGACGTGAAATGCGTGAGGCATTTAATAAATATATGGTTAACGTATTCAGAGAAGAGCCAATCGACCCTACACTTGTGGACTACGAGGACTTTTTGGCTTGGTAATTTTAATTATACATAAAAGATAGACGGAGGAAATATAAATATGAAATATTTTGGTGGTTGTGACGTAGGCTCAACATATACAAAGTGCGTTATTCTAAATGAAAACGGAGATATTGCATCAGCAGTTACAATTAGAAGTAAGATAAATTCACAGGAGAGTGCGAGAGCTTCTCTTGAGCAGGCAGTAGCAGAAGTAAAGGATATTACAAAAATTGAGGATTTATCATATTTAATAGGTACAGGCTATGGAAGAAACAAGGTTCCATTTGCTGAGGAAAATATTTCAGAGATTAGCTGTCACGCTATGGGTGTACACGTTGTTAATCCTGATGTAAAGGCTATAATAGATATTGGTGGTCAGGACGTTAAGGGTATAGCTATTGATACAGACGGTACAGTTAAAAACTTTGCTATGAATGACAAATGTGCTGCAGGTACAGGCAGATTCTTTGAAGCTATGGCAAACGCATTTGAGGTAAGTCTTGATGAGTTTTCAGAGCTTTCACTTTCAGCAAAAAACGTTATTCCAATAACCTCACAATGTACAGTTTTTGCAGAGAGCGAGGTTATAACTCTTGTTGGTGAGGGTAAGCCTCGTGACGAAATAGCGGCTGGTATTCAGCTTGCAGTAGCTAAGCGTTGTTTTGTTATGGCTAAAAAAGCAGGCGCTACAGACAGCATTACTCTAACAGGTGGTTGCGCAAAGAATAAGGGACTTAAAAAGGCTATTGAGAACGTACTTAAAATAAAGGTTATTGACCTAAGCGTTGACCCACAGCTAATGGGTGCTTTGGGTGCGGCTGAATTTGCAAGACAAAAGGGTCTTGACATATAATTACTATGGAGGAAGTATTTTAAATGACAGCTTTAAAAGTTATTCTTATAATAATTATTCTTCTTTTCGTTCTTACCTTTGTTACCTATATGACAAATGGCGACGGAAAGATGATAGAAAAAATATATAATTCTTTCATTAAGTATCACGACAACAAAGAGAAAAATGAAAAAATCTAG
>SAMEA104404100__coassemble_4006_pt1 | contig 9109 bp, 7 predicted proteins | sample SAMEA104404100__metabat2_low_PE_067 | metagenome-assembled genome bin SAMEA104404100 (sample SAMEA104404100) | Balaenoptera acutorostrata | reverse complement strand
TTGTATTGCAGCTGCCAAAATTTTAGAAGAAATGTTAGAGTGAGAATTACGAATTGCGGTCGCTGTCGCTCCAATTACGAATTACGAATTATTACTAGAGTTGAGAGTTGAGAGTTGAGAGTTGAGATTGGGTTCGCTGTCGCTCACAATGACGAATGACGAATTATCACTAGAGTTGAGAGTTGAGAGTGGGTTCGCTAACGCTCACAATGACGAATGACGAATTAGCTAGACTGCTAGTATAAACTAGAAAAGATAGTTACATAAAATTTTTAGTCAAGCTTTTTATAAAAAGGTTGCGGTTTCAAAAGGCAGAGCCTTTGGCGCTCGTCGCAACGAGCGAAACACTTTTGCCGTGAAAGAGCATTTTCGAAAGTGAATTGTGCGTAAGCACAAGAGAAAACCTTTTGAGATAAAAAAGGTTTTCTAATTAAAAATAGAGTGGAGAGTTGAGTTCGCTGTCGCTCACAATGATGAATGACGAATGACGAATTATCATTAGAGTTGAGAGTTGAGAGTTGAGATTGGGTTCGCTGTCGCTCACAATTACGAATGACGAATGACGAATTAGCTAGACTGCTAGTATAAACTAGAAAAGATAGTTACATCTAATATTTTAGTTTTTAATTTTAAAAATAAAGAAGATTTAATGAAATAAAAGGAGGTTGTTTTGTGGGAGATTATATTATAGAAATGAAAAATATCACTAAAAAGTTCGGTGATTTTAAGGCAAATGATAATATTACACTACAACTAAAAAAAGGTGAAATTCACGCTCTTTTGGGTGAGAACGGAGCTGGTAAGTCTACTCTTATGAGCGTACTTTTTGGTATGTATCAGCCAGAAGAGGGTTCGATATTTATAAGAGGTAAGGAAGTTAAAATAAATAGCCCTATTGATGCTAATAATCTTGGTATTGGTATGGTGCATCAGCACTTTAAGCTTGTTCATAACTTTACTGTTCTTGAAAGTATTGTTTTGGGTCACGAAACTATAAAAAATGGTACTCTTAAAATGGACGATGCTCGCAAAAAGATTATGGAGCTAAGTGATAAGTATAAATTTAAGATAGAGCCAGATGCGTACATTTCTGATATTACAGTTGGTATGCAACAGAGAGTAGAAATTCTTAAAATGCTATACTGCGACAACGATATTTTGATTTTTGATGAGCCAACAGCAGTTCTAACTCCTCAAGAGATTGATGAGCTTATGAAGATTATGAAGCTACTTGTTTCAGAGGGAAAATCAATAATATTCATTACCCACAAGCTAAACGAGATTAAGGCTGTAGCAGATAGATGCACAGTTCTTCGTAAGGGCAAATACATAGGTACAGTTGACGTAGCTACAACCTCAAAGGAAGAAATGTCCGAAATGATGGTTGGTAGAAAGGTTAATTTTATAGTAGAAAAGGGTGAGCAAAAGCTCGGTGACGTAGCACTGGAGGTTAAAAACCTAACACTTAAGTCAAAAAATAGTGGAAAAAATGTAGTCAATGACGTTTCCTTTAAGGTAAGAAAAGGCGAGATAGTATGTATTGCAGGTATTGACGGCAACGGTCAATCGGAGCTTGTATATGGAATTACAGGTCTTGTAAATCCTAATTCTGGTAATGTAATACTTAATGGCAAGGATATTACAAACGAGAGCATAAGAAAGCGTTGTATTGATGGACTAGCTCACATTCCAGAGGATAGACATAAGCACGGACTAGTGCTTGACTACAGCCTACAGGAAAACCTTGTTTTGCAAACCTACTATAAGCCAGAATTTCAAAAGCACGGCTTTATAAAATTTGATGCAGTTAAAAATTATGCTCAAAAGCTTATAAAGCAATTTGATATACGCAGTAGTCAGGGAGAAACAAGCTCAGCCCGCAGTATGTCTGGCGGTAATCAGCAAAAAGCTATTATTGCTCGTGAGCTAGACCGTGATCCAGAGCTTGTAATTGCGGTTCAGCCAGTTCGTGGTCTTGATGTTGGCGCTATAGAGTATATACATAAGCAGCTTGTAGCACAGAGAGATGCGGGCAAGGCAGTACTTCTAGTTTCGCTAGAGCTAGACGAGGTTATGAACGTAAGTGACAGAATACTAGTTATGTACGAGGGTGAAATCGTTGCGGATGTTCGTCCAGAGGACATAACAGTTCAGGAGCTTGGACTATATATGGCAGGAACAAAAAGGAGTGTAGAAAAATAATGAAAAATAAACTAAATAAATCTCTTAGCAGTATTCTTTCCTCCGTTTTGGCTATATTCGGTGGTCTACTGTTTGGACTTATAGTTCTTTTAATTACAAACCCAGGAAACGCATTTAGCGGTTTTATAACAATTCTTGGTGGTGGTATAAACTACGGTATAGAAAATATAGGTCTTATATTAACCTACGCAACACCAATTATTATGACTGGTCTTTCTGTTGGCTTTGCATTTAAAACAGGTCTATTTAATATTGGTGCGGCTGGTCAGTTTACTGTCGGCGCTTTTGTTGCAGTATATATTGGTGTCAAGTGGACATTTTTGCCAGCAGGTATTCATTGTCTAGTGGCAATACTTTTTGCGTGTCTAGCAGGCGCATTGTGGGGACTTGTACCAGGATTTTTAAAGGCTGTTGCAAACGTTAATGAGGTTATTGCATCAATACTTATGAACTACATTGGTATGCACCTTGTTAATATGCTTATAAAGAGTGCTGGTGTTTACGACTCACTTCGCAACCAAACACAGATGGTAGCAAATTCGGCAAACCTTCCAAAGCTTGGACTTGATAAGCTTTTCCCAGGGGCAAATATAAACTCAGGAATACTTATAGCTCTTGTGTTTGTTATACTAATTTATGTAATCATCAATAAAACAACCTTCGGCTATGAGCTAAAGGCTTGTGGTATGAATAAGAATGCTAGTAAATATGCAGGTATCAACGAAAAAAGAAGTATTATTCTTTCAATGGTAATTGCCGGCGGACTAGCTGGTATAGGTGGTGCTTTATTCTATCTATCAGGAACAGGCAGATATATGCAGGTTCTTGACGTTATAGCTCAGCAGGGCTTTGACGGTATCTCAGTAGCTCTTCTTGGTGTTTCAAACCCAATCGGTATTTTCTTTGCAGGTCTATTTATAGCTTTAATTACAAATGGCGGACTTTACCTACAGCTTTATGGATTTGTACCAGAAGTTATACAGATGATAATTGCATCAATAATCTACTTTGGCGCATTTTCACTACTTGTTAAGGAATTTCTTACAAAGAGGCAGAAAAAACGTGATGCAAAAAAAGGCGAACAGCTTGTAAAAGCACAAAATAATAAAAAGGAGGAAGCAAAATGAGTATTTTATATTTTATTATTCAGCAAACAATGTTTTGCGCCATTCCTCTTTTGATAGTTGCAATAGGCGGTATGTGGTCTGAGCGAAGCGGTGTTATCAATATTGCTCTTGAGGGTATAATGGTAATGGGTGCTTTCACAAGCATAATGTTTATAAATGTTATGCAGACAAACGGAATAATGGATGGACAATGGCTACTACTTTTAGCAGTACTTGTAGCGGGACTTAGCGGTGGAATTTTTTCACTACTACACGCTTTTGCATCAATTAAGCTAAAGGCTGACCAAACAATAAGCGGTACAGCTCTTAATATGTTTGCGGCTCCATTTGCAATATTTGTTGCAAGAATGCTTACACCTAACCATTCACAACAAGTACAGTTTGTTGATAGCTTTCACATTGACAGCGTTCCACTTCTTGGCAAAATTCCAGTTATAGGAGATTTATTCTTCAAAAACACATATATAACAACCTATATAGGTATTCTTATCTTTGCTGTAAGCGCATTTGTTATTTCAAAGACACGCTTTGGACTAAGACTAAGAGCTTGTGGTGAGCATCCTCAAGCGGCTGACGCAGTTGGTGTCAACGTATACAAGATTAGATATGCAGGCGTATTTATTTCTGGTGTACTTGCAGGAATAGGCGGTCTTGTATTTGTAATTCCTACATCAGTAAACTTTAATGGTACAGTTTCTGGATATGGTTTCCTAGCACTTGCAGTTTTGATTTTTGGACAATGGCGTTCAAAGAAAATTATATTTGCAGCATTCTTCTTTGGAATTATGCAGACAATAGCAAGCTCATATTCTGGTATTCCAGTTTTGCAGGGCCTACCAATTCCAAACGGCGTATACAAGATGATACCATACATCGCAACAATGATAGTTTTGGCATTTTCATCAAAGAACTCACAAGCTCCACGAGCTGAGGGTGTGCCTTATGATAAGGGTAGCCGTTAATTAATATTTTATAATAAAATTTTAAAAGCTTAATTTCCTATATCGTCTCTATCACTCTCCATGATATAGGAAATTTATAACATAAGTTACAGAGTGGAGAAAAGAGGTTAATACTTATGAGAATGTACGATTTAATTACTAAAAAGAGAAACGGAGAAGCTCTTACAAAGGAAGAAATCAATTTTATGATTGATGGATATGTAAAGGGCGATATTCCAGACTATCAAATGTCAGCTATGCTAATGGCTATATATTTTAAGGGTATGACAGACGAGGAAACTCTTAATATGACAATGGCATACGCTCATAGTGGTGATATGGTTGACCTATCAGGCATTGACGGTATAAAGGTTGATAAGCATTCGACAGGCGGTGTTGGAGACAAGACAACTCTTATTATTGCTCCAATAGTGGCTGCTTGCGGGGTTAAGGTTGCAAAGATGAGCGGACGAGGACTAGGTCATACTGGTGGTACAGTTGACAAGATGGAGTCCATACCAAATATGAAAACTACTCTTACAGAGGAAGAGTTTTTTGATGTTGTAAATAAGACAGGACTAAGTGTAATAGGTCAATCTGGAAATCTTGCTCCAGCAGATAAAAAGCTATATGCTTTGCGTGATGTTACAGCTACAGTAGACAGTATTCCATTAATTGCCGCATCAATAATGAGTAAAAAACTAGCCGCTGGAAATGACTGTATTTTGCTTGACATAAAGACAGGTAGTGGTGCATTTATGAAAACTCTTGATGATGCAACCCTACTTGCTCAAAAGATGGTGGCAATAGGCGAAAATGCTGGCAGAAGAACAGTAGCACTCATAACAGATATGGATATTCCACTAGGACACAATATAGGAAATAGCCTAGAAGTTACAGAGGCTGTTAAGACTCTTAAGGGTGAGGGACCAGAGGATTTGACAGAGGTTTGTCTAAATCTTGCCGCGAATATGCTATTCCTTGCAGGAAAGGGCAACATAGACGAGTGCAAGTCTATGGTAAAAGAGGTAGTGGCAAATGGTAAGGCTCTTGAGAGACTTATAGCAATGGTTGAGGCTCAAGGTGGAGATTCATCGGTAATTAAGGACACAAATAACTTTGCAAAAGCCCCATACAGCTATGAAATCAAGGCTACAAGGAGCGGATACATTACACATATGGATACAGAAAAATGTGGTATAGCTTCATCAATGCTTGGTGCTGGCAGAGAGACAAAGGACAGTGTAATTGATTTTGCAGCTGGTATAATTTTGCACAAAAAGACATGCGACTACATAAAAGAGGGCGAAGTAATAGCTACTATGTACGCATCAAAGGAGGAGCTATTTAAGGCGGCTGCTGAAAAGTATCTATCGGCTATAACTCTAAGTGACACAGAGCCAAAGAGAGAACCACTTATTTTTGCAAGGGTTACAAAGGATAGTGTTGAAAAGTTTATCTAAAGCTATTACGATATGTCTGAAATCAATGACGAATGACGAATTACGAATGACGAATGACGAATTAGCTAGACGGATAGTTTAAACTATAAAAAATAATATTTGCAATAAAAAAAGAAATGGAGTATAATTATGACTGAAAAAGAAATACTAAACCACGTTGACCACACACAACTAAAAGCCTTTGCTGTATGGGAAGATATTAAAACACTTTGTGATGAGGCTATTGAATACGGCACAGCAAGCGTTTGTATACCTCCTTGCTACATAAAGAGGGTTCACGATACATACGGAGAAAAAATTAATATCTGTACAGTAGTTGGATTTCCTCTTGGCTACAGTGTAACAGAGGCTAAGGTTGCTGAGGTAAAAAAAGCTTTGGAGGACGGCTGTAACGAGATTGATATGGTTGTAAACATCAGCGATGTTAAAAACCACGATTTCAAGGCTGTAGAGGATGAAATTAAGGCTCTAAGAGAGGCAACAGGCGACAAGATACTAAAGGTTATCATCGAAACTTGTTATTTAACAGAGGAAGAAAAGATAGCTATGTGTCACGCTGTAACAAATGCAAAGGCTGATTACATCAAAACTTCAACAGGCTTTGGCACAGGTGGTGCAACAATGGAGGACGTAAAGCTTTTCAAAAACTATATTGGAGAGAATGTAAAAATTAAAGCCGCTGGCGGTGTCAAGAGTGTTGAGGATATGGAACGCTTTTTGACTGAAGGCTCTTGCGACAGAATTGGCACAAGCTCTGCAATTAAGTTAATAAAAGGAAAACAAACAAACGAATACTAAGGAGGAACTATAAAAATGAAAAAATTTTTAAGCATTCTTTTGTCTGCTATTATGGTAGTGGGTATGACAGCATGCGGTGGCGAAAAAACAACAGATAATTCAAAAGGTGGTTACGAGCTTGCCCTAATCACAGACGTTGGCACAATTGATGATAAGTCATTTAACCAAGGTTCTTGGGAGGGACTAGAGGCTTACGCAAAAGAGAAAAACATTTCACACAAATACTATAAACCAACTGAGAAATCAGATACAGCTTGTCTACAGGCTATAGACCTAGCTGTTAAGGGTGGTGCGAAGGTTATAGTTACACCTGGATTTTTGTTCGAGGTTCCAATATACGAGGCACAAGCAAAGTATCCTGATATAAAATTCATCCTTTTGGATGGTGCTCCTCATAAGGCTGATTCCTTTAATCCAGAAATTGCAAGCAATACACTAAGCATATTCTACGCTGAGCAACAAGCTGGTTTCCTCGCTGGTTACGCTGCAGTTTATGACGGATACCGCAACCTAGGCTTTATGGGTGGTATGGCTGTTCCTGCAGTTGTTCGTTTCGGTCACGGCTTTATCCAAGGTGCTGATTATGCAGCTAAGGAAATGGGACTAGAAAAGGACGAGGTTTCTGTTAAATATCACTACACAGGTTCATTTGATGCTACTCCAGAGGCTCAATCAAAGGCTGCTAGCTGGTACAAGGATGGCACAGAGGTTATCTTTGCTTGCGGTGGTGCAGTAGGTAACTCAGTTATGAAGGCTGCTGAAACAGCTGGCACAAAGGTTATCGGCGTTGACGTTGACCAAGCAAGTGAGTCAGATACAGTTATTACATCAGCTATGAAAAACCTAAGTAAATCAGTTTACGATGCAATTGGTACATTCTATGCAGGTACATTTGAGGGTGGTAAGTCAGTAGTTCTTGATGCTTCAGTTGGCGGTATACAGCTACCAATGGAAACATCAAAATTTAGTAAATTTAATCAAGCCAAATACGATGAAATTTACAATAAATTTGTTGATGGTTCAATAAAGGTTTCAGATGAACTATATGAAAACGATTGTACAAAAGTTCCAGTAGAGCTAGTAAAGGTTACTTCAATCGCTTAATTTAGAAATACTGTATTATTAATAAAAACGTATTAAAAAAGGCATCGGCTAAGTTAATTCTAAACCGATGTCTTTTATTTTATAAAAATTTTATTTGTTAAGGACTTTCTGTATATGAAGAAAAAAATAACATCAAAAAGAATATTGCTAGGACTACTTGCTATTTTTTTAGCTGGGGCAGGTATTGCCTTTAATTCACTTTCAACGCTTGGAAATGACAGCGTTGCTCTTTTGTACGACGGATTTAGAGCTGGTTTTCATCTTGATATGGATAAGCTTGGAATAGTTTCAAATACTATTAATCTTGTTTTAGTTATAATAGTACTACTTATGTACAAAAAATTTATAAACATTGGAACTCTTATTTATACTGTACTTTTAGGCACAGTTATTTCCTTTGTTTCAAATATATATTCTATGTTTAACATTCCGCTCACCATTATGACAAAGATTATTCTTGCTATTTGCGGTTGCTCTCTATTATACATAGGCATTGGACTATATATTGCTGTAAATATTGGTCTTGACCCTGTTTCTGCTTTTGAAATGAGTATTGCCGAAAAATTCCGAATTAAATTTAGCACAAGCAAGATAATTTTTGACTTTTCAAGCATAATAATAGGTGTTCTTCTTGGTGGCAAGATGGGAGTGCTAACAATAATTACTGCTTTAACAGCAGGTTTTTCTATTCAGTTTTTCGCAAACCTATTTCAAACAAGACTTTTTAATATTGATTGCTAGAGAGCCTTTATTAGAGTGGAGAGTGGAGAGTTGAGAGTTGAGAGTTGAGAGTGTGTTCGCTTCGCTCACAATGACGAATTACGAATGACGAATTACGAATTAATTTCGAGGGTAGTTTATTTTCTCACTTCTAATTTTTTCTTAAAGGAGCAGGGTGCTTTTTGTTTGCTTTAAAGGTAGGTTTGTGCCTCACTTCTAATATATCATCTTATCCTACTTTTTCAACTCACGCCGTTGGGGCGGTTCCTTTGTGATGCGACAAAGGAACCAAAACGCAGCAAGGGTGAACCCTTTGCAAACCCCTAGACTTAATAGTATCTCTAAGATTTAATGTACCATCCCATCAAATAGGATAGTCCTTTCTTTATTCTCATCTCCAAAACAAATTATACGGGGTATAATTTATTTTTCCGAAAATCGAATAAGGGTAGTTTTTGGTCTCAGACTAAATTTATGTTCAAAAAATAGAATTATGTGGTGTGTCTTCGCACAAGATAATTCCATTTTTTTGAAACTGCCCCTTTATTAGCTTTGACTTCTCGACAGTTTAGTTAAACTAGAGTTGAGAGTTAAGAGTGGAGAGTTGAGATAATTAGACGGATAGTTTTTTCTCTCACTTCTGATTTCTTCTAAAAGGAGCAGATTTTGTTTTTTGTTTGTTTTAATGGATAGTTTGTGCCTCACTTTTAATCAATGACGAATTACGAATGACGAATTGGCATTAGAGTTGAGA
>SAMEA104404100__coassemble_3969_pt1 | contig 9210 bp, 8 predicted proteins | sample SAMEA104404100__metabat2_low_PE_067 | metagenome-assembled genome bin SAMEA104404100 (sample SAMEA104404100) | Balaenoptera acutorostrata | reverse complement strand
GCCGACGGTCGCATTTTCAAGCTAGTTTGTTTTTAACCCATACCAACAGCCTGAAACCCTAGTTTTAATTTGAAATTAGTAACTAACCTATACATAACTATTGTAAATAACTAGAAAACCTTTTTTATCTCAAAAGGTTTTCACTTTTGAAAATGCTCCTCTACGGCAATAGTATTTCGCTTTCTGCGGAAAGCGACAAGTTATGTGTACCTAAAGATGTATACTGTTACATTACTTGCTATAGTATGGGTATGATGTAACTATCCTTTATGCCAGCGACGGCTCGCCGCTCCGCCTTTTGATACCGCAATTTTTTGAAAAAAATTGAGTAAAACTTTCGGATACACTCTTTTATAGTTTTTTTAAAAAACTGTATTAATAATTCTATTTCATTTTATCATAAAAACAATGGCACATAAATTAATTATAACGCATATTAAAAAATTTTTCAATGCAAATAGAGAAATTATTATATAATCATACCACCATTAACACTTATTACCTGTCCTGTTATATATTTTGCTCTCTCAGAAGCTAGAAAAGCAACTGTTTGAGCAATATCCTCTGTCTCTCCTATTGCATTAAGTGGTATTTCATCACAAAGTGACGCCATATCTTCGTCGGTAAAGCATTTATTCATATCAGTTGATATTACACCAGGAGATACACAGTTAACCCTTATTCCAGAAAGTCCTACTTCCTTTGCAAGTGCCTTTGTAAGTCCTATTACTGCCGCCTTTGAGGCTGAATAATGTACCTCACAGCTTGCTCCTACCTCTCCCCACATAGAGGCTATATTTATGATTACACCTCTATGTACTTTTATCATATTCGGCAGTACCTCTTTTGTGCAAAGATACATACTTTTGACATTTACATCAAAAATATTATCCCAATCCTCCTCTGTTATGTCCGTAAATAGCTTTTGCTGTGCTATTCCTGCATTATTTATAAGTGCTGTTATTTCTCCGAGGTCTCGTCTTATACTCTCGCACATATTTTGCATCTCAGACGAGCTTGCGACGTTACACTTATATGCCTTTGCCTCTACTCCATAGGTTTTATGTAGATATTCCGCTAGAGTTTCCGCTTTTTCCTTATTATGATTATAATTTATTGCAACTGAGTAGCCGTTTTTTGCTAGCTCCTCAGCTATTTTTGCACCTATTCCTCGTGATGCCCCTGTAACTAGTGCTAAATTTCTCATTATTTTTTCTCCTATTTATATAAGCTTTCAATCGTAAATGGCATTTCCCTTAGCTTAAAGGTTTTGTGATTTAGATAGCTTAAATGCTCCGCATCTGTTGTAAAATTAAAGCTTAGGCTATAGGAACAGAGCGCCTGATACTTAAATGGAAGTCCCTTATTCATCTGTGCATTGCCATATTTTGTCTCCCCCACAAGTGGATGTCCAATATGTGCAAAATGCGCTCTTATCTGATGAGTTCTACCTGTATGCAGAGTTACCTCAACAAGTGAAAACTTATGGTTTGTATCCAAAACCTCATATTCTGTAACTATCTTTTGCCCATCGGCAACTGGTCTATCAAAAATAGTTACCTGTTTTTTTGTCATATCACGTCTTAGAAATGCTGTCAAGGTTGTATGCTTTTGCTTTGGTTCTCCAAATATTAGAGCTAGATATTTTTTTGTAAGCTCTCTATCCTTTATTTTTTGGTTCATAACACGCAAGCTATGTGCATTTTTGGCACAAATTACAATTCCGCTTGTGTTTCTGTCTATTCTGTTACACAGCGACGGAGTAAAGCTATTTTCGTCATCTGGGTTATAGAATTTTTGGTTATATAGATAGTGAAGCACTCTATTTATAAGCGTGTCTGGTGAGCTAGACTCGTCATCGTGAACTACCAGTCCCACGGGCTTATTCACAAGCAGTATGTTTTCGTCCTCATAGACAATATCTATCTCATCGCTGACATTCAAAAAAACAAGTGGAGTTTCGTTTGTAACCAAAAATTCATCACTAACATATACATAAACCACATCACCGATATTTAGCTTTGTTGATATTTCAGCTCTCTTGCGATTAATTTTAATATTCTTTGTTCTTATTGCCTTATACATCACACTTTTAGGCATAAGTGGAGCTGCCTTTTGCAAAAATTTATCGAGTCTTTGACCGCTGTCATTTTCATTTATAATAAATTGTTTCAAAGTATTCTATCCTCTATTTTTAAAATATATGATAACAAAATTTAACAGCTAAAAACAATAGACAAGCCTTTCTATTATTCTTAGCTGTTTATATTTAGTCTGTTTTATAAAGTGTAAGCTCTAGTATTACATTACCTCTGGAGCAGTTACCTTTAGAATAGCAAGAACGTTATTTAGTACAGTTTTTGCTGCAACACAAAGCTCAAGACGTGGATATAGTATCTCATCTGGCTCGTCCTTTATTCTACAAGTTGTGTAGAACTTGTGGAAAGCTGTAGCAACTGTGCTTGCATAGGTGCTAATCTTTGCAGGGTCATAGTCCTTAGCAGATGTAACAATAACCTGTGGAAGCTGTGCTAATGCTCTTATTAGCTCTCTTTCTGAGTCGCTGTCAAGTACATTAAGCTCCTCAGCACTTAGTTTGCGTGGCTCGATACCCATAGCCTTTAGGTTCTTAAGTATAGCACAAATTCTTGCGTGAGCATACTGTACATAGAATACAGGGTTCTTTGAGCTTTCCTCAACAGCAAGGTCAAGGTCAAAGTCAAGAGTTGAGCCTGGTTCACGCATAATAAAGAAGAATCTTGCCGCATCAAGAGGCACTTCCTCTAGTAGATTTGTAAGAGTGATAGCCTTACCTGAACGCTTACTCATTCTGTATGGCTCTCCGTCCTTGATTAGACGTACTAGCTGCATTAGTACTATATCAAGCTTATCTCCGTCAAGACCTACTGCATTCATAGCGCCCTTTAGTCTTGCAACGTGTCCGTGGTGGTCAGCACCCCAAACATTTATTACCTTGTCAAATTTTCTTACTGCAAACTTGTTGTAGTGATATGCTATATCAGCAGCAAAGTATGTAGGAATACCATTTGTACGGCGTAGTACCTCGTCCTTTTCTGCTCCAAAGGCAGTAGCCTTGTACCATATAGCGCCCTCTTTTTCATAGGCTAGTCCCTTTTCTGTTAGTATGTCAAGGATTTTATTTATAGCATCTGGGTGTAGTGTACTTTCCTTAAACCAAACGTCATAGTTAATTCTATATCTTCCAAGGTCAACCTTTAGCTTATCAATATTTTTTGGTAGTGCAAAGTCTATAAGAGCCTTTCTGCGTGTCTCGCTGTCGCACTCAAGGTACTTGTCTCCATTTTCAGCAATAAATGCCTTTGCATGCTCAATTATATCCTCGCCGTGATATGCGTCCTCTGGAAATTCCACAGCGTCCTCACCCTTTAGCTGTTGGATATATCTTGCCTCTAGTGATATACCGAATTTTTCAATTTGGTTACCAGCATCGTTTACATAGAACTCACGAGTTGTGTCATAGCCTGCCCAAGAGAGACTTTCCGCAAGCACGTCACCGATAGCTCCGCCTCTTGCATTACCCATATGCATTGGTCCTGTTGGGTTTGCTGATACATACTCAACCATAACCTTTTGACCCTTGCCGTAGTCACTTCTACCATAGTTTTCTGCCTTGTCGATTACATCACCCAGCATTTTTGCAAACCAAGACTTTGGCATAAATATATTTATAAAGCCAGGGCCTGCAATCTCTATTCTATCAATTTCAACATCCTCATTTGGAAAATGCTTAACTATTGCCTCTGCAACCTTTACAGGAGCAGTCTTAAAGCCCTTGACATTTACCATAGCAACGTTTGTTGCAAAGTCACCCTTTGAGGTATCTGCTGGAACCTCTATTACAAAATCCTTTGTCTCGATTTTTATAAGGTCTGCGCAGTCCATAGCTGAGTTTAGTGCCTTTTCGATTGCTGTGTGTAGTTGATTTCTTGTCTCTTCAAATATGCTTATCATTTATTTTTTCCTCTCGTTAAATTTATTTTTCTTTTATAATTTTAATATTTATTGTATTTGTGCTTGCAAGGGCTGTATTTACATCAAGAGTATATGTAAAGGAAATTGTTCCGCCCTCTGAACTTAAATCTGATTTTATTTTACAACCTCTTACACCTATTGTCAACATACCATAGGGTGTACCGTAGTTGCAAAGGTGTCTTTTATTCTTATCAATTATGATATTTGTAGGATTTTCTCCATCTCTTTCCATAGTAACTCTATCAAACCTTGGCTCGTATGTAATTGATGATGTAGCTCCCTGAAAGCCTGTAGCCTCTGTCTCCTCATACTCTATGTGGTAGCCCTTTTCATCAACATAGTATACTCCCTTACTCATAAGGTTAATTTCCTGCTCCTCGCCCTCTACTAGCTGTCGGCTGTTAACCTCTATCATAACATTCTCTTCCATATATTCCTTTTCCTCACTTTCGCTCTCTGCTATCTGGTCAATAGTACTTCTTAAGTCTATTCTGTTTATAGCCTCTGCAAGAGTTTCGTGTAGCTCCTCAAATTCATCTTGTAAATTAGACATACCACACCTCCTAAATTAATCTTACTTCTATTCCAATAACCCCATAAAGCTCTTGCTTTTCTGGAGAATAATATTTATTCATATCACGGTAATCAGCCCTATCTATATCGGCTTTTGTATATCCACATTTTAATAGGTCAAGCTTTTCATATAGCTCCCTAAATGAAGAAAATCTATGCAAGGCTGTCACAACACAATTTAGTTTTTCATTCTCCGAATTGGAAAGGGTAAATATTATTTTGTCACCGACCTTTATCTTCTGTCTTTTTTCGTCGTTAAGTCGAAGTTCTATTGTCTTTTTCCCAGTTTCTATCATAGAAAAAGGCTCAGGCTTTAATTTCATATTGTGTATAGCTGTCATTCTCTGCAATACTCCTTAAATCTATTTCCTCTCTCCTCAAAGCTCTTAAATTCATCATAGCTTGCGGCGGCTGGCGAAAGTAAGCATATTTTACCCTTTTGTGTATGCTCCTTTGCTATATTAACCGCATCTCTTAGGCTCTTTGAAACAAATATATTTTTATCCATATCCTTCATAAGCTCAAAAAGTCTTGTCTTTGTAGTTCCCATTAAAATTATATTGCTTATTTCAGTTGTCGCAATATACTCTATAAGTGATGAATAGTCTATTCCTCTATCCATTCCACCAATAAGCACTGTATCAACATTTTTAAGTGTTTTTATAGCCTCGATAGCTGTGTTGCAGGCTGTGGAAATTGAGTCGTCATAGTAGTCTACTCCATTTATTTTTCCCACATACTCAAGCCTATGCTCAAGACCATTAAATGTAGCCAAGTGCTTTTTAAAATCCACTAGACTTATGCCCAAAATATTCACACAAATTTTGTATGCAACTGCTATATTATATAGGTTATGCTCACCCAAAAGCTTAGTATCGTTAAGACTTATATCAATAAGCTCATCGCTAACATAAATTTTGCCCTCATCTACATAAATATCCGCTCTATCAAGCATTGATGAGGTAATATATTTTTGTGGAAGAGAAAGAATAGGTAGGCTCTCCTTATTTAGTATAGCAAAGTCCTCTTCATTCTGAAAGGCTACTATATTATTTTTTGCTCTCACATACTTTTCGTATGTTCCGTAGTGGTCAAGATGCTCCTCAAATGTATTGAGTATTACAGCTATATGAGGTGAATGTGTAACAAACTCTAGCTGATGACAAGAAAGCTCGAATACTATATTCGTCTCATCATTTATTTCATAAACCATATCAAGACAAGGTATACCTATATTTCCAACAAAGATTGTATTATCATTACAACCCTTTAAGATGTGATATATAAGTGATGAGGTCGTACTTTTTCCCTTAGTGCCTGTAATACCGATTATTTGCTTACCGAAGGCTCTAAAAAACAGCTCAGTCTGTGAGGTTAACTTTGAGTAATCAATATTCATACCAGTAACCGCTATACCTGGGCTTTTGAATACAAGGTCAAAGTCATTTATAATATTTTCACTAAATGGCAGATATTCTGTATTTGTAAACTCTGATATATCTATAGCTCTACTGTCTGTTATAAATAGCTTTGTATCTGGGTAAAGGGTTCTAATAAGCCTATATGTGCTTTTTCCCTCTCTACCCATACCCCAAATAAGTATTTTTTTATTTGCAAGATAGCTCTTAATTATTTCAATTTTACTGTTCATTTAAAGAAATCACCCTTATCTCATTTCTTAATATATCATCAAATTCCTGTGGTAAGGAATTATTATCATCATAATATTCATCTATATTATAGGTCTCTAGGTTTTCCACGTTCAAATTAAAATACGAAGCATAATATTCAAGAAGCTTAGGTATTTTCTCTTTTTCATCTATAAGCCTTTTGTATAGTGTATTTAAGGCTCTTTTTCCCTCACTTTGACTACCAACACATTCAAAGGGCTTATTTTCCTGTATGCCAATAAGCTGTTCAAAGGTATCCTTTAGGCTCTCCTTATCCAAAAGATTTTCCGAAAATATTTCTACCATTTTTTCTGTAGAGAGAAAAGGAGAGAGAATAATATATACAAATAGACATTTAGCACAATTACAGCACCACTTGTCCTCCTTACTTCCTCTATTACAGCTACGAAACACCTTGTGAAACTTATTATATTTTGAAAATATATGAGCTATCTGTATTTCCTCTAGCGGTCGCAAAAAGCTAAAGTATTTAACCTTGCAGTCTGTGTACTGTGAAATATACTCTCTAAAGTCACTCTCAAACTCATAGCTCTTTGAGTACTGATGATTGACTGAGCTGTTTGCAACTGTGGATTCATTGGCACTGCTCTCGTTTGATAGCACAACATATTTTTTACCCATTAGATATGCCTCTATAGTTGCTGAAAAAGCTACTATTGCTGAAAAAGGAGTGTGTCCGTTTAAATATCCCTGTCGGTTTAGCTCCAGCATATTTTTATCAAGTGTTCTGTATGCTGTAAGCTGTCTGTCAGAAGTAAAGCCTGCTATTTCCATAGCCTTTTGAGATGATGGACGATTATTAATCATATAGCATACATTATTGGGGGCTTGCTCTCTTAAAAGGGCAAGTGTAACATCAGAATCTTTTCCACCGCCTATTGGTATAAGACTTCCAGAAAGCTGAGTATTATAAATATCACTATATTTATTTTTAGTCTCCACACCACTAATTTTCATAAATTCATCAAAATTAGGCTCTATATTATTTATATAGAAAAATTCTCCCAAGCCGTTAAAGTAGAGTTTTTTCCACCACAATGCCTCGTTATTGTCAATATTTTTTTTATTTACCTTAACATTTTGTGGACAAGCTATCTTCCAGTAGCTCACAAGCTCCGTCATACCAAGTGAAAAAATAAGCTGATTAAGTATTCTATCCTCTTTTATACATTCACTTGTATTTTTCTTAAAGCTCCAAGTTGGGTGAAAGTCACTCAGTCCCTCTATCGAAAAATCATATTCAATATATATGCGACTACTGTCCTCTGTGACAGTATAGCCTCTATATAAAAAGCTATTATATTTTTTTCTAAGCTCACAGTAGTTCATAACTACACCGTCAAGTCCTTTCGTCAATCAGTTTTTGGCAAGCTCAATAAGCTTTGAAATAACCTCGCTATAGGATAGCCCAGACTCCATAGCAAGCTTTGGATACATACTAATATTTGTAAAGCCAGGAAGTGTATTTATCTCGTTAAGCACAATGCCACTCTCGGTTACAAAAAAGTCCACTCTTGAAAGACCTTTACAGCCCATAGCTCTATATGCTTTTATAGCACAGTCTCTTACAGCCTGTACCTGTTCATCCTCAAGCCTTGCTGGAATATGAAGCTTTGTTGTATTATCCTCATATTTGCCCTCATAGTCATATACATCACGAAGTGGCTCTACCTCTCCCAATGTCTCAAATGCTCTCGGCTCATCATTACCCATAACAGCACACTCTATTTCCTTACCCTTTATAGTCTCCTCTATTATTACCTTTTTATCCTCTTTAAATGCAACCTCTAGGCACTTTGCAAGCTCGTGACTATCATAAGCCTTACCAACTCCCACAGAAGAGCCAGAATTTGCAGGCTTTACAAATACTGGATAATTAAGCGTTTCTATTATATTTCTATCAACGCTAGCTATATCACAGCCCTCATATACTGTTATCCATTTTGAATTAGGTATATCGTTTGCCGTAAGAATAAGCTTTGTAATATCCTTATCCATACAGTTTGCGCTACTAATTAGGTCACAACCGACAAATGGAATACCACTTAGCTTAAATAGACCCTGTATAGCACCGTCCTCGCCATATTGTCCGTGCATAACTGGGAACAAGACATCTACTGTTTCTGTCTGCCAATTATCTCCTTTTTTTACTAGAAATCCGCTATGGCGTCTATCTGGAGAAAGTACACAATCAAATAAATTATCTCTATCCTTCTCCCATTCTCCGCCCTTTATATTCTTTATATCACCTGTATATTTATACCAAGCTCCGTTTTTTGTAATACCGACAACTATGTACTCATATTTACTTTTGTCCACGTTATTTAGTATCGAGGTTACTGAAATTCTTGAAACCTCATGCTCACTTGAAATACCACCAAAGATAAAAGCTATTTTTTTCATAATATAAAAACTCCCGTTTAAAAAATATTTCCTTAATTTATCGCAATTAATATAATATCACACTATTATTATTTATGCAATTAAAACAAATCTATTAATAGAGAGAATTTTTATTAGAGTTGAGAGTTGAGAGTGGGTTCGCTAACGCTCACAATGACGAGCGGCGAGCCGCCGCAGGCATATTCAACCTAGTTCATATTGAAATTATACTGAGTGCCTGAACTCAAGACCTTTTTTTGAATGACGAATTACGAATGACGAATTACGAATGAACTTAACGGATAGTTTAAACTAGAAAAAACAGTTTAACTGAGCTGTCGACAAACTGAATTAAGATAGTGTATCTTTCAAAAAATAGGATTACCACATAATCCTATTTTTTTTGAATATAAATCTAGTTTGAGACCCAAAACATAAGTTTAATATTTATTATGATTTCAGGAACTCTTTATAGGTTTAATGTAAACTAGGTTGAATATAGGTGCGGTGCTACACCGCTCGTCATTGTGAGCAAAGCGAACCCACTCTC
>SAMEA104404100__coassemble_3898_pt1 | contig 9365 bp, 2 predicted proteins | sample SAMEA104404100__metabat2_low_PE_067 | metagenome-assembled genome bin SAMEA104404100 (sample SAMEA104404100) | Balaenoptera acutorostrata | reverse complement strand
CGTTTGGCTTTTGCTGTTCGCCGTTTGGCTTTTGCTGTTCGCCGTTTGGCTTTTGTTGTTCGCCGTTTGGCTTTTGCTGTTCGCCGTCTGGTTTTTGCTGTTCGCCGTTTGGCTTTTGTTGTTCGCCGTTTGGCTTTTGCTGTTCGCCGTTTGGCTTTTGCTGTTCGCCGTTTGGCTTTTGTTGTTCGCCGTTTGGCTTTTGCTGTTCGCCGTCTGGTTTTTGTTGCTCGCCATTTGGTTTTTGTTGCTCGCCGTTTGGCTTTTGTTGCTCAGCATCTCCTGCTCCACCGTGACTATCTTCATTTTCATTAGGTTCAGGATTTGTTGGTCGTTTTCCTGTTATAATTACCTTCTCATCGCAATATAATTCTTTAAGGGTACTATTGTTTTCTGTATTTAAGCTTGTGATATTGTTATTTTCAGCTGATAAGTATTCTAGAGCTTCATTTTTCGATATATCAAGGTTTTTTAGCTTGTTTTGATCACATCTAAGCTCTGTAAGTTTAATGTTAGCCGATAGCTCTAATTCCTCGAGCCTATTATTGATACAGTTTAGAGATATTATATCAGTATTATTTGTTGTATTTAGCTGAGATATTTCGTTATTTGAGCAGTCTAATTTTCTTAATTTAGTATTTTGGCTTATGTCTAATTCATTAATCTTGTTAGAAGTACTGGATGGTGTAAAGCTATTATCAAGCCATTCTCCTGTACCATTACAGAATAACTCTGTTAACTCGGTAAAATATTCTATGCCCTTTAAATCCGTAATACCCTTATCAGTACAGTTAATTCTTGTTACACTCATAATCTCTTTATTTGATAAGTAATCATCATTATCCTTGTCAAATGTTTTAATTAATTTTCTGAAGTTCTCATCGGGGAATGCTTTTTCATTAATAGCTAAGCCCTTATTTTGTTCAGGCTTTTTTGTTACCTTAGCCTTTTCGTCCTTTCCTAAGGTATACTTATTGTTATTATAGGTATCGGTATTGTCTGGTGTATATATAGTATCTATGCCAGAATTTCTCTCGCAATTAATATTTGCTTTTTGGGGTGCTTCACTCTGTTCACTTAAATCAAATGAATTTGATAGATCTAGAGTGCCTTTAAGACTGTTGATAGAGCAATCTAGTGTTCTTAGCTTATTATTCTTTGGAAGAATAAGCTCCGTAAGGCTGTTATTTTTACAGAGTATTGTTATTAAGTTTGTATTCTTAGATAAATCTAGACGACCTTTTATACCTATTCCACTGCAATCAAGGTAATTTAAATTTGTATAGGATGATAGGTCTAAAGGCATCGAGATATTTTTATTATCATCGTCATATTCATACGTTAAATCGATTCTCTCTAAATTTTTGCCATATTTTGGTAATTTTAAATTTTTAACTCCACTATCTGTACAAAAAACTACTTTTAATTTTTCGTTTTTTGATAAATCTAATGTTTCTATAAGATTTTGGTTAGAGGAAATGCTAAGTTTTTCTAAATTTGTAAAATATTCAATACCAGTTAAGCTAGTTATATTTTTACCTTCAAGCTCAATTTCTTTTATCTGCTTTAGTTCATCATCTGTTAAATAATTGTCAGAGTTTTTATCCAATTCTAAAAATACGTATTCAATAAATTCGGTATCTGGAAATGTTTCTTCGTCAATATGTAAGCCTTTATTTTCTGTATTCTGTCCATTACTCTGTCCTATTATAGGAACACTGCTCTGACCTTGTGTATTCTGTGTTATGCTAGAACTACCCAATGGCAATGCCATTGCATTAGCTGTTCCTCCTGCCATCATAGATATAGCAAGAATTAGACTTAAAGTTTTTTTGTAATTATTTCCCATTTTATTATCCTCCTAAAATTTATTTTATATTAATTTTATTATGTCTAAAATTTACCTCTTATCTCCTTTAAGAAAATATAATACTTATATCTTACTGGAGATATTATTTTTTGTGTAGATTTATTAGTATGGGTCTTATGAAAATAAGATATATTGAAAATATTAATACTGCGCCTATCACAAGCATTCTGATTGCACTATTGATGTTATTTTCAAAAAACAATGAAATTCCCACACATATACACAAGACACAAATACTACTGTAGATTAAAAATATAATTCCCCAAAGAATATAAAAGAAAATATGTATCCACATAACACGTGGCTTTCCGCGTTGCTCAGCGATTCTTTGTCCACAAAGTAAAATTTCTGATAAGATCCATACTAGAATAATTGATACTAGATAAGGCACATTTAATATCCCCCATACTATTTACTTAAAGAAGGTTTGATATAAATAATCCTATAGTGGCGTTTCTAGGATTATTTATATCAGGAAAATATAAAAAAATATCTACATATGTATAATAGCATAGACGATATTAATTCTGTGTTAACTTTTTAATTTATCGAGATACCAGCTTAAAAAAATAATAAAGCTGAAAATAGGGGATGAGGAGGTGTTAATTTTGGATACTGGTTGGATAGCTCCATCATTAAACAATGGCACTATACTAATGAAAAATATAATAGGATAGAAGAGACTTCTTTAAAATTTGTGTAAGCTCTTGTTCAATCTTTTTTTTTCTAGCAAAAAAATTTGATGTGTTTATTATTATAAAAGTAATTTTGAGTATGGATAAAAGTAACTAACCCCTACTACTCATCTTTTATGTGAATAGTAGGGGTTAGTATTTTTTTAGTAAAGGGAAAAAAGCTTTAACTTTTAGAATTTATATATCTAGTTTTTATTATATATCTGCGATGCGTGGTATTAATCCTTTCTTCTACCTAGATATAGAATGACGCCTATGCCTACAATCGAAATAACAGCTATTACTATTGCTACTATTAGACCTGTATTCGACTTCTTTTGTTCTGTAGGCTTTGTTATTGTTTCTGAGGTGCTTGGCTTTTCTTCCTTGGAGGTATTTTCCTTTAGCTCCTCGGTGTCTTCATTACTCTCTTTCTTAGTATCCTCTTTTACCTCATCTTTTTTAACTGGCTTTGTTTCCTCTTTATCCTTTGGCTTTTCTGTCTTTTCCTCTGTTGGCTTTGTGTCAACATTGTTTATTGTTGGATATTTATTGGGGTTTATTACAGGTGTCTTATCTGTTTCTGCTACTGTCTTATATTCCTTAGCATACTGAGTAAACACGCTTACTGTCATAAACACATACATTCCTGGTACTCGGCTCATATTTTCGTTTGTAACCTCGTACTCCTTGCCATTATGCTCAATAACTAGTCTTACTCCACCGTCAGCTAATGCTCTCATTATGTCATAAGTAATAATATCATCATCAGCTACCTTAGCTCGTACTATCTCGCCTTTCTTCGCCGACTTAATTCTTTCCTCTAGCTTATCAGCTCTTACAAACCTCTCGTCAGGCTCATAGTCTGGTGTGCTGTCTGGAATAGGTGTTGGCTTTGGTGCTACTGGCTTTTCCCAACCCATAATGAATGGGCTGAATGAGTCAGTCTCAAAGCTTACGCCGTTAGTTAGCTTTTCAAATAGAACATCAATAAGCTTATTATCCTTGTAATGCTTTAGAATAATCTTGTATGTGCTATCAACTCCGCTTGGATATGGTAAAAATACCTTTACCTTACCTTTTGTTATCTTAACTGGTGTGTTGTCACTAGTCTTTACAAGGTTTATTTCATAGGTTTTTGTATTTGTAGAAGATAGTATCTTTTGTTCCACCGCTGGAAGCTCTGGAACCGCTGTTTTAACTTTTTCCTTATCTTCTTTTGTAACCTTGTCATAAACTACAAGCTTAGTTTCCTTGTTTGTTACACCATTTTCAAGACTTACATTCTTATCAATAGCTATAGCTGGTGTCTTTTGCTCAGCCTTTATTTCCTCTGTCGGAATAACCTTGTTTTCTTCCTTTAGCTCGATAATTGTAAGCTTTCCTTTAATTAGTTTAGGCTCATACTTATTACTTTCTCTAGCTGATACCACTATTTCATTACCCTTGTACTCAAGGCTTATAAGTGCTTTAAATTCTGCTAAATCCTTATCATTTACAAAGCCCTCATATACTACATCTGTATCTTTATTGGGATGGCTTGTCGCATATACATCCTTATCCTTTGCTTTAACTGTAACCGCTTTTTTGTTTACTGTAACTGCTTGAGAGACTGCTACATCATTATAGCTATCATCGCCGTGCTTTGTAGCAGTAATTATAGTATTTCCTGCCTTTAGAATAGTAGCCCTATTATCCACTATGCTTATAACAGTAGGGTCTGAGCTTGTAAATATAGGCTTACTTTCAGTACTACCACCTGTGGCTACTAGCATAAATTCCTTGTCTCCGTATGTCCTATTGCCTATCGGCTCTAGTACAAGTGGCTCTTGGTTTTTCTTAGCTGTGTCTAGCTTAAGCTCAGATATACTAATATCATAATTATCGTCTCCGCTATATGTAAACCTAATTGTATATTCTTGCTCAGCTAGTCCATTTAGTGTATAGACAGCCACACCATTCTCAAGATTTACATTAGCGAGGTCCCTCTTACCATCATTAATAGTAACTAAACCACTTGGAGATGCACCTAAGCCACGTCTCTGTAGCTCTATTTTAATAGTAGCTGTCCTACTATCCTTACTGCCAGCTATAGTCTCAGCTTTAGCATTTATAGTAGGCTTTGCCTTTGTAACCTTTACATTAACTATTTTACTCTTGTTACTAATATCCTTGTAATTTTTTTGTGTAGCCTCGTTTGGAATAAAGGTTACTTCATAGCCATTATTTTTCACTGTAGGAACAGTCTTGCCATTGCTCCACTCAAATGTGCCTAGTTCTGTAGAACCACCGCTTAATATAGCTGATGAAAGTGCATCGCCATATACTATATTACTAGCTGTAGGGAATAGAATATTGGGTGCCTCCGCCTTTTCTACCACTACAGTAATAGCTACATTTTCGAGTACCTCGTATACATCTATTCCGTTCACCTTGCTTGGAGTAAAGCTTGCGTAAAATATATTTTCTCCAACCTCGCCTACATTAGTATTTTCGTCATTCCAGCTCCATACTCCCTGTATATTTTGAGGTGGATTTTGAAGAGATACATCCTTTAGGCTCTGTCCGTATTTAGCTGTTAGCTTAGCAGATGCACTAGCCTTTGGAATAGCTTTTGTAGGAATTATCTCCGTGCTTGTAATTGGCTTAAAGTTTCCGCTTATCTCGGTAAGCTCTACTGTAATTTTTTTGCCAATATCCTCGGGGGCTATTGTATATGTGCTAGCTGTAGCACTGTCTATTGCTTTTCCGTCACGCTTCCAACCATAATTAAACTGTAAAGCACCACTATTTAGTGTCTTCAAGTTACTTGTATCAACAGTTAGTACACTATTATAGCTTGCATTTCCTATAATTGTTGGCTGTGACACAAACTCAAGAGGGTTAATTTTAACTGTAATAGCTTTTGGTGCTGGTGATTTATGTGCAGAGCTGTCACTCGGTGTAAATTCTACCCTACACTCAAGGCTATCTGTAGCATCTATATTGTCTGTAAATTCGATCTTCGCCTTACCACTATTTGCAGTAACTATCTGATTTTTTTCTCCTACTGTAAATTTAAAGCTACCATCAATTACTGGGTCAATGCTTGCCTCAAGTGTTAGAGGCTTGCCATATTCAACTGAAGTAGCTGTACTACTTCCATTAACTGTAAATTCTGATATAGCAATATCATTTTTGTTAAGAATATTTACCTGTGTTGTCACCGCATTGGAATTTTCAAGATAGTTTGGAGCCTGTGCCTTTGTAGTAATACTAAAGCTTGCCTTGTCTCCTGTCTGTTTGTATTCGTCTAGTGTAAACACCGCCTTATATGTGCCGTCGTCTTTTTTTACTAGCCCTGACTTAACTTGTGCATTTGTAGCTACAATACTAATATTTTTTGGCTCTAGCTCTGCCATTGGTGAGCTTATATTAAGACTAATAGTTAGCGCTACGTCTCTTCCGCCCAAAAGCTCACTAGCGCTTGTACTAGCTGTAACTATAGGAGTAATAGGATTTACCGAAAGGTCCACTCTTGGTGACACTACCGCATTATAGTTAGCGGTCTCTTGTGCTATAGCTTCTATATAGTATTTTCCAGCATTTATAGGCTTTACCTCAGTACCATCTGAAACCGCATCATATATTTTATATGATATTTGTGTTTCGGTATCACCTGTATATGTGGCATTAATCTTTAGGCTATCTGTGGTTATTTCCGAGCCATTATAATTAACGCTATCTACGCTATTTATTGTAAGGCTAGGTGTAGCCCTTGTTATACTAAATGGCACAGTAGCTGTAGCTTCTCCCACTGTTACATTAGCTGTATACTCACCAACATTAATTGGCTCTGCTGCCTCAGCACCTGTTACCTTATCTTTGTACACAATATTTACTGAATTAAAAACATTAGCATTACTATTTTCTACAGTAGCTGCCTTTTTTTGCTTATCATAAACTAAATTAGTAGGAGCATTTAGCTTTAGTGTAGCTGATTTTATATCACAACCTGTATTTTTGCAAGTAGCAGTTATTGTATCACCGCTAGCTGTATATTCCCAGCTGTGGGTGTGTGACTCTGGTACGGTATCGTCTGTGATATTTAGATAAATTGTACCAGACAATGGATTTTGACCTCTTTTAGTTTTTGGAGATATAGAAATATTATAGTTCCCCTTATAGACAGGCTTGCTACTATCAATGCTAGAAATATCAAAGCAAGCAATTATTTCTCCGTTCTCCCCTTTTTCCATTCTTTGATTAATTTGAATATTACAGGTTTCATTTTTATATACTCCATTTTCTAATACAAAATTGTAGTCAAATGAGCCTAAATGTGCTGTATATTTAGTTTCTACATCCTTAAAATCGAGATTATCCAAATTAAGTGGATTATCAAACTCTATACTAGCCCTATATGTTAGGGGTTTGGTATTTGCAGAAGCCTTAAACTCACTCAATGATATTTCTTGTGTATGTGGCTCTTGTACTACAAATTTACTTAACTTTGCAATTTTGCTTTCCTCGCTCGCTTTTGTAGTTACTGTCCAATAGCCTTCGGTACTTCTTACAAATTTTGCACTTGCATCTTGACGTGGGGGAAGTAGCTCAAAGGACGGTGCCACATAATATGAACCATTTGAGCCTTCTTTTGAGTTGGGCGCATTTATGTATATTCTGCTTGTTGATGGTATTTCATTTGATTTATTAAAATTTATACCACCTATACCAACCTGAGTAGTTCCGTCTACTTTATTTTTTATGTTTATGGTTTGATTTACACCTATTCCTAAGGCTCCTCCGCCATTAAAATTATTTATATGAATTTCACTTGTATTTACATTTGAAATATCTAAGCTTTTTTCAATTTTAGTTATATCATTTATACTAGTATTTAGATCTCTAGCTGTTTTAAGAATTAATGATGTATTCCCTACGCTTATAGAACCTATTTTATTCGGGAATTTTCCTTGTAATCTATTGAAAAGCTCTATCGTAGTTTGATAACCCTTTGAATCATTTACACTAATATTAATATTTGAGCTATCATCAGTTTCAGAATATATTTTAAAATTAGAGGAGTACCCCAAATTAATATTTATATCTCCTATTACCTTATATAAAATCTCATTATTTTGGTCTTCTACTATACCGTTAGGATTTCCACCACGCCTATCCTCTCTAGCTCCTGTTGCATATATATGTCCTATTTTTGGTTTACTATTACCAATAGCTTCAACATTAATTGTAACATTACCTGTAAATGAATTTGGCTTCGTTGGAAGTAATTCTGTGGTATCACCATTATTTTTTACTCCTATATCAGATAAACTGCCTGCAAAAATATTATCTACATCGGTATTTCCCTTTATTGTTATCACGGAATTACTACCTACCTGTGGTAATGTAATACTTCCGTTAAAGTCGCTTATGCCTCCAGCAAAAATACTCGTAGTAAAGGTCGTTCCTTGTTGAACGTTTTCAAGTGTTAAGCTATGTCCATTTACTATTATTGAATTTCTGACTGCACTTTCAAAATTAAGCTTAATATTTTTAAAAATAGTATCTCCACCAAGAACTATTCCAGACGGTCTTAGCGAAAGAGTATTTCCAGAGCCTTCTACAGTTATTGTTCTTCCTTCAGCTCCTATTATTAGAGGCTCATCAGTATTATCACCTGGAAAATTTATATGGTTTTTTACTATAATTGTTGTTACGCTTGGATCACTTATTGCTTTTTTAAACTCATCAACAGTTCTTACTTCTGCTGTTCCATTTACTGAATATGTAGATATAGTATTTTGAGCTTCTATAACGCTACTTTCTCCTATAACTGTATCTGTCTGAGCAAAAACAGACATAGAAATAGATTGATTTATAAGTAGTGCTGCTATTATTAATGAAATTATTCTTTTTGTGTATCGTTTCATATATTAACCTCCCTTTATTTTCATTATAATTATTTTATATATCCTATTTAATTTTAAAATACCATATATAAATGCAAAAAGTCAATATTTTTTGCAAAAAAAGGATAAAATTTGTATGGTATTACACTTTTCTGATAAAGACTATTTATTTTTAATTAAATTATCGCATATTTATAGCTTGTCAATTTGTTGAGATGATTGCCTTTTGTTTATATGCAACCGTTCCTAGAAATAATAAGTGTTATGTTTTTGCTAATTTATTTAGTGTTAGAAATCTATGTGACATATCTTTTTGAAAATAGCCACCCAAAAGAGAAGGCTATACAGTTGTAGGTTTACTGAAATAATTATTCTTTATCAAAGATAAAGTACCTTTCAATCTGTGTTCTCCTTTCGGTTTTTATTTTTATATATAAAAAAAGAGTAATCTTTCGATTACCCTTTTTGAACGCTACTCTATATTTAATTTTTAGTATCCTACTTTATTTCCTGTCAATTCATTGTGTAAAGGCTCATTAGTTGTATTTGGACCTTTATCTTTAACCCAACCAAACCATTCGTTATAGATTTCCTTTTCACCTGTCTGTGGATTTATTCTTCTGTCATTAGGCTTAGGTTTATTATTCTGTGGCTTTGCTTGTGGTGTAGGCTTTGGCTCTTCCTTTTGAGGTTTACTTTCTTCGCTAGGTTTACTCTCAGTTTGCTCGTCTTGTGGCTTAGTATCTTCGCTAGGCTTACTCTCTGTCTGCTCGTCTTGTGGCTTAGTATCTTCACTAGGTTTACTCTCTGTTTGCTCGTCTTGTGGCTTAGTATCTTCACTAGGCTTGCTCTCTGTCTGCTCGCCTTGTGGCTTGGTATCTTCGCTAGGCTTATTTTCTTCTTTTTCTAATGTCTTATCATCTATCTTTT
>SAMEA104404100__coassemble_3806_pt1 | contig 9532 bp, 10 predicted proteins | sample SAMEA104404100__metabat2_low_PE_067 | metagenome-assembled genome bin SAMEA104404100 (sample SAMEA104404100) | Balaenoptera acutorostrata | reverse complement strand
GGAAATGAGCAATCAGATATGCCCAATATTTCAGAATCTCAAAGTATATCTGAAATAACAGAAGAATCCACTTCAAGCGGTCAAAATATTGAAAGTGAACCTGACAAAATAAAGGAAAATATAGAGGCATATATTTATCAAGATTCTGACGACTTTAAAATTGAAAATATGAAAATAGAAGAAGTAAAACAAATTTGCGGAACACAAAATGATGTGGAAAAATATACAAAACAAATAGAGGATTTAAAGTTAGCTGATATAACAAGAATATACGCTACGGATATGCCTTCTTTTTTTAGTGCCAATAAAGTATCTATAACACCCAAAGAAGCAGAAAGTATTGTCACAACGCTTAAAAATTTTAAAATATCAACACTTTCAAAAGAAGAATACGAAGAACTCCTTATGGGTGGAGGCTGGTCAATCTATATTGAAACAAAAGATAGCGCATACACTGTCTTTTGGAATGGTGAATCACGTGTATTTATTACAAGTGATAAGGACAATATATCAGTTGCTTTAAAAAACGATAATGATAGTTGTGTGGAAATGCACAAAATATTATGTGATTTAATGAATAAATATTTGGAAGTGTCCGACAATTCGCCTTATAAAAAATAAATTTTTATTTTTCCCTTATCAAAAAATGTATTCTCAACTGCAAATTAAATGCAAGTTAAGAATGATTTTTATAAGTTGAAAAATAGATTATTCAAATATTATTTATTATATTTGAAATTATTTTTAAATTTTCATTTCATAACATGGTTATTGAATATTGTATAATTCTTATATTGTTTATTGTACAGCAGTATAGGTGGGCTTATGTAATAATTTTAGGAATAACAATAACAGCAATCCTTGTTATTATACAAATAAAAATAAGGGGTGAATCCAATGGTTAATTTATGATAGGCATAATTTACTATGTTAAACCATTTTGATTGATAAAAATAAGATAGAAATTCAAATATGTAATATCATTATATTTGTTAGAGATTTGAGAGGAGCTTTGGCTATGAAATTAAAAAATTTTATATTGTTTTTTTTAAGTGTTCTTTTAGTTGGTTGTTCAAATTCTGTGGATGATATCCAACAATCTACAAATTCTCAAGAAATCAATCCTCAAAGTTCACTGGAACAATCAACTTCTTCCAATATTAAACATCCATCCTCCGACACTGTAGAAAGTACAGAGCAAACTGATATTGTAATAGAAAATATTTTGGAAAAAGTAAATGCTACTATGCTGCTTCATATAAACTATGCAGACGACAAAAATGTATATGTTACATTTAGAAATGACAATTCGGTTAAAGATGATATGACGGAATATGTTGTAGTAAGTATAGATACAAGCAACGGAAATATTAAAGAGTTATACAGAGGTTTTCACAAGATGGATTTGGAAGACAGTCTGAATATTGGTAAAACCGCAGACGGTGCCACCGTTATCTTTACTGGAAAGGCTATGTTGACTGTAAACGGTGATGATGTGCAGGCTCTTGCATTGGATATACCTATTCATGGACAGGCTACGTTTAATGCAAAAACCAATCAATTGTCCTATGTAGATAATGATACAAGCAGCTTGCATGTATATGATGTAGCAAACAAAAAAGATACTTTAATTTGTCAAGCTCCGGAAAATAAAATGTTTTATGAGCCACGTTTAAATGCTGACGGAACAAAAATACTGTTCCAACAGGTTGGTACAACAACTGTGCAATATGAAAAGCTTATGATGTCTGATATAAACGGAAAAATCATTAAGGAAATAGAAATGGAGCAAGTATCTGACAGCATGTATCATTTTTGGACGCAAAACGGCTTTGCGCGTATGTACCAGCCTAAAAAAGATACAACAGTTATCATAAATTATGATATGAATGGCGAAAAAATAGGAGAAATACAAATGGATGCATATTTGGTATCGCAAATATATGATGTCAATAATTATAAAAATATAAATTTAATTCCTTCCTATAACTATGATAACGGTACATCAAAAATATACTCAGCTGACCTTAATACAAATACATCAAAAGAAATTTATGCAACAGATAAAATTATAACAGATGCTGTAATTTCACCTGACGCAAAGCAAATGGTATGGGTTGACAGAAAGCCTGATACAATATATATCAAAGCTTTATGAGAAAATACACATTTTACCCAGTAAAATATGCAAGGTATTCACAAGCATTAAACAATCTATTATAACATCTTTAAATTATTAAAAAACTCAACTGTATTTTAATTTATTTAGATACAGTTGAGTTTTTCTTTTAAAGTTTAAAAATAAGTATGTAAAGAAAGGATTTTCATATTGAACGAATCTATTATAATATTAATTTTAGTTGCCAACTTAATGTTTATCGTCATAGGCGGTCTTTTATCCCAACTTGGAATATGCTTGCGCAAGTGGAATGAGCTTTATCACAACCGACACATGTTGCTTTGTCAATGATGTGTTACAAAATTAGAAAAATTCGCCATTAGTAAAAAAGCCTCAATATAGTCAGAAGGAGATTTCCAATTCGTCACATAGCGAAATTATTGTATTTTTTACTTTTTAGCTGTGTAGTGATGACTTAAATGAAAAAATACCTCTACTTTACTGTTGTAGGTTTTTCTTTAAAAAGGTAAATCCTCCAATATATCAATATAATCGTCTCTACAAATAGGAGTTTTATAAAAAGTGTTGGCTGCAATGCAAAGGTCCTGTACCCTGTCGAGGGTATCTATAAATTGTAGTCTTCTAAAGCTCACGCTATAATCCCTAAGTGCAAAATAGAACAGGACGTTCTTGAGATAGTCACCATCTTTATTAGTGTAATGTTTTTCATCGGTACATACCACATCATATTTTTCACAAGCATTGCTAATAAGTTTATTTAAAAACTCAGCTTCGTGATATAGAGTATAGTTATTAACTTCTAGCAAGATATATGATTTACTATATACCCTATTTTCCTTTGGAAGTATATCAAAGGAACCTCTTTCATCCATTGTATATAAATTTTTTCTTAAATCTGCCAGCTCCTCCTTTTCTTTGTCATTGAGAGTACTTTCGTCAAGCTCACCTATAAAGCTATTGATATTATAACGAGCTATCCCAATCTTGTTTTTTATATATACCTCATTTTTTAAATATTGAGGTGCATCTGTGCAAATACATATTTGATTTAGGGGTTTTCTGTCCTCTGCATTTAATAGCTCTGGCTTTAAAATTAGTAGCTTATGTGTTAAGTCATTCGGAATATTTTTAAATTCATTATATATCTTGCTGCAGTTTTTCTCGTTTAGATACTCTATCGTGTATTGATAGGAATATACCTCAGCCTCATCACTTATAAGGCTTAGCTTTTCGCACATAGAAGAAATCTTATCCAGCTTTTCCATATTTTTTATAATAGTGTCCGCCACATCCTTGATAGCTAATTTTGATTTTGGACTGTTAACCATAAGATACATAGATAGTAAATCGAAATACTTAGGATATTTATTTGCAAAATTTCTTATAAAAATCTTCTCATCATTAGAGCATAGAAAGTATTCGAATAAATCATCTAGCTTATTATTAATAAATCTTATGCAGCTATATTCCTTAATATACATTTCAAACTGTTCTGTAAAAAAATTAAAGAAATTTGAGTCAGTAAAAAATATAAGTCCAAATATCTTATTAATAAAATGAAGCGGAGAATTAAACGAATAGACAAAGTTTTCATATAGTGTAAAATATTTACTAGGAGCTGAATTTGAGAGTATAGTTTCGAATAGATTAAAACTACGGTAAAGGCTTACAAACTTTTCCTCGCTTTCATCTCTTCTAGCTTGCTCAAGCTCATCTTTAAGTATTTTTAGGATTTTATTTTTTCTAGAATTCATAATTATTCCTCCAAATAGTCAAGCTCAAAGTTATCAAGTGTTGATATATCGTAACAGTAGTAATTGGATGTGCAAAATAAATCTGCCCACGAGTGGATATATTCAAGCTCTTGCTCCATATCAGTCTTGGAGGAGCTTATCCAACCTCCCGCCATAACAACACACTTTCTCTCTAATCTTTTTATTTTTCTTTCTAGCTCAGAGATTGCATCTTTGCGTTCTTCGCACTTATCATTAAAAAAATTTAAATCGTTTTCTAAGTCAAACTCATTATTTAAATCAGAAATATTACCTATAATACACGCTCTAATATTTTGCAATTCGCTTTTACAATCCTCAATAGCTGAGCTATAGTAGTCTAGATATTCTTGATTTAGCTCTATATCCTCCTTTAAACCCTCAATTTCTTCAAGTGTGTCTATGTAACGAAGTGGACTATTGCCATTTTTAAGAATATGGTATAGTAGAGTTTCATTTTTTTTCATAATAATATCTTCCTTTCTTATATAAGCTTTAAAATTGCTGATTCGAGAATAGCTTCACGCTTTTCTCCTCGTCTATATATGGCTTCTCTTTTTATAACCTTGTCCCCAAGGCTATCTACTGTAATTATTCCTATATCCTCATCGCTAATATCATTAATTATACTCTCAATTTTCATTTCCTTTGGAGCTACTATGTATAGCTTGTCACAATAGATTTTGTACAATGCTAGTAGGGATAAGCTTACAGAAAGAATGTCAAGATATGCAGTGATGATAAGTGGTTTTTTACTATCCTGGGTATTTTCAAATGCAACAAAATCGAATTTAATATTACAATCAATATGGACCTTATTTAATAGCTTATATTTATTTATTGAGCTATCTAGATAATTGCCGTCATATATAGAAGATATTGCTAGAAATAGTGCCTGAGTGTGGGATATACCTTTATCATTTGAAGAATAACCACTAGACCTACATTTTTCTTTCTCATAGGCATTTCTTGGTAAATAGTTTCCGTTATCGCTATTATTTTTCTTAATACTTTCCCACATTTTCTTGAGCGTTGCCTGTCTAATCTCTTTTCTTTGTGCTTTTTCAATTAGGTCATCCTTTGCAACATTATTGTCTGGATATATTTTTTCTATTAGAACCAAATTATTTACTGAAATATTAGCGTGAGATATATCGTTTACTACTCTATTCTCGTTTTTTGCTCTTTCGTAATAGGCTGTATATATCTTACCTGCTTGATATTTTGCCCATATTCCAGACGGATGGAGCTGATATTCCTGAGATATATGGTGTACCCATGTACTAAAGCTTTTGTATTCATCTATATATAGCTCATTTTTTTCTACATTGTCCATAAGTAAATATAGTTCAGTCCAATTATTGCTATCCGATGAAATTAAATTTTTTATTTTTTGCTCCTCTGTTTTTAGTAGCTCACTAGACATTTTCTTCCTCCCTTTTTTTAAATTGTTATGTATTACACTTTTAGTCTAGCACAATAGAGTAATTTTGTCAAGAGTTAATTTTTTTTGAATCATAAAAAATAAAAGTAGCTAACTTCTTACAGTTAATAGCTTTTGACTTTGATATTATATTATTTAGTTAATAGACTCTTCAATCTTTTCAAGAATATCTTGCTTATAACCTCTTGTAGAACATCCACTATCAGCAAACTTTTCAAGAAATTTATTGATTTCCTTATTCTCGGATTCTGTTAGCTCTGGAAGGCAAATTGAAAAATCGTTCTCACCATGTTTGTATATTATACCCACAATTGTCGTTAAATTCTCATTCATATTTTATAATCTCCTTTTGTATATATTATAAAATCTAATTTGCTCTAAAATTCCAACACTAGAGTTAAGTTATATTTTAATGTCTGTATAGAGATGTGATATACGATAATAAAGCTGTTGCAACTGTTGGTTGCTAAATTTTAAACTTGAATATATTGATTATTTTTATTCTAAGATTTAAAATGAGTATAAGGGGGAATGAAAATGAAATTAGGAGAGCAAATATATGAGTTTCGCAAAGAGAGAAATTTATCTCAAGGAGATTTGGCAGATAAGCTAGGTGTTTCACGTCAATCAATTTCAAAATGGGAAAATAATTTAGCTATGCCAGAGCTTGATAAGATAGTTATGCTTAGTGAAATATTCGATGTATCAATAGATAGATTTTTAAAGGGAGATGCAGTAGCTGTTACAGAAGAAAAAGCGGAGACAATGGAAAATGATATGCAAAAAAGCGAAAATAGACTGAGAACAAAAAGAAATAATATAGTTGGAATAGCTCTTCTTTCAATTTGTGGGCTTGCCTTACTAATATTAACAGTCCTCGGTGGCTTGGGTGGACTATTGACAGGCGGTGCAATAATTATACCTATAGTAATAATAGGTATAATTTATTTAAAGCTAAGGGAAAACGAGGGACTTTACTCATTGTGGACAGTACTTATGTATCTTGATTTAGTCACTCCGTTTTTTACAGGTATTAGTAGGCATTTAGTTAGGTATACGTTTAGTAGAGATGTAATAATAAACCCTACTGTGCTTATTATGTCGTGGATATATCTTTTATTTACAATATTTGTTATTGCGTACAGCTTTAAGGTATATATAAATAGAGCTATTAATAATGAGACAAAATTTAAAAACCGAGCGATTACGGTATTAATAATATTAATTTTGTCGATTGTATGCACAGTAATTAATAACCACTTCATATTTAGCTACCTAATTGATTCGAGAAATTATATTTTGGCATCAATTTTAAGCTGTATATTTACAGAGACTAATTTTATTTCTTTTTGGACACTTGTAATAAGTCTTGTTCGGTATTTAAAATATAAAAAATAAAATCTTTAAGAAAGTTAGGTTTTTTTTGAGTAGAGCTTGATTTTTTATAAAATGCTATCATATTAAATCGGTTATGCTATAATGATTTTGGAATATTAAGCATTTATTAAGCATGATAAGAAATTTTAAAAAGTATTTGAAATACTTTTTGATAACTAGTGCAACATTTATAATAAAAAAACGTACTAGTGTATTAAGGAGGAGATTTTTGTGAAAATAACAGCTAAAAAGTTTATTATAGCTATACTTATCATTTTATTGTACTTTGGTTTAATATTTATTTTTTCACATAATAGCATAGACTCTGCGTTGAAACGAGCAAAACCACCCTTTGAGGCGGGAGAGGTTATTTTTAATTTACAGCTAGATGACAATTTAACAGTAGTATTCTATCGTAATTTACAGGATAATAGTTTATTACAAAATATTATAGTACAAAAATATGGTCCTATATATAAGGCAATATCACACAATGGCTCACTGTCTCTAGTTAAGCCTAAAAAATTAAAAACAGGGGAACTTCGTTCAAATATGTTATGTTCATGGTTTGATAAAAAGGATCAAGGAAAATGTATTGTAATGGTAGTTGCCAATGATGAAAATATTGAAAGTGTAGTAATGGAAGGAAAAAGTCTATCGCAGGTTAATTTTGACGGATACAAGATATTCTTAGGCTTTGTTAGAACAGAAGGCGTTATATACAGCATCTTTGATGGTGAGGGAAATGAACTAGGACACTATGTATAGAAGCTGTGAAAACTGTTTTGTGGCTTAGACAGGAGGATTATTTATGAAAAATAAGCGTTTAATTGGTTTAGGTATAGTATTAGCTATAATACTAATTGTTTCTATATGGTGGATAATGCCAAAGACATTTTTAAATAATGTTGAGACTGAAAGTGTTGAGGTTATTGAAGTTTTTGACGGAAATAACGGACATAGATTACAGACAACTAGTCGTGACGATATATCTTATATAGTAAGTAATATTAAGGATATAAAGATGAAAAAAGAAAAAATACAGCTTGGAATGGGAACAACCTATACTTTAAGATTTTTTGATAAAAGCGGTAAAGAGTTAGATAAATTTATAATTAATGCCCCTAACATTATTATAAAAGGAGTTATTCATTATACTTGCGACAACGAGCTTAAGGAAGTTATGGAATATCTTATTGATTTAGAAAATAAAGCTTTCCCAAATGATAGGGTAAAATGGAATGAAATTTATTAAAAGGAGATATAATATGAAAATTTCAGTAAAAAGAGTATTCGCTATTTCTTTGGTATTTTGTATGATTTTGGTTAGTGGTTGTGGTGCAAATAAGGTTTCGCTATATGATAAGGGACTTGAAAGTATTTCGATGATAAAGGAAATGGCGTCAAATGAAGAATATATAATGGCTCTAACAGGAAGTCCAGAAATAAAAGTCGTTGCAGAAAAGCTTGCAAGTAAAGATTTATCGGAGCCAAAGGCAGTTTATGAAATAACCTTTGATGAAAATGTAATACTAAGTATGCTTGGAATAGAAAATACAGATAGCTTTTCAAACGACTTAAAAGAGGATTTAATAAAAAGAAGCTATATAGCAGTTTCATCACAATTAAACGCTATGGGTGGAGTAGCAGTCCTTGCAACATCAAATATGCTTACAACAAGCAAATCTTTTAATATGAAAGGCTTTAATGGAAATAAGATATATCTATATACATTTAAAGACGCTTATCCAATAATGGTATCGTTTACAAGTGAGGGTGACGATATAGTAAATTTAAGTTCAATGCCTTGCCTAAACGAAACTCTTACATTTAATAACATAGATGAAGTAACCGAAGTTTTTAGTGAATTGGGCGGAAGTGTTTCTATTCTCCTAGAAGTAAAATGAGGTGAATTAATATGAGCGAAAAAAAGAAAAAGGTTTTAAAGCTTGTAATAATATTTGGAGCAATACTTTTTAATATGGGACTGTTTCCTATTATAAATTTGAGTATTGATGCGCCTAAGTTTTCGTTTGGATACATTGTATATATGATAGTTATAATGCTGTTATTTATACCATCTATTACTAATGATATTTCATTAGTATGTGAAAATTTGACTCAAAGTAGGCTGTTTCTTTATAATCTTGCCATTATTACCATTGGACTTTTAGCAAGGTACATACTTGAATTTGGCGAAGTTTCAAATACATATAATTTTACACCGATAAATATAATACTACATATTTTAATAGTGTCTGTTGGAATAATGCTAGTCTATGCTTTAAATAAAAAGGGTGAACGCAAAAGAAAAATTATTACAGTAATAGTAGCTGGTATTTTGGCTGTTTCAGTAGTATTTATTACACAAAATACTCCGTATAAAAAGGCTGAAAGATTTGTAAGAGAAAATTCAAATACGATAGTTGAATGTCTGGATAATGAATTGCCACTTCCGAATAAATTATTAGGTAAAGTATATAATGAGTGGAACGGAGAACATAATATGCACGAGTTTATTCTTACAACTTGGGGTAATACATATTATGGCTGTTACTATTCTCCCGATGATGTTCCCTTGCCGTTCCAAAATGCTGATATAGATTTTAGAACATATAAAAGTAATAGTTGGGAATGGAAAGAAGAATATGGTGACAATCACGGAAAAACCTTAAAAATAAAGGATAAATGGTATTATTTTGAAGCGAGTTTTTAAAGTATTGCAGTATGAAAAATATATTTTTTGAAGTATTAGATTATGAAATAGGTAAAGTATTTTGGAAAGAAATGCTACTATTA
>SAMEA104404100__coassemble_3709_pt1 | contig 9766 bp, 10 predicted proteins | sample SAMEA104404100__metabat2_low_PE_067 | metagenome-assembled genome bin SAMEA104404100 (sample SAMEA104404100) | Balaenoptera acutorostrata | reverse complement strand
ACGACCGCCGAGCCGGCGGAGGCGGAAAGGGTCGGGACGCCCCGACAGGCGGAAAGGATAGTTACATCTAATCTATACTGTAGTGGGTAATGTAATAGCGTAAATCTAGCTGTTGTTAAAAGATAGAGTTAAGAGTTGAGATAACTAGACGGATAGTCCCTTGTCTCAGCTCTTATTTTTATTAATGATGAATGACGAACACCTTACTAAATACCTTAAGCTAATAATACATACAATAAAGCATATTAAAATTTGGATATAATGATAAGAGGAACAAAATTATAAATAACTAAATTAAAAATAAATACAAAATTATATATACTTTTCAAAGTAAATGTGATATAATAAACATAAAATGGTTATACATAATTTTTATAAGCCATATTAATAAAATAATTGTGGTTTATTTAAGACTTAAAGCTTTTGTCTTTATTGTATAATAAATAAAGCTGATAATATTTATAAGCCTATTGTTTTACAGGAGGAAAAAATAATATGAGTGACATACTTTTTCAGGCCGGCACAGGCGAACTTGAAGTAATGGAATTTACTGTAAATAAGCAAAGCTACGCCATCAACGTTTTAAAGCTTCGTGGCATTGTACAAATTGATGAAATTGTTCCTATGCCTCAATCACCACTTGAAATTTCCGGTCTTTCAAATGTACGTGGAGAAATGCGTACAGTTATTGACCTAAAGGTTGTATTAAACAACGAGGTTACAGCCGACTACAAGAAGGCATTGGGACTTCTTTGCGAGTTTAATGGTGTAACTCTTGTATTCCTTGTTGATACTGTAGAGGGTATCAGAAGAATTAAATGGGACGACATAAAGCAAAATAACCAAGTTCAGAAAAATGAGCTAAGTATAGGAACTATACTACTTAACGAGGACGTTATTATAATGCTTGACTTTGAAAGCATAGCGATGAAGTGCAATATAGGTCAAAAATTCGAGAAGGTTAAACCAGCTGAAGTTGATGTAGAGCATAACGAGCATATTGTCATTGCTGAGGACTCACGAGTTATTTTAGAGATGCTTGTACATTCACTAAAGGACTATGGTTTCCAAAATATACACGCATTTTCAAATGGATATGACGCCTTTGAATATATAAACGGAGCTTGGGAGGAGCTTGGCTCAAACTTCCGTGACAAGGTTGGTCTACTTATTACAGATATAGAGATGCCAAAGATGGACGGATACACTCTTACAAAGAAAATTAAGGACAACAAGGAGACAAAGTGTCTACCTATTGTAATATTCTCATCTCTTGTTCGTGAGGAGCTTGAGCATAAGGGTATTTCTGTTGGTGCGGATATTCAAATAAGCAAGCCATCAATAAATGAGCTTTTAAAAACTGTTAATGATATTCTTGAAAAATATCCGGTTGTATAAATAAAATATTGTTAGACTTATAGGAGAAAATTTTATGCTATTGAAAGATTTCGTGGACCCTAAACAGCTGCAGGAAATACAGGATCAGTTTTCAGATGCTACAGGTCTTGCGGCAATTACTATGGACGGTGATAATACTTACATAACAAATGGCAGTAATTTTACAGACTTTTGTATGAAATATACTCGTCAAACTCCTTTGGGAAAACAAAGATGTGAAAAATGCGATGCAGAGTGTAAGGGTACATATTTCTGCCATGCGGGACTAATGGACTTTTCGGCTCCTATTGTTGTAAACGGCGAACAAATAGGAGTAATTGTTGGAGGACAGGTACTTCCTGAGGAACCAGACCTTGATAAATTTAGGGCTATTGCTCGTGACCTTGGTATTAATGAGGATGAATACATAGCCGCACTTAAAAAAGTGCCTATTCGTAGCGAAAAGCAGATACGCGCGGCGGCATCTCTTCTAGGAAAAATAGTAAACGAGCTTGTAAACCTTGAATATGTTAGAAAGCTTAACGAGAAAAAGCTTAATGTATTTACAACAGAAAGTGCCAGAGCTAAACAGGCTGTAGAGCAGGTTAAAGGTAAGATGCTTGATTTAAACAATGTATCTTCTACAGAAAGACTTCTTTCTGTAAATGCTAGAATTGAGGCTGCAAGAAGTGGTAGTGCTGGTGTGGGCTTTGCTGTTGTTGCTCAAGAGATTGGTAATCTTGCCGAAAGCTCCACTGCTGTCTATACAGAAATTCAAGAGCTTGTCGACACAATCGCAGACTCAATCCAAAGGATTGGAAACGTAACTCTTGACAAAGAGAAAAATAAATAATAAATTTTAGAAAAGAGAGAATTAGACGGATAGTCTATGCTCTCTTTTTTTTTGCGCTTAGTTTCTTCCTCGCCTTCTATTATAGTTAAGAGCGAAGTGACCTCTTTTGCTTTAAATTAAATTGTTGACACATCAAATTAATTATGATAATATATTATTATCATAAACATAATACATAGTATTCAATACTAGATACAAAGGAGCTTGATTTTATTATGACAGGGGCGAATCTAATGAAAAGAAGATATACTGTAGGAGAGGAGCTTTGCAACTCAATATCTCACGGAATAGGAGCTTTGCTGTCCGTGTATGGAATGTTATTAATGCTACAGGTCTCAATACTTCAAAACAATGCAAGAAAAATATTTGCATCAATATTGTTTGGCGGCTCATTAATACTATTGTACAGCGTGTCAACAATATATCACACAGTTACAAATGAAAAGGTAAAGAATGTATTACAGGTATTTGACCACTGTAGCATATTCGTGCTAATAGCTGGAACATACACACCGTTTACACTAATTACATTACAGGGAACTACAGGAACTGTCCTTGGTACGTTTATATGGATTTCTGCAATCGTCGGCATAATTCTTAATATAATAGACCTTAATAAATACAAAAAGCTATCTATGTTCTGCTATATTGCTATGGGGTGGGCGGTAGTATTTACATTTCCGCAGCTTTCAAGAGCCTTTGATAAGCGTGGCATACTTCTTATGATTATCGGAGGAATAATGTATACAGGCGGTACTCTCTTCTATAAAAAGAAGGGTGTAAACTATATGCACGCTATATGGCACGTTTTCGTTCTTTTGGGTAGTCTATTTCACTTTGTTGCTATATTCAAATATATTTTCCTAGTATAAGATAATTGGCTTGCAAAGATAAAATTGCAAGCCTTTTTTATTTTTGAAAATAATACGAACAAATTTTCTTTTTACTATTGACATTATGGAAAATTAAGGATATAATCTACTATTAGTAAACAAATGTTCTAAAATGCAAAAAAAAGAAAACCGACAGCCACTATTCGCTATCGGCTTATATATGTAAACGTTAGTAATAATTAGTCGGGTCGGTATTCCGTCCACCCTTTCAATGTCTTTATTATAACAAGAAGATATTAAGCTTTAATACAAAAGGGGTGAATGAATTGTAAATCCGTTACCCCATATTTTAAATATATATGAACAAAAACAAGGAGGAAAAATAATGGATAGAAAAAGCTGTAAGGGGTGTGTACATTTTCAACCACTTTCAATATCAATGCCATATCATAAAACCTGCTTTTATATACTTGATACAGGTAAGATGAGAGGCTGTCCTGCTGATAACTGTGACAAATATGTTAGGGGAAGTATTAAACGTGGTCGAAAGGCACTAAGAATAAAACCTTGGGAGAATGAGCCTATAAGTATTGATGATATGGCTGATTATATTCTAAAATTATAAATAACATTTATTATAAAAAAATCTCCTCAATAAATAGAGAGGAGATTTTTTTGTATTAAAGCACATATACTTATTGTATATTTAATCTATAATACACAATATAACAGACATTATATATAAAAATTATTGTATTTCTCTATTACTTAGGAGATTCTATATTCTTAAACAAAATTGAAATTGCCCAAATACCTGCAATAGCTATTATAGTATATATAATTCGGCTTATTATAGCTCCTTGCCCACCAAATAGCCACGCTACAAGGTCAAATTTAAACAGTCCCAAAAGTCCCCAGTTGATAGCACCTATAATAGTTAATACAAGTGCTGTTTTATCTATTATCATATTATAATAATGCTCCTTTCATGCTAGTATTACCCATATAACATAGGTAATATTAGTATTTACACAAAAATAAAAATCTATGCGAAATTGTCGTCGCTTTGTTCAGCTCTCAACTTTAGTAATAATTCGTCATTCGTCATTCGTCATTGTGAGCGACAGCGAACTCCGCTCTCAACTCCTAACTCTCAACTCTAGAAATAATTCGTCATTCGTCATTCGTCATTCGTCATTGTGAGCGACAGCGAACTCCGCTCTCCACTCTCAACTCTAGCAATAATTCGTCATTCGTCATTCGTCATTGTGAGCGACAGCGAACTCCACTCTCCACTCTAATAGAAAAGTGAGGCAGAAGCTATCAATTAAAACAAACAAAAAAATAATAAAAATCCGCCCTTAAATACTAGTATTAGTATTTATATAATGGTATAATAATTATGTATGGTGTTCTATTTTAGATTAAAATATAGATTATTTATAAAAAATATTACACAATTTGTTTTGGAGGTAAAATACAATAATGGAAAAAAAGACTTTTTATATTACAACGCCTATATACTATCCATCAGATAATCTTCATATTGGTCATAGCTATTGTACAGTAGCTACAGATACTATGGCTCGTTATAAGAGAATGATGGGCTACGACGTAATGTTTTTAACAGGTACAGACGAGCATGGTCTAAAAATCGAACAAAAGGCTAAGGCTAAGGGTGTGACACCTCAAGAATTTGTTGACGAAATCGTTGGCGGTATAAAAGAGCTTTGGAAAACAATGAACATCAGTAATGATAGATTTATTCGTACTACTGATGACTACCACGTAGAAAGCGTAAAGAAGATATTTAAAGAGCTTTATGACAGAGGAGATATATATAAAGGCTCATATAAGGGTAAATACTGTACTCCTTGTGAAAGCTTTTGGACAGAAAGTCAGCTAGTAGACGGAAAATGCCCAGACTGTGGCAGACCTGTCGAGGACGCTGAGGAGGAGGCGTATTTCTTCCGTTTGTCAAAATATGCTGATAAAATTCTTAAGCTATATGACGAGAACCCAGAATTTTTAACTCCTGTAAGCCGTGTAAACGAAATGAAGGCTTTTATAAATCAAGGTCTTGAGGATTTGTGTGTTTCAAGAACTTCATTCACTTGGGGTATTCCTGTTGAATTTGACCCAAAGCACGTTGTATATGTATGGGTTGACGCTCTAACAAACTACATAACAGCGCTAGGCTATGGAAATGATAAATATAACGACTACGATAAATATTGGCCAGCAGATGTACACTTTGTAGGTAAGGAAATAATACGCTTTCACGCTATCATCTGGCCTGCTATACTTATGGCTCTTGATTTGCCACTACCTAAAAAGGTATTCGGTCACGGTTGGCTACTAATCAATGGTGGTAAGATGAGTAAGTCAAAGGGTAATGTTGTAGACCCTGTTACACTTTGTAATCGCTATGGAGTTGATGCTATTAGATACTTCCTATTGCGTGAATTCCCATTTGGTACAGACGGTTCATTTACAAACGAGGCTCTAATAACTCGAATCAATAGCGACCTTGCAAACGACCTCGGAAACCTTGTTTCAAGAACAACTGCTATGGTTATTAAGTACTTTGACGGCACACTACCAACAGATAGAAAGGCTGACGAGGCTCTTGATAAGGAAATAGTTGATATGGCAAGAGCTTTGCCAGAGGCATATTGTGAGCAAATGGAAAAATATGCATTCCAAAATGCTCTTATGGAGATATTTAAGCTAATAGCTAAGGCTAATAAGTACATTGACGAGAATGCACCTTGGGTACTTATAAAGGACGAGAGCAATAAGCCACGTCTAGCTACAGTTATGTATAACCTACTTGAATGTATTAGACTTTCAGCTATAATGCTAAGACCATTTATGCCTGATACATCTGATAAAATACTTGATATGGTGGGCGCTAGTGGTGAGGAGCGTGAGTGGGAAAGCCGTGAATTTGGCGGACTTACAAAGACAGCCTCTGTTACAAAGGGAGCAAACCTTTTCCCTCGTATAGATATGGCAAAGGAGCTTGAGGAGCTAGAAAAGGAGCAGGAAAAGCTACAAGCAGAGAAAGCTCCAAAGGAGGAGGCACCAGCAAACGTTGACCCACTATGCGAGACTATAAAGCTTGATACATTTGAAAAAACAGACCTAAGAGTGTGCAAGGTGGTTGATTGTACACCTGTTCCAAAGGCTAAAAAGCTACTACTTCTAAAGCTTGATGATGGTATGGGTGGCAGACAAATTGTATCCTCAATAGCTAAGTTCTATAAGCCAGAGGACCTTATTGGCAAAAAGATAATAATTATTGCAAACCTAGCTCCAGCTACATTCTGTGGAGTAGAGTCACAAGGAATGCTACTAGCAGGTGACGTTGGTGACAAGGGTGAATGTAAGGTAATATTTGTGGATGATGCGGTAGCAAGCGGTACACGTATTCACTAAATAATAAAAAAGGGTAAAAGAAGGGAGATTAACTATGGATAATACAGAGCTTTTACAACAAATAATAATAGCACTAGGCGAGCAAAATGAGGCTTTTGAAAAGATGATAAACGAGAGAGCTATCGAAACTGAAACAAGACTTTCAGGAGAGCTTGCAAAGCTAACAATAAAGCTTGAGCTACTAACAGCAAAGGTAGAACAGCTAGAACAAAAGCTTAATAACAAATAATAACGGAGGAAATAAAATATATGCTACAATACGAAGAGCTAAAGCAAAGGGTAACTGCGCTTATGCCACTTCTAAAGGAATTAAAGCTAGCGTTAAACATTGAGGCGCTAGAGAGAGAGGCCGAGGAGCTTGAGCTAAAGACAACAGAGCCTGGCTTTTGGGACGATACAGAAAGAAGCCAAAAGGTTCTTAAAAGACAGGGTATTGTAAAAACAAAGATTGAGGAGTATAACGACCTTGTTAATCTTTATGATGATACTCTTACCCTTATAGAGCTTGCTGACGAGGCAGAGGACGAGAGCGAATATGATGAGGCTCTTGCAGATGCAGACAGACTAGAAACCGATATGCAGGCTATGAAGCTATCAACAATGCTAAACGGAGAGTACGACGGCAAGAATGCTATTCTTACATTCCACGCTGGAGCAGGTGGCACAGAGGCTCAGGACTGGGCATCTATGCTATACAGAATGTACACTCAATGGGTGACAAAGAAAGGCTTTAAGTACAAAATCCTTGACTACCTTGACGGTGAAGAGGCTGGACTAAAGAGCGCCTCAATTCTGATAGAGGGCGAAAACGCATACGGCTACCTAAAGGGCGAAAGTGGTGTACACAGACTTGTTCGTGTATCTCCATTTGATGCATCGGGCAGACGTCATACATCCTTTGCATCACTTGAGGTAATGCCAGAAATCACAGCCGATATGAATGTTGAAATTCGTGAAGAGGATATAGAAACAGAGTTCTACAGAGCTAGCGGTGCAGGCGGTCAGAAGGTTAATAAGACCTCATCAGCAGTTAGACTTTTGCACAAGCCTACAGGTATTGTTGTATCCTGTCAGGTGGAGCGTAGCCAGTACCAAAACAAAGAGGTTGCTATGAATATGCTACGCTCAAAGCTAGTTGAAATCAAAGAGCGTGAGCATCTTGACAAGATAGACGACATCAAGGGCGACCAAAAGGAAATTGCATGGGGCAGTCAAATCCGTTCCTATGTATTTATGCCATACACAATGGTTAAGGACCACCGTACAGGCTGTGAAACTGGCAATGTTGACGGAGTTATGGACGGAGACCTCGACCCATTTATAAATGCATATCTAACCATGCGTAGTAACGAGGGCAAGGAATAATGGACGTACTTACAAACCGAAGCGTCATAAAGGACATAATGGAAAAAAATGGCTTTACATTCAAAAAAAGTCTGGGACAAAACTTTATTGTAAATCCATCAATATGCCCAAGAATAGCCGAAATGGGTGGAGTTACATCAGAGATGGGTGTAATTGAGGTAGGCGCTGGAATTGGTGTACTTACAGCTGAGCTTGCACAAAGAGCTAAAAAAGTTCTTTGCATCGAAATAGATGACAGACTTTTTCCAGTCCTAAACGAGACACTAAAGGACTTCGACAATATAAAGCTTGTGCATAACGATATATTAAAGGTTGATTTACCAAAGCTTATAGAAGAAGAATTTGAGGGAATGGACGTATGTGTATGTGCAAACCTACCATACTACATTACCTCTCCTATAATAATGAATTTGCTTGAGCAAAATTTACCCATAAAATCAATTACAGTAATGGTACAAAAGGAAGCCGCAGACAGAATATGTGCAGAGCCTGGCACTCGTGAATGTGGAGCTATCTCAGCGGCAATAAGCTATTACTCAAAGCCAGAGGTACTATTTAAGGTTTCAAAAGGCTCATTTATGCCACCACCTAATGTAGATTCAGCAGTAATTAAGCTTACCCTACGTCACAATGACAAAATAAATGTACAAAACGAAAGTCTTATGTTCAAAATCGTGAGAGGAGCCTTCTCTCAACGCAGAAAAACTATTTTAAATACACTTTCATCGTCAATGGGTGTATCAAAAGAGGATACAGCGAATATAATAGAAAGTGTAGGGCTTGCTACAAACCTAAGAGCAGAGGCATTGACGCTCAGTGACTATGCCGCACTTACAGAGGCATTTGATAAACATCTAAACAAATAAAAAATACAAAGCCGATATTTATCTTTAATTTACAGATAAATCGGCTTTTGTTTTAAACTAGGAGGTTTTCTTATATGAACAAAATTAATCCACAAAAGCTAGAACAAAACATTATTGACCTAATAGGCAACAAGTGGTTTTTACTTTGTGCCGAAAAGGACGGAGTAGCTAACGCTATGACCTGTAGCTGGGGAGGTATGGGCTTTATATGGCGTGACAATGCTGTATTTGTATTTGTTCGTGACAGCCGTTACACAAAAGAATTTATTGATGTGGCTGACACATTTTCTCTAAGCTTTTTTGATGACAAATACAAGGACAAGCTAACATACTTCGGCAGAACATCTGGCAGAGATGAGGATAAAATTCTTAATTCTGGCTTTACTCTTAATCACATCGACAGTACTCCTATCTTTGACGAGGCTATGATAACAATAACTTGTAAAAAGGCTCTTGCCACTCGTCTTGATAGCGACGCATTTATTGATAAGGATATTTTAGATGCTAACTACTCCGACGGAAATATGCACACGATGTATGTTGGAAAGATTATTGGTATGTACCGCAATTATTAGAGTTGAGAGTGGTGTTCGCTGTCGCTCACAATGACGAATTACGAATGACGAATGACGAATTATTATTAGAGTGGAGAGTTGAGAGTTGAGAGTTGAGAGTGGAGAGTGGTGTTCGCTGTCGCTCACAATGACGAATTACGAATGACGAATGACGAATTATCACTAGAGTGGAGAGTTGAGAGTTGAGAGTGGAGATTACTATAAAGGTTAGTTTCTTCCTCACTTCTGTTTTCTTCTTAAAGGAGCAGTTTTTTTATTTGTTTTAATGGGATAGTTTGTTCCTCACTTCTAGCATATCATCTTGTCTTACTTTTTCAACTCACGCCGTTGGGGCGGTTCCTTTGTGATGCGACAAAGGAACCAAAACGCAGCAAGGGTGAACCCTTTGCAAACCCCTAGACTTAAAAGTATCTCTAAGATTTAATGTACCATTCCATCAAATAGGATAGTCCGTTC
>SAMEA104404100__coassemble_3696_pt1 | contig 9785 bp, 11 predicted proteins | sample SAMEA104404100__metabat2_low_PE_067 | metagenome-assembled genome bin SAMEA104404100 (sample SAMEA104404100) | Balaenoptera acutorostrata | reverse complement strand
TTCTATCTCTCGACAAGTCTTTGTGTCTCCTTTTTCCCTTTGATTAGGAGCAATATACGAGCAATAGCGGGTGTTGTGTCTTGACAAAAGTAAAAAGAGTACTTTCCGCAGTTGTGACATTGACGTGGACACTGTCCTTTTATAAGTTCCCTAAAGAAAGCATAGTACAAAAACGACCTCATACTAGTGAAAATAATTTGCTCGGCTAGGATATATTCCTTTTCATTTTCTGGATGACGAGTAGGTGTAAGTTGTATTCCGATATTTACTTATTTGTGTAATGTCAAATAATGACTGTGGAGGTAAAGCATTTATTAGCTCTGTGTTGCTAAAAAAGCTATAAACTCCTATGGCATAGTATTCTTCATTTCTCTTTTTAATTTTTACTAATAGCTCACAAAGCCTTTTATACTGGACATCTACCTCTACCGATAACTCACTTTATCGGTATTTTATTTACCAGAAAAACGAGCCGATTTGTTGCAGATTTTTCACAAAAAAGGTTACCCAACCTCTCGGTTAAAAGCGAACACAGGGTAAATTTGAGCCGTTTCCGTCGATTATAGAGTAGCTAAGTCCATCGCAGAAATTACAGCAGATGATACTAGAAAAGGTTACAAAACAGGCAATTCTAAGAAACTGCAAATCCAAACTGCCATTTATTTGTGTGCGGGAAAAAGCGAGGTAGTCCTCGCAATCACATCGGACGGTAGTGCCGACCGTATTTTGCCCAAGTTAAGCCGATTATATCCAAAAGCACTCTCTCTAGTACAAATATACATTCGGTATCTCCTGATACAAAGCCTTTCCAATCTTTATCATCAATATCTCTAACAATTACATTCTTTCCACAATATTCTATTAAATTCATAATTATCCCTTCTTTTTGTAAGTCACTATATGTGTTATATATTTATAATGCTGAATCTTAAAAATATTAGTTTCACTATTAACCTGAATATCAAATCCTATCACTTTATTTGCTGTACAAATTTCTTGATTAGTTCTACATTTTCTATCTTTTGTAACTTTCCCACTTCCTGCATATTTGTCAAATAAATATTGTGCAAATTCTGTATCACCATAAATGCAACTTTTTCCTACGGAGCTAATTAATTCATTGTAGAAGATTACAATAAATAACGAAAAACTAAAATCCACCTATAAATGTTGGCTATACAACATAAGGGTGGATTTATTTTATATTAAAGCAATTTATCAAGCATACCTTGAAAGTATGGTAAATCCTAATGTGTTTTCTAAAACTGTCCTTTTGGCAGTTTTGCCTCACATATAAAATAATGGTATTTAAAACGCATTGGTTATCAAGGACTATTTTGGTAGTTTTGATTATTATTACACAATCAAATTTTTTGCTAGACATACAGTAGCCTATACAAGGCTTTAACGCTTATCATAAAGTCTGTTTTCTTTCTAAATTACTAACAGAGTTGTAACAAAACGTACGAGCCTTTGTAGAAGAGAATTAAAGGTTAGTATAGTTAATCATCACATATACAAAAAGCCTTACAAACGCAAATTAATTCAGTTTGTGAGCAAACTTGTTACTATCCACACCCTTACTATTTTTATATAAAGCTATAGATACCCTAGTAATATATTCTTAATTTATCAAATAAAATAATGCTTAGCAGTAAATAATATTCCAGTTTCGCTATTATAATAGTCATCATTGACTAGGAAAAAAACTCCAGTATTATAGTCATTAATGACACCCTGTTTTTTTCAAGTCCTCTAGTTCCCACAATTTAATTGAAACCATATAGCGTTGTAATTTTTTTATATTACAAATTACTGTAATTTCTGAAGTTTTCATTAGTTCTTTAGAATAATCATCTGTTGGAGCTACAACTGAAACACCATTAGCATCATTTATTATATTAAAGTTTTCAGCGTATGACCTAAAATCGATTATTTATGGGTTTTTACTATTAGTACATAGATGATTTTTTGTAATATTATTTTGATTTATAAGAAAAAGTCGATTATAGTACTCATTTATACATTCCAATGTAGAACAAGCAGATGAAAAATAAAAATCCCTTATTGTCTTGTTATGTTCCTTTCCTACACCATTTTCGTCCTTACATGCTTCAATTTGTGCTTTTTCTAGCATAGCAAAAAGCCTTCCACACAAATATGCCGCATTTTCATAATCTTCGTTTAACGCCATTGTTATTTCCTCCTTTTTACCACTTAATCTTGATTTTCTGTTTAAATATGCTTTGATAATACCAATTCTTGTTGCATTAATTTTATAAGATTTTACAACATTATTTTCCACAAGGATATAGGCTTTGAATTTTCATAAATCTTTAAATCCTTTTGATTCTGTGCAATGTTTTTCATTATTTTCCCAAACTCTTGTCTATATATAAATTTAAGAGCAAGTCTTGAGGAGTCGGGACTTAAGTTGAAAATATAAAACTCAACATTTTCATCTAAATTATCTATCTTTAAAGTACTATCTGTTATATCTAAGCTTTTTACTCTTTTTCCCAGATTATCGAGTTTAGCATTCATTTGAGTTTCATCGTCCTTGTCAAAAGAGTCAAACATCGCATCACTAAATGCATCAACATATTCATCATTTTTATTCATAGCGAAATATATTATTGTTGTTCCATCTATGTATTGCTTGTGTTTTTTATCCTCTAGCAAGTAATTTAATGCCTCCGTGTATCTTTCCATAACTTTTTTAGAAATATTACTGTTAAAGCCTTGTACGTGTCCGTAGGACTCATAGGCTTCCTCATTTACACCAATAAGCACAGAGCCCATAGCATTAAAGGCTTTGATTTTATTATGTAATCTAGATATTTCAGAAAACTCTCCACTAATTGTACATTGTCCTAGATTATCGTTTGATATTGTTTGTTGAGCAGAATATATATCCTTCCATCTTTTGTTTATTTCATCATCATTATGAAGAAGAATATCGGGTATGCCCTCTAAACAAAAAGCAAAGTTTGAAGTTTTAAAGTTTTTGCCTATCTCAAGCAGTTTAGGATTTTGAGTTTCACTTTCAGTCTTAAAATTCAAAATAAAATTTCTGTAAGCATTTACAATGGGAGTATTTATTCCGTCAATAAATTCAAGATCTACATTACAAAATACCTCGTGAGATTTTCTAGCTTTGTTTGTCTTATCTTCAGTTGAAAAGCTATCCTTTTCATAATTTAAACCGAAAATATATGTCGATCTATGCTCAATATAGTTACTATCTACACAAGTTTTTTCTGTTCTTTTTGATAAAACAAATTCTTTGGGTTCATAGTCTATCTTTTCCTTTTTACCAACTAATTTTTTATCTGTTCTTGACAATTAATAATATCGGTGATGCTTCAGTTATCATTTAACGCGAATTAGCATAATATCACCACCTTATTTCTTCTCTGTATTTTTTAACATCAACTACTCCGTCAATCATATGTGGACGATAATATACAGCTGTTGCTCTGTCAGAAAATTTAGGGTTATCCCAGTCATTATTTATTGGTCTTCATCCATCAGCAAATTTCATAGAATAACACATAAATCCTAAATCTGTATCTCCTTTTGAGAGTATTTCCTCTGAAATATCATTTTTATCAAATTCGTCTGTTAGGTAGATTTTTTTTGCTATGTATTCACTACAGCCTAGGCACGGAGTTCGAAAGCTCTGTCCTTTTTCCAGTCTTCTTTTAATGATATTATTATGTTTCTCCTCACATTCGTCATCATTCTCATTTTTTAGTCCAGTTAGTTCAAAATGAAATTCAATGCCGTACTTTACATTCTTTAGTATCATAGAAGCTCTCTGTGTCCTTGATTTATTTGTATAGGTTATATGTTCCTTATAGTTTCCATTAGCACTTGAACGTAACCCTTGAACGCAAAAACTTGTCCAAAGTTTCTGACATCTATCCATTCCTTGCAAGCTACATCTCTAGCTATATCAGCATTAGCTTTCTTTCCTTTTCCTAGCTCTGCCGCAAATAATTCATTACCTTCTGCTCTTTCTCTAAGGCTCTTATATCCATCTATATTTCTATCATCATACTGAACAAAGACCTGCTCACCCATATCAATAAGTCTATTTCTTATTTCTTTTTACGCAAACATCGGACATTTCACTGTAGCCATCAAGGGTTGTTCGTGGCATATTTCCATTTAATGGATCTCCGTTTGTATTTCTCAACTATTGCCTCAAAGTCAATTTTATTTTGTAGAATACTCGTAATTATTTGCCCTTCTTATTTTTCTTTGAATTTTTATATTCTTCTGTAGCATTTTTTGTGTATCCTTGCTCTTGTAATTCTTTTATTTCTTTTTCATATTCCTGTATATGGCTGTAACTTCTAGACATCACAAAACCTCCTATGGTAGTTTCTTTAATTCTACCATAGGAGGTGCTTTTTTCTACTGTCCATTTTTACTGGACCTGTTTACTAGAGCTGTTGGGTTCTTTATTGGTTACGTAGGTCCCAATGACTCAACAGCTTTTTAACTGATACTCTTATCGGAGTACTTGATAGAAGTATCAAAGAATGTGAAAACAGAAATGCAAGCAATCTTTTTAGATTTGCAGTTGAAATGGAAATCATAATGCAGATTCTAGCTAAAGGACTTAATCTGCCCGATGAGTATGTAGAAAGAATTCGTGGCAGAGCTGTAACAGCAGTTAAGAATTGCAAAGGTAAAATCTGTCTTGAAGATGCAGCAGAGGTGGCTAATGGCGAAGATAATTTTTAAGGGTCACTACACAAGAGCCAATACAAATTCTAAAAAAATATCAAACACAGTAAAATATATTGCAACGAGAGAAGGTGTCGAACACGTTCAGAACTACATAGATTATATTGCAAACAGACCGAGAGCAGAAAAAATAAGTACTCACGGTCTATTTTCTTTTGGCTACAAACCAATTAATATTTCAGAAGTTCAGAAAGAAGTTACTAAAGGCTCTAGACCTATCTATATGCCTATCATATCTCTCACAAGAGAAGATGCAATAAAAACAGGATATGACAACGCAGAAAGTTGGCATACGCTTATGTCAAAGCTTGCTCCAAAAATGTCTAAAAGTTTTAATATAAGACTTGATAATTATCATTGGTATGCTGCCTTTCATAACAAAGGACATCATCCGCACATACATAAGATAATTTATTTTGACAATCCAAGACGAAGATTATCTCAATGAAAAAGACATTGAAAACATAAAACAAGAGCTTGTGAGCAATATATTTAAGCAAAGCTTACAGCCCATACACAGTGGTATGACTGAGCATAACAAGAAGTTGAAAAATGAGTTTTAAGAGTATCAACTCTAAACGACTTCTACATTATAAAATAATGTACCTCTGGCAATATTTACAGAATGCTCTAAGCATAAACACTATTTACTTTCGCTCAGATAAGCCTCTTTTTCATTTTTATTATACCATAAGTAATAGAATAATTATAATTATACAAAGAACTATGTATACTATAGAACCAGGCGTTAAAAGTGCTGTCTTTACAGGTTTTTCTGGTAGTTCTTCTACTGCACCATTATAAATATGCTTTTTACGATCTTTTATAATGAATACTATTCCCATTATTACCAAAGTATATAGGAATACTACTCCTATTACCATAATTATAGGATTTTTAAGTAAAAACTGTGATGCTACAAGCCCCCATGAGTTAACAATGATATGCAGTAATATTGTGTATTTTATATTTTGTGTCTTAGAATAAATATATGCGAAAAACGCACCCAAGGCAAATGCGTAAATTATCTGTGGAAGATTTACATGGAACATTGCAAAACAAAATGCACTTATAATTATATAAAATTTATCTCCATATTGAGATATTCTATCATAAAACATTTTACGAAATACAAATTCCTCCATAATAGGTCCTATAATTGCACCAAAAAGAGCTGTTATGATGATATTTGAACCCATAACTATATTTTCAAGAGGATTAATAACAGGAGCTCCTTTTATTAATGATATTGTTTGTGTAATAAATAAAGTAACAAAATTAAATATTATCATTAATGCTAAAGATATACATATCCATCTAAAAACTTTTTTACCTGTAGGCTTTTCGACTTCTATATTAGGTTTATATTTAGGCATTTTCTTTATAATTAGCCAAAATATAGGTAAACCTATAAGATAATTACCTACAAAACTAATTATAAGCAATAGTGAACCATTTTGTGTAAAATTTTTAAATAATAGTTGAACAAGTAGCATTCCCCAAACGTATTGAGTAACAAAAATAAATACTGCCATTCCAAGCATTAATTTGCCAATATTCTTTTTAAACAATGGTTTTTCTTCCATAACTACACTCCTTATTCTTTAAATAAATTAATTTTGCTTTAACGCCTTTATAATTTCTTTTGGCTTTGGAGGATTGCCATACAAAAGTATTCCTATACGGTAAATCTTTGCGGATACCCAACCTATTAGACATGTAAATCCTATAAGTATAGCTACTGATACTATAACTTCAATTGCGGAAGGGTCACCCATAGCAATACGTGCAAACATAGCCATAGGCGAGGTAAACGGAATATATGATACAACCTTCATAAGTGTGCTTTCTACATTACCACTAGAAATTGAGAACATTACCACAAAAAATGCACCTACAAATAGAAGCATTACAGGAGTAACAAGCGTATTTGTATCTTCAAGCCTTGATGCAAGCGAGCCCATTGCACCAAACATAAACGCATATAGAAAAAATCCAAGTACAAAGAAAAGAAGCACGTACAGCATCATTGAAATTGGCATACCAAAGACGGACTGTGCTATTGGGTTATCTTTAAGATACGGTCTATTGATTTGATAGAACACAAGACAAGTACCAAGTATTGCCACAATTTGTGTGATTCCCGCAAAAGCTGCTCCTATTATCTTACCAAACATAAGGTTAATTGGTTTTGCGCTTGTGATAAGTATTTCCATAGCACGTGAACTTTTTTCGGTAACTACACTTGTAATTACAACCTGTCCATACATAAGCACTGTAAAATACAAGGCAAAAATCAAGATATATGTATACATAAAGTTCTTTTGTTGATTCTTACCAATTTCTATAACATCACTGTCTATAGTAACAGAAAGTACATTTTTTGCTTCTTCCAGTGATATTCCATTTTCTAGCATAAAATCAAGTTTATATTTTGTTACAAAGATTTCATCCAAGGTATATCTTGTTTGATCATACATTTTTGCATTCTTTTGTATAAGCTTATAGCTTGTATCACTGTCTATAAGCAATCCCATATCTGCCTCATCTTTATTTATTTTTTCTTTTACAGCATCTGTATTTGTTTCTTCTATCACAATAGCTGACTTTGGAAAAGCGTCCCTTATATATGGTAAAAACTCATTTACATCGCAACCTGTTTCGGTAAATACAATTACTTTATTTTCTTCATCTTTTGCTGATTTATCTTCGTCACGTTTAAATATATCAGTAAAAAACGGAATTGATAGGATTATAGCTGTTACAAGCATTATAACTACTGTTGAAATAATAAATGTTTTATTCTTTACTACTGATTTATATTCAAAATTTAGTATACTTAAAAACTGTTTCATATCTTGTCCTCCGTATACTCTACAAAAATATCGTTGAGCGTTGGCTCATTTACCTTTATTTCGTCAATATCTGCATCTGAGCTTGATAGTTCAGCAAGTAGCCTAGATTTTTCCTTGCCGTCGTTAAGGTGTACTATAATTCCGTTATCTGTTTCATCAAACTTAAAGCTAATACAGCTTTTTATTTTATCTTTATCGTTAGATATAACCGATATGTCGCGTCTGTCATAGCTACGTTTAATTTCTTTTATATTTCCGCTAAGGACAATTTCACCGCCATTTAGTATAGCTATATCATCACAAAATTCTTCGATATAGTTCATTTGGTGTGATGAAAACAAAACAATCTTATTATTTTCTATAAGCTCCCTTACCGTATTCTTTAAGAGTATTGCGTTTACAGGGTCAAGTCCCGAAAAAGGCTCATCAAGAATTATTATATCTGGGTTTGCAATTAGCGTTGCTACAAGCTGTATTTTCTGCTGATTTCCCTTTGAAAGAGTTTCAAGCTTTTTATTTTTGTACTCTGTCATTTCTAATTTATCAAGCCAATACTCCGCCGTCTTTACAGCGTCCTTTTTACTAACTCCACGCAATGCACCAAAATATATAAGCTGTTCCATTATAACCTTTTTAGGATACATACCACGTTCTTCTGGAAGATAGCCTATAACAATTTTATTTCGATCAATTGGAGCGTTATCCAGTAGTACTTCACCGCTGTTTGCATTAAACACACCCATAATTATACGAATTATTGTTGTCTTTCCTGCTCCGTTTCTTCCCAAAAGTCCCAAAGCTTTACCGCTTTTTGCTTTAAAACTTACGCCTTTTAGAACTTCCTTTTCGCTGAAACTCTTACAAAGAGCATTAACGTTTAATTCCATAAGCCTCTCCCCTTTATATAAATATTATTATGTATACTCAGTTCATCTAAGACTATAATTATTTTATTTAGTATGTAGTCTATTTATTTACTTTATTTAAAAGCTGATAGCATGCTCCCTTTTTTGCAATTAACTCGCTATACTTTCCTGATTCTATAATGGTTCCTTTTTTTAAGACAAAGATACAGTCAAAACGATCCATTAAGTCATTATAAATGTCATGTGTTATAACAATGCGAGTCTTTCCTTCCATGTTCAATACAGTATTCATGATTTGATAACCTGTTTGCATATCAAGTGCAGAGGTTGCCTCATCAAAAAGTAATATATCTACTCCTTGCAAAACACTTCTTGCAATCCCGATTCGCTGTTTTTCGCCTCCCGAAAGCATATTACCGTTTTCACCACTACTGGTAAATATGATATCAAGCAAACAGAAGTTTTACCTTTCTGTTTTAATTTATTTAACATTACACTTAAAATAATTTACAGTGTAGCAACCAACTTAAGTCAATGAAATTATTTACATTTAGACTTAAATCCTTTGGTATTTTTATAGAACTTACTATTTTATTTATAAATTCATTGTATCACTCCATATAAATAAAAGTCAAGTATTTCTATATATTTATATACTAAATTTATTTTTATTAATAATATCCTCTTGATTTGTCAAATAAAGCAAGCCTTTCCAATAAACAATATTCCAGCTTCGCTATTCTAATAGTCATCATTGACTAGGAAAAACTCCAGTATTATAGTCATTAATGACACCTTGTTTTTTAATTTCTCTAACTCCGAGAAATTAATTGAAACCATATAGCTTATAATTTTCTTATATTATAAATTTCTTCAATTTGTGATACTTTTTATTTGTAGCTTTAGCGAAAATAAACGGCACATATAGTATAAAAACTGTGTCGTTTGGTTTATAATTTGTTATTATTTAGTCTAATACGTTAGATTTCTTCTTATTTTTTTTATTTTTAGGATATTCACAAATACGAATAACAAAGTTGAGATTAACAATTTGCTGTACTTCATTTTTTTCTAGAACTATGGAGTTATCTATAATCTCTTTTACCACGCCAACTACTTGTCCATTAAATAGATAAATGATACATTCTTTGTCAACCAGTCTTTTTACAGCCTCGGTCATAATTTTAGTATCCTCTCTTTCCTTTAGCCTTAGGTACTGTGCTAGCAATTTCTTTTTCTTGTTTTCTTCCAATAGTACAATTAGAATTGGAAGAAATGCACATAGATATATTGTTAAATTCAGCTT
>SAMEA104404100__coassemble_3690_pt1 | contig 9803 bp, 9 predicted proteins | sample SAMEA104404100__metabat2_low_PE_067 | metagenome-assembled genome bin SAMEA104404100 (sample SAMEA104404100) | Balaenoptera acutorostrata | reverse complement strand
TTTATTACTATGAGGTTCCACCTGTTCCCATTCCGAACACAGTAGTTAAGCTCATGCGTGCCGAAGATAGTTGGCGGGAAGCTGCCTGTGAAAATAGGTCTTTGCCGACACACATATTCCTCAATAGCTCAGTCGGTAGAGCATGCGGCTGTTAACCGCAGGGTCGTTGGTTCGAGTCCAACTTGGGGAGCCAAAAAGAGTATCATTAAATTGATACTCTTTTTTTATGCAATTTTTGTTTTTACATACTAAAAGGCAGCTCTAAAATCAATCAGAGCTGCCTTTTTTTATATTAACTAATATGTAATTTTTACTTAGTTGGTTCAATTACTCCATAGTTTCCATCCTTACGGCGATATACAACATTAATTTCACCTGTATCGTCACTACGGAACATAAAGAACTGGTGGTTAAGCAAATTCATTTGTAGAATAGCTTCTTCAACATCCATTACATCAACTGTAAAGGATTTCTTTTTAACAAGAATCTTTTCTTCCTCGTCATCCTCAATAGTTTCATCATAAAATTCTTTGATTGAATTTTTAATATCAAAATTTTTATTTTTCTTTGCAAGTCTTGTTTTATTTTTTACAATTTGGTTTGTAAGTATATCAATAACACAATCTACTGATGCAAATCTATCGTCTGTTGTCTTCTCTGCTCTAAAGAACATACCGTGTGATTTAATAGTAACTTCAACAGTTTCATCTTCGTTACGGTTTGTTACAACAACAGTTACATCCTCTGTGTCATCAAAAAACTTCTCAAGCTTTATAAATTTCTTTTCAAAGTACTCTTTAAATGAATCTTTAACAACTGTTTTTTTACCGATGTAATTAACCTTCATATTAAGCTCCTATCTGTTGTTCTGCGGTCAACTCTTTTATTTATTGTCATACGGTATATGCGCAGAAACGCCAAATCCTTTTCATATACTATTTACTGACAACATAAATCAATAGATTTACTATCTCTATTAATTTATGATTTAAGTATAACATATATTATATATAATTTCAATCATTATTTAAAAACTTTTATTAATTATCTACAAATTTTCCGTTAATTACTACTTTGCTTGGTTTTTCTAATAAATCTAGTGGACTATTTTTAAATAGAGAGAAGTCGGCATCCTTGCCAATGCTAATACTTCCCACACGGTCATCTATGCCTACTATTTCGGCTGCATTTATGGTTATGGTTTTTATTAGCTCGTTTAAATCTTCATCACAGAATTTGCCACATATAGCTACTGATAGTGGTAGCATTTCGATTGGAACCTCTGGAAAGTCAGTATTAATAGCAAGCTTTACCCCTGCTTTTTTGAGCTTTATGTAGTTTTCTTTTGATATGTTTTTTAGCTCTGGCTTTGAGCGTGTTGAGATTATAGGTCCTATTACAGCTGGATAACCCTCTTCTCCAAGCTCCTCTGCTATTAAATGTCCCTCTGTACAATGTATTAGAACTGTATCGAGGTTAAATTCCTTACTTATTCTTATTGCTGTAAATATGTCATCTGCTCTGTGTATGTGGAAATGTGCTCTTATTTCTCTTTTCAGTATTGGAAGAAGTGCCTCGCATTTTTCGTCATAATCAGGAGCATCTACTTCCTCGTCTGATTTTGATTTTTCTAGCTCCTCCATATATTTTTTTGCCTTAGTTAGCTGTTGGCGGATAATTGCAGCTGTTGCCATTCTCGTTGATGGAACCTCGTCCTTGTCATTATATGTACACTTTGGGTTTTCGCCTAGAGCGAATTTCATAGCCGCTGGAGCTTTTACTATCATCTTGTCTATCATTTTGCCACTTGTTTTAATAGCTGCTATTTGACCTGCTATGGGGTTTGAACTTCCAGGACCGGTGACAACTGTGGTAATACCATAGCTTCTTGCATCATTAAATGCTATATCCATAGGATTTATAGCATCAATGGCTCTTATGTGAGGAGTACAGGGGTCTGTCATTTCGTTTACATCATCACCCTCAAAGCAAATTCCCTCCTCAAGCATACCAATGTGGCAGTGAGCATCAATAAAGCCAGGGAAGAGCATTTGTCCTTGTGCGTCATAGACATCATCGTCTCCGCTATATTTTCCCTCGGATACGTTTGTTATTTTTCCGTCGTTAAATTCTACCCAGCCATTCTCTATTATTCTATTATTTTCACAAGTGTAAATTTTTGTGTTAGCTATTACCATATATTTTCTCCTTTTATTGTGTGCGTTTAATTCCTGTATTTATATATAAATCTTTATCAAACATATTCTTCCTATTTGTTCTGTGAACGCTCATTGCAAGTCCTATTGCTGCAAAGTTTGATATTGCCGCAGAGCCACCAGCTGACATAAATGGTAGTGTAACGCCTATTACAGGCATTATCATAAGGCACATACTCACGTTCATAATAGTCTGAATTGCTATCATTGCAAATACGCCAGTACATATAAACTTACCAAGTGGATTTTCGGAAAGACAGCCTATATGTATAACTCTTCCGCATATAGTAGCTATAAGAATTATAACAAGTAGACATCCAACAAAGCCAAAGGCATCACCCAGAAATGTAAATATAAAGTCGTTATAGTTTTCTGGTACATATACATGCTCGGGACTAAAAAGTCCATTTCCAAATATGCGTCCAGAGCCCATTGAGGTAAGACCTCTTAGCTGTTGATAGCCTATTCCAAGGGGGTCGAGTGAGCGGTCCCATATAACCATAAACCTTTTCTTTTGAAATTCGGACATAATGCCAAACCACAATACTGGAATAGCAACTGGCACAACTAGTGCCGCCGCTAATACATATTTTAGGCTTATTCCAGCAGAAAAGAGCATTGCTACAATAATTGCCATCATTACTATAGCAACTCCATCGTCCTTTTGTAAAAGTATCAACAGTACGGGGAATGCTCCGTGCAAAAGTACAGGGATAAGTACTCTCGGTTTATTTATATTTTCATACACTTGACTTAGATGATAGGCAAATGATAGTATAAAGCCTATTTTTAAGAATTCTGATGGCTGAATACTTACTCCGCCTATTTTTAGCCAGCTTCTATTTTCTGAGCCTTCACGCTCAACACCTATAAAGAAAGTAAGCACCATAAGTATAACTACTGGTGGAATATATATTTTCCAGAGTGGCGCAAGCCAATCCATATCTATTTCTGAAAGGATAATTCCACCAATAACGCCTATTGTAACGGCTATTCCCTGTATAATAATTGTTCTTTTACTTCCGAGCATACCAGACTTAAATAGCCCTAGTAAAAGTGTTATACTTATTACAGAAAGAATAATTGAAATTGGTAGAAGGAGCTTATCTGTTCTTTTTATTGCCCTTTTAAATTTTTCTGAAATATCGCTCATATATTTTTCTCCTATTATTTTATTTATAAATATGGGACTTTGCCACTCCCAAATATAATACCATTTAGAAAGCTTTATTGTCAACGAGAATGATAGATATTAGATGAAGTAGAAGTTATTGTCCCAGGCTGGGAAATATGGATGATGTCTCATATATACCTTGTATTGAGTATTTATTTTTTTTATGAGTAGGGGAAGCTTAAATAAGTCCTCACTTCTGTGATAGCCTGCAATATTTAGCTTTGGCTTATACTGTGAAAGAGTATTTCTAGCTCCAATAATTCCCTCGTATTCTGCACCCTCTATATCCATTTTTAGATAGGTTATAGGTTTACCTTTAAGAATATTATCAACTGAATTTGCATTTATAGAAACAAGCTTTTTGGGTGGTATGTCAAATTCAGAAAGACTTTGTAGTCTTGAATTTCTGCCAGCTCTCTTTGCAAAGTGTAGTACCTCCTCTTTGTTCCAAGCGGCAAGATTATATAGCTCTGTGTTTTCCATATTTATACAATGCTCTCTTAGCTTTTTATATGTCTTTGTATCAGGCTCAAAAGCGTATATTTTATCATATTTATTATTAGTATAGTGAAGTAGCTCATCAATGGTGTCACCTCTATAAGCTCCCAAATCAAAGAATATTTCATTTTCCTGTGGCTTTAATACATTTGTGAATATTTCGTCCTTGTTTGTTTCCATATCCCATAAATATTCAGGGTTACCAGATAATTTATATTTTAGTGTATTAGTAAATACAAGTCTTGATTGTTCGTCAGACATAAGGCTGTATGCCTCTGTAAGCTCATCTATATGTAGAAGGGCAAATTCTCTTGTAAATATATTTTCGCCGACTACAGGCAAATCTGGCACATATAGAGTATGCTTTGATGACATATCCTTTATCCTTTCCATAATTTCTGGAAGTGACGACGCAAATGCCACAACAATAATAAAATCTGTGTAGGTTTCTTTTATCTCACTAAAGGACTTTACTCTCTTTTCGTGAAAGCTATGACCTCGTACAAAGTCATCACTTGCAAAAAAATCGGCATAGGGGATATTATAATGGGAAAATACCTTTAGAAGCTTTTCGGCACCGTCGCCCATACCGTATATACATATAGGGAGCTGTGTTTCTCTCATTTCATTAATGAATAATGGTGTAGAGTTTATAATATTTTCTATAAGTTCATAATTTTTGTTTTCCATAAGCTTTTCTCCTAAAAACAAACGAGACGACCTAGCTTATAAATCGTCTCGCTGATAATTATTTATTTAATAGATATAGGTTTACATTTTTTCAATCTTTACCTGTTGCAAAATATTTGCACAAGAAAGTCTAGGAGGAGGGTTTGTTCCCTCTGTTAGACAGGCTGATGTACCGAATGCCGCAGCCACGCTCAAGCATTTTTCTATATTTTTGCCCTCTTGAATAGAATATATAAAGCCTGCAAGAGTGCAGTCTCCAGCTCCTACTGATGAGCTTACGTCAACAGAAGGCACCATAACGTGAAAAGAGTCATTCTCAGAGGAGGTATAGTAAATACCATCTGCTCCAGCACTTATAATACAATGTGTAATACCGTTTTTGTTAAGCTCCTTACCAAAGGCTACTATATCTTCTGGATTTTTTAGCTGTTCTTGGGCTATTTGAGATGCCTCATCAATGTTAGGCTTTACTATAAACGGTTTAATTTTGATTATCTCTTTCATTGTAAGTGAGGATGTATCTATTGATATTTTAGCACCAAGACTTGCAATATGCTCACAAATAGAAATAAGTACGTTGGGGGAAATACCTCTTGGTAATTTTCCTGATATTACGACAAGGCTGTTTTCAACAATCTCCTCGCTTAGTGCCGAAAGTATTTCCTCGATTGTTTCATGCTCAACACAGAAACCGTCACGCATAAGTCTAGTTACTGTGCGGTCTGGTTGAATAATGCTTAAATTTTCACGAGTGTAGCCTTCAACAGGTATTATTCTGTACTTCATTTTTTCGCTCTTTAGGCGGTCTTCGTATCTGAATATGTTGTGAGTACCCAAAAGCACAATAGCTGTACTATCAACTCCATAAGCTCTCAAAGCTCGTGAAACGTTCATACTTTTACCTGCTGAATCATATCTTTCAGCCTCAACTATATTGTCTCCGCAATGTAAAGTATCTGTCCATAAGGTAATGTCTATCGCTGGGTTAAGGGATAAAGAAATTATTTTATTGAACATTATATGCTCCTATTCTAAAATTACGGTTATTTACTATATTAATTATTTTTCGTCTTGGTTTTCCCAGTTGTGCCATACGTTTTGTACGTCATCGTTCTCCTCCAAGGCATCAAGAAGTCTTGACATTTTAACTCTTAGGTCAGGGTCTTCTATAGCTGTCTCTGTTGATGGAATATACTCAGCTTGAGCTGAAAGCACCTTGTATTTATTCATAGCTTCAAGAGCCTCACGCAATTCTCCAACATTTGAGGCATCACAGTAAATCATAAATGCCTCGTCGTCCATAACTACGTCGTCACCGCCGATTTCAAGGCAAATTTCAAAAGCCTTATCCTCGTCGATTTCGTTGTCCTCGTTTTCGATTACAACTACACCTTTTCTTTCAAACATAAAGGCTACACAGCCTGTTTGTCCCATATTGCCGCCGAACTTGTCAAAGTAGTGTCGCAAATCACCTGCTGTACGGTTACGGTTATCTGTAAGAGTTTCAACCATTACTGCAACACCGCTTGGGCCATAGCCCTCGTATACTAGCTCCTCGAAGTTGTCCTTGTCGTCACTTCCTGCTGCTTTTTTGATACATCTGTCTATATTATCATTGGGCATATTTGCAGCCTTAGCTTTTGCTATACAATCACGCAATTTGCTGTTACAGGTAGGGTCTGCACCACCTTGCTTAACGGCAACTGACATCTCTCTTGCTATCTTTGTAAATACGTTAGCTCTTTGGGCATCAGACGCACCTTTTTTTCTCTTGATGGTACTCCACTTTGAATGTCCTGACATAATAATTCTCCTTTATATATTAATTTTTGATATTTTAATAAGCGGAATTTTATACGCTTTATAGTGTTATAGATTAGTTTATTTTTAAACTACCCCACGAATAAAAATTGTAACATTTATTATCACTTTTTGTCAATGGATAAAACGTAAACTTACATTCTAATATGTAGAAAAAAGCGGAAATATATTTCATTTATTGTATATCCTTACTAATTATTTCGTAAAAACGTATATTTGTGATAAAATCACGGAAAATAATTTATATATAAGCTATAATATCTCACAATAGGCTACTATTGACTTGAGAGTTGAGAGTTGAGAGTTGAGAGTTGAGAGTGGAGAGTGGAGATAACTAGACGGTTAGTTTATTTTCTCACCTCTGATTTTTTCTTGATGAGTAGTTTTTACTAATAGCTAGGATAGTTTATAATTTTTGAACATAAATTCAATTTTTAGGAGAATAAATAAATGGAATATGCAATAGCTTTTTTAGAGGGAATAATAACCTTTATATCCCCTTGTCTACTACCAATGCTCCCAATATATGTTTCTTACTTTGCGGGTGGAGAGGTTACAAATGGAAAGAAAAAGACAATTAAGAATGCACTGGGATTCATACTTGGATTTACAACAGTATTCGTACTAATGGGTGCATTTGCGGGAACTCTTGGTAGCTTTTTAACAAAATATCAGACTGTAGTTAATGTTATAAGCGGACTACTTGTTATATATTTTGGTCTAAGCTTTATGGGAGTATTCAAAAAATCAATATTTAGTGGTGGCGCTAAGAGCTTTAATACAAGTAATCTTGGATTTTTGTCCTCACTTCTTTTTGGAATGGTCTTTTCGATAGGCTGGACTCCTTGCGTAGGAGCTTTCTTAGGCTCAGCACTATTAATGGCATCTCAGCAAGGCTCAATGCTAAAGGGAGTGCTTATGCTACTATTATACTCAGTAGGACTTGGAATACCATTCCTTTTGAGTGCTGTGCTTATTGAAAAGCTAAAGACAACCTTTGACTTCATAAAGAAAAATTACAAAATAATTAACCGTGTATGTGGAATACTTCTTGTAGTGGTTGGTGTTCTTATGATAAGCGGTGGATTTGGATATTTTCTAAATCTATTTACACCAAAATAATTTATTAAAAATAAGGAGAAGCTAAATGGATAATAAAAAGGTAAAAGATAGTGATAAGCAAAAAAACACTATAATACTAATTGCAGTTATTGTTATAGTTATTTTGATGGCTAAAATTCTTTATGATAATCTAAGCAAGAATGTAGGAATTGATACTCTTGTACCTCAAAATGAAATAAATACTGATGCTAATAGTAAGTCAGAGACTACCGACAAAAATACAGATAGTGAAAATAGCGAGGCTGACCCTAACGCAGGACTTCAAAAAGCTCCTAACTTCACATTTACCGACTATGACGGAAACGAGATTTCGCTTGAGGAAATGATAAATAAGCCTACAATTATTAACTTTTGGGCTACTTGGTGTGGCTTTTGCAAAAAGGAAATGCCAGAATTTGACGAGATGTATAAAAAGTATGGAGAGGATATAAACTTTATAATGCTTGATATGACAGACGGTGTTCGTGAGACTACAGAAAAAGCAAAGAAGTTTATTGACGATAATGAATATTCATTCCCCGTATACTATGACACAAAGCGAGAGGGTGCATATACCTATGGAGTTAACGCTCTGCCTACAACTCTATTTATAAATGCTGATGGGTATATTGTGGCAATAGCTCAGACAGCCTTGGATAAGGCAATTTTGCAAAAGGGCATTGATATGATTTATACAGAGCCTGAGGAAAAGCCACTAGCGGTAGTGGCTCGTGAGCAGACACATATGCCAATAAAAAATCCTAGCTGGTGCGATGTGGAGCCTGAATATATAAAGCTTTCAGTAGATGAGGCAGTTAATTTTGTTTCCGAGCTAGAGCAGGGCAAGGACTATTATTTAATAGATGTAGCAGATGTAGGCACGAAGTCTATAGATAATGCTATAAATGTAGCGCTAGATGATATAGAGGACGATATAGAGGATGTTATTTCGGACAAGAGGTCAATAGTCTTTGTGTACTGTAATGACTACTGTTCAGAGGATGACAGCTACGGCTGTAATAATAGACACAATCGTCATAATAGAGACAGACATCACAAAAATCATTGTTATGACGATTATGATTGCGGGTGCAGTGAGCTTGCTGCAAGACAAATGGTGTCAATGGGATATAACCATGTATACGATATAGGCGGACTTGACGAGGCAAAAAGAATATTTGGTAGATAAACATACACGGCTCAGCATAGAATATAGCTCTATGTTGAGTCTTTTTTTGCAAAAATGCAATAAAACTTAGAAATATATGCACATATTAATAAACAAAATTATTTTTATTAAAAAGGAGTTGTATTTTATGAAAAAACTATTATCAATACTAATGGCAACTATTATGATAGCATCACTTTCGGCATGTGGAAGCAAGCCCTCGGCTAGCTTTGACAGTATTCAAGGTAGTGCTGTTGTAGAAGAAATGTCTATGGAGACTGGCAATTTTAAACCATCGAGCGAGCCTAACAGAAATGCTACTAATAAAGCAAATGCAAGCCCAGACAGTATTATAAAGGATAGAAAAATAGTAAGAAATTCCTTTATAGATGTTGAAACAAAGGAGTTTGAAAAGACACTTGAGTATATAGAAAACAAAGTAACAGAGCTTAATGGCTATGTTGAAAGCCAGTATTCAACGGGTAAGAGCCTATATAGTAAGAATGACTACTTTGAGCGAGAGGGACAAATAATAGCTCGTGTACCTGCCGAAAAGAGCGAGGAGCTAATATCAGAGGTTGGCTCACTATATAATATTACCTCTAATAGAACAAGTATGGAGGATATAACTGACAGCTACTATGATGTTGAGGCTCACCTAAATCAAATGACAGCTCAAAGGGATAAATACAACGAGCTAATTAAAAAAGCGGACAAGCTAGAGGATATTATCAAGCTAGAGCAGGCTCTTTCTGAGTGTCAATATCAGATAGACAGTCTTACAGGTCAGCTTGAGAGAATGAAAAACAGAGTGAGCTATTCAACAATTACACTAAACATTCGTGAGGTTGTGGAATATACTAGCATTGTGGCACAGCCTAAGACCTTTGGTGAAAAATTAGCAGACAGCTTCAAGCGTTCTGGAAGAAATCTCAAATATGCATTTATGAATATACTTACGTTTGTAATAGAGGATTTACCTACAGTACTTATATATCTTGCAATTTGGGCAGTAATAATATATGTAATAGTTCTTGTAGTAAGAAAAATTAAAAAGACCATCAAGGCGAAAAAGCAAAAGAAGCTTGAAGAAGTAAATAAAAAGAACTAAGAGCTTAGCTCAGAGTTGAGAGTT
>SAMEA104404100__coassemble_3648_pt1 | contig 9907 bp, 11 predicted proteins | sample SAMEA104404100__metabat2_low_PE_067 | metagenome-assembled genome bin SAMEA104404100 (sample SAMEA104404100) | Balaenoptera acutorostrata | reverse complement strand
CCGCCCCAACGGCGTGAGTTGAAAAAGTAGGATAAGATGATATAGTAGAAGTGAGTAACAAGCTATCCCATAAAACAAACAAAGAAACAAACCTGCTCCTTTAGAAGAAATGAGAAGTGAGGAACAAACTAACCTCGAAATTAATTCGTCATTCGTCATTCGTAATTCGTCATTCGTAATTCGTCATTGTGAGCGACAGCGAACCCACTCTCAACTCTCAACTCTCAACTCTAATGGCAATTCGTCATTCAAAAAAAGTTTTTGCTTTCAGTCACTTGATATAAATTCAATATGAACTTGCTTGAATATAGCCGCGGCGCTACGCCGCTCGTCATTGAGAGTGGTGTATCACCGCTGACAAAAAAAAATCCCTTATCTTCTAAATAGATAGAAAATAAGGGATAGAAATTATAATAAAAAACCTGTTAGTTTAAATTATTAGTTTTCTTCTTTCATTTTTGCAAAGCATTCGCTGCAGTAAACTGGACGATCATCCTTTGGCTCAAAAGGAACGCGAGCCTCTTTTCCACAGCTAGCACATACTGCTGTGTACATTTTTCTCTCTGCCTTTTGGTTTTGTTTGCGAGCATCACGGCAAGCCTTACATCTTTGTGGCTCGTTAGCGAAACCACGCTCAGCATAGAATTCTTGCTCTCCTGCTGTAAATACAAACTCGCTACCACATTCTTTGCATACTAGTGTTTTGTCTTCGTACATCTTAAAATACCTCACTTTATTTTCATTGGCCGATAGATTCTATTTAATCTATGGCACTATGTTTTACAATCAAATTAATAAAAATTTGATTATTAACGAAAGTTAAATATGACAATAATATTGCCTTATTTTTCGTCGAATTCTTTGAATAGCATTATCAACAGCCTTTGGGCTAGTGTCTAACTTTTGCGAAATAGTTTTGTAAGAGTATCCGTTAAGATGTAAGGTTAAAACTTTGTTCTCAAATGGAGACAATACTTTTTCTACTGTGCGGTGAAATTCACTAATTTGTTCTTGTAAAAATACCGTTTGTTCAGGAGAACAACAGGTATTATCCAAAGTGCTTTGTCCAGATTCCTCAGTAATTGATGAATAATCTCTCAAAGGAATACTTTTATTTGAAAGTGCAGACTCGACAGCAGTTAGAATAGATGTTTCGATACATATATGTGCAAATGTTATAAACTTGCTTTTCTTTCTATCATAGAGCCTAACAGCCTTCATAAGCCCGATTAAGCCCTCTTGCATTAAATCATCCTTTTCCATACCTGGAAGTGAATACTTTTGTATACGCTTCATAATATGTGGAGTATAACGATGTACAAGCTCTGAATCCGCCATCAGGTTACCTTGATTAACGTACCTGAGAAGCTCCTCATCAGATAGAAGTTTAAAGTTTTTTTCCATAATAAAAACATATGCCTCAATCTATAAAACTACATTAAGATTATAATACTTTAATTAAATAAAATTGTCAAGTGTTTTGTTATATGTTTTTTAAATTGCTAAACCATAAGCTTTAAAATTAGGCGAATTTTCACAAAAGGTGATAATAATAATATGCTTTTTGTAGAAATACCATAAATACGTTTTCTAAAAAAATACATCAATTTGCAAATCTTGATTTTAACAGTTAATTGCGTTATACTGTATTGTAATAGCTTTGAATTATACAAGTATAAAAATTTTAATTAGACATAAGGAGAAAATAAATGCACATTACTTTAGAGGCAGACTATGCGGTAAGAATAGTACAATGTCTTGCTATAAATAACGAAAGAATGGACGCAGCATCAATATCGGAAAAAACAGGAGTAACACTTAGATTTTCACTAAAGATACTAAGAAAGCTAGTAGCCAACGGTATAGTATGCTCATTCAAGGGAGCTAAGGGAGGATATGAGCTTGCACGTCCAGCAAGTGAAATAAGCCTAGCTCAGGTTTTAGAGGTTGTAGAGGGCAAATATGCCATTTCAAGATGCGTTTCAGAAGAACCATATAACTGTAATTACACAGCTAATTCATGCAATATGTGTAAAATCCACAGGATTTATGAGAGGGTTTCTGATATGGTAAGAAAAGAGCTTGAAAATGTTAAATTTTCTGAGCTTATTGAGTCTAATTGTAAAAAGGATTAATTATGCCCAAGATTTTATATTCTATCATATTTACAATAGTTCTTATACTCGCTGTAGGCTGCGGAAAAACACAAAATGAAAGCTTTGAGCTTGTAAATGGAATTAATGTCTATGATATAGCTGATAATCAGATTAGTATATTTGTAAACGACAATACTAGCATATCTATAGACAGTAATAGTGATAAGCCTATAGAAATTAAGCTTAAAAATGGCTATCAACCTCAAAATAACGAAATATTTATTACTGGAGATAAGATAAATATCCGCTCATTCAATGAGGGAACTGAGGATATTCCTCTAGTCATATTGTATGATAATAAAATAACCTCTGACTATACACTAAAGGTAATTTCGAGCCTTAGGGACTTAGAAATTTGTTATCACACAAGCGAAAGCCTTGTAGAAATATCTAGTGATGAATATAGCATAGAGTTAGGCTCAAGAGAAGCTACTATAGACCTTGAGACTGACGAATATACAGAGCTGTCTATAGCTACATACGGAGACAGTATAAACATAATATCGACAGAAAAAAGTAGAGTAGTCTTTGAGCCTAAACAGATCGGCAAGACTACTCTTTTAATAGAGGGCAAAAATAAATACTATAATGACTGCAAAAAAGAAATAATAATTAATTGTAATAAGCCAAAATTAAATGGAAGGCTTGAATTAGAAGAATTTTATGATGAGGGCATAGAGGTAGGCAATAGCTTTATTATTAAAGCACATTTTGACTATCCAGATATAGCTATGTCCGTCACAGCAGACGACAGAACAGAGGTCTATAAGTACGACAATTTAACAGCCAACGTAACTGCCTATGGTGTCGGTCACCATAAGATATACATAACAGTATCAGCCGATGGCTATGAAAACTTTAATGAAACAATAGAATATGAGGTTGTTCCACAAAAAACACCCTTGGATGTCGAAGCTACAGAAATTACACTCCCCTTGAGCCTTACGAAAAGTATTGATGTCCTTGTAGATGAGGCTACAAGTGTAGAAGTTATATATAATACAGATATGCTAAAATGCGAGTACTATAGTAATAAATTATATGTGACAGCAAAGACCACAGGTATAACTGAGGTTACACTTATTGCACACAAGGATGAATATGACGATAGCTACAGAAAAATAAATGTAAAAATTGTAGACAACAGTAAAAGACTAAAGCTTGGTAAATATAAAACAGCCTTAAAATATGGAGAAACTGATATAATTTCTATTCTTGATGTTGAAAGTGATGACGAAATAGAAGTATACACAAGTGAAAATATTATTGCAAATATAATAGACAACGAAGTAGAGCTTACACTAATAGATGGAGATATAGAAAGCGTTAATATATATTTATATAAGGCAAATGGTGATGTTATATCTGGAAAGGTAACTGTACTTTTGAGAGAAGAAAGGATAGCTGCAAACGAAAGATACTACAGAGTTCTTGACAGTGTAAATGATTTTAGAGAACAAAATGGTCTAAATAAGCTAGTATATAGACAAGATATACAGCTAATGGCAGACATAAGAGCGAGAGAAATAGTGGAGCTTTGGGAGCACGCAAGACCAGGAAATAAAACGTGGGACAGCGTTTTTGCCGAAAACGGAGTGGAGTATTATACAGAGGTTGGAGAAAATCTTGCAAAGGGAAATACACTCGGTAATCCACAAAGGGTTGTAACTGAGTGGATGAATTCCCCTGACCACAGAGATAATATCTTAGCTCCTGAATTTACTGGTATGGCTGTATCCTGCTACTATTATGACGGGTGCTATTACTGGGCGCAAATGTTTATTGTAGATTAGGTATATATGCACGCTTGCCTATTTTGTATTCATTTTCAAGATAGCTATCTCCTATAAATAGGATATTCTCCTCATCATAGAGACTGGACGTATCGGATACAGTAGCATCAAGGTAGTACTCCTTGCCATCAATTAAAACCTTGTTCCAAATATGGCTATCTCCATTTAGTGTTCCCATTACTGTTGTACACTCTATATTTGCAAGGTCGCATAATAGCTTAATCGCTTGGGCGTAGCCCTGACAGGTTGTCTTTTTTAGGATAAGACCGCCATAGGCTGAATTTTTTGTTCTCATAAGTCCATCCATTTTAAATGTATTTATATTTTCCTGCATTATATAATCATATTCTAATGTATCAACAACAAGCTTATTTATTGCCTTTATTTGCTCCTCTTGGCTATCAAGAGCCTTAAACTCATCACTCTCTATAAAGTCATTTGCAAATTTATACAATAGCTTCTTGTGAATACTCAAAAACTCATAATTTACATTGAATCTAATTTCCACCATAGCTATTTTCTCATTGAGAAGACTTACATAGGAATATGACGGCTCTTGCCAAAAGAGATTATTTTGAATAGCTGTATTTAAAACAATACTTGTATTTATTTCATCATAAATCTCCCTATCTATATTTATAAAATATAGATAATTTTCTTTTTCTATATTTTCGCAAAATACGTTATATAGTTCCTCTACACTAGATATTGGAGTTTCATTAAATACCTGCATTTCGTCCTCGTTAAATGTAAAATGGAAGTCTACATATAGATAATTGTCGGTGTATCTCTTTTCATACTCAATGCTTTCTATAAATCTATCTGTATAGTGATGATTTTTCTTTATCTTTTTTAGGCAGTAATCAAACCCATCATAGTATATATAGCTATTAACATTAGAAAAAACAGCACTTATATCCTCACAGTCCAAGTTTATGGCATCAAACATAATCTCCTCTATAGATAGGCTAGTTAATGGTATTTCTGTCGGGTAGCTTAAACGTGGCACATTCTTTTCACTTGAATTATATAAAAATAGCGATGTAATAATTAGAACAATTAGAATTAGCACAAAAATAAAAAGGGATATAAGCGTCTTTTTCTTCATACATAGTACCTTTCAATATAGAATTATAGCTTTAATACTATTCCCATAACACCTGCAAGAGCTATCCACACGATAGGATGAAGCTTTGACCTTCGCATAAATACATATAGTATTACACCCAGACCGAGAGCCTTAAAATTAATTGCATTTATTAAAGCATTAATATTAAAGTTTAACATACAAAATTGCCCTTTAAAAAAGGCTATTTTAAGTATTCCTACACAGGCTACTGCAATAAGAGCAGTGGAAACAGGACGGAGACCATTAAAAATATACTTAATGTATTTATTTTCTTTAAATTTATTTAAAACTCTTGCAATAATAAGAATAATTATTATCGAGGGAGTAATAAGACCTAGCGTTGCAATTATTCCACCAAGTACACCCCCAACGTGAAAGCCTGTATAGGTTGCCATATTTACACCAATAGGGCCTGGTGTGCTTTCGGAAATTGCTATCATATCAGCAAGCATTTCGTGGCTAAACCAGCCAGTTCTTGCTCCTATATCCTCCAAAAAAGGAAGAGTAGCCAAACCTCCGCCAATACTTAATAGACCAGTAAAAAAGAATTCGATAAATAATCTTAGGTATATCATTTTTTTGCTCTCTCCTTTTTAGATGTGTGTTTTTCATCAATAATTCCTGCAATAACGCCAACAGCTCCTGCAATTATAATTAATAACGCAGGTGATAGGTGTAGAAATACAGAAAAAAGAAAGGCTACAAAAAAAGTAATAGCTCCGAGAGTGTTTTTTACTGTACTATCAAAAAGCTTAAATACAGTACGAAGAATAAGCACAGCAACACATACACGAATACCATTAAAGGCATATTGAACAGCTACTATACTTGTAAAATTTGATATAAATGCACTTATAAGCTCGATTATAACTATTGATGGAGCTACAAGTCCCAAGGTTGCAAATATACCACCCAAATTTGAAAGCTGCTTTTGACCTATAAAGGTCGCTGTATTAACAGCTATTATTCCAGGAGTACATTGACCTATTGCATAGTAATCTACAATTTCATCATTTGTAGCCCACTTATGCTTATCTACAATTTCTCTTTGCAAGATTGGAAGCATAGCATAACCACCACCAAAGGTAAATGCTCCTACCTTTGCAAATGTAAAAAACAATTCAAAAAGAAGCTTTAATTTTTCCATTTTTCTTTCTCCTTTAATTTAATATTAAACAAAAAGGCTACCTTTATAATAATTATAAAAGTAGTCTTTTTTTCAATGTCAGAAGTTATAAGCTAAAATAACTATGGAATAGCTTAACCTCTCACTTCTCATTTTTGATAAAATAAAAACTGATATTTATATTGTTATTTTTAGCCTGTCGGCACAATTCACTTTTGAAAATGCTCTTTCGCTCGTTGCGACGAATACATAAGTACGCTTACCGCAAAATGTATACTGTTACATTACAATATAAAGATTAGGTTAGATGTGTCTATCCTTTATGACAGCGGCGGCTCGGCGGCGGACTATAGTATCTTATTATTTAGTACCAAAAATACGGTCTCCAGCATCACCTAAACCAGGAATAATATATTTGTCCTCATTTAGCTTTTCATCAAGTGCGCCACAGTATACTTGAACGTCAGGATGTGCCTCATTAAGAGCATCCATACCCTCTGGAGCAGCTATAATACACATAAACTTGATGTTTGTAACACCACGCTCCTTGATTTGTGAAATAGCATCAATAGCGCTACCGCCTGTTGCTAGCATTGGGTCAAGAACTATAACCTCACGTTGTGCAATGTCTGTTGGAAGTTTGCAGTAGTACTCTATAGGCTTTGCTGTTTCGTGGTCACGGTATAGACCAATGTGTCCAACCTTTGCAGCAGGAACTAGTGATAGTACACCATCTAGCATACCCATACCAGCTCTTAGAATTGGAACAAATGCAAGCTTTCTGCCTGAAATCTCTTTTCCTATAGCCTTGCACATAGGTGTATCAATTTCTTTATCTGTAAGAGGCAAATCACGTGTAGCCTCGTAGCATATAAGAGTAGCTATCTCTGAAACTAAAGCTCTAAACTCCTTTGAGCCTGTGTTTTTGTCTCTTAGAATTGTTAGCTTGTGCTGAATTAGTGGGTGATCCATAATAAATGGTTTCATAGTTTTGTCCTCCAAAAATATATTAATTATTATTTATTTGTCTTTTTCTTTAGCTCCCTTTCTGCCTGTGGAAGTCTTAGATACTTAGGAACAATGTCCTTATAGGATAAGGTCTCTCCTCTATTATATTTTTCTACTCCTAAAAGAGCCGTTGAGGTAGCATTTTGCGTCCTCATTCTTGATGGTGGTACTATAAAAGCTATTCCCTTTTCTGTAAGAAACTTTTTTGTTATATTAAGTCCGTCTCCAGCAAGATATATTTTCTCGTCCTTGTAGCTAGAAAGCATTTCGCTATAGTCCTCAAGTGACATAGCTGTGTCCTCTGTAAGTCTTGTAGCTGTGCCATCAGAAAGCCTAAATAGTGCTGTGTAAACTTGATTACATCTGGCATCCATAGTAGGCGCTACTATTCCGTCAAAGCCCTTTAGATTATAGGCTATGCTTTCAAGTGTTGAAACCTCTATACAAGGAATATTCTTTCCCATAGCCATACCCTTTACGGCTGCAAGTGCTATTCTAAGTCCTGTAAAAGACCCAGGACCTGTTGTAACTGCTATAGCATCTATATCAGCAAGAGAACTATCTGTTGTAATAAGAAGCTGTTCTGTAATAGGCATTAGCGTTTGGCTGTGCGTTTTGCCTGTGTGCAAATAGTATTCTCCAAGAATTAAATCATCCTCGCAAATAGATACTGATGCACTTATAGCAGACGCCTCAATTCCCAATATTTTCAAATCTTTCATCTCCTAGTACGGTTATTGTTCGGCTGTCATCCTCATTTATGGCAATATCTATGGTTATATATCCCTCTGGTAAGGCAAGCTCAATATTCTCGCTCCACTCAATAGCAAGAACTCTGCCTGTATCAAGATAATCAAAAAAGCCTGTGGAATACAGCTCATCCTGTGTGTTAATTCGGTACATATCAAAGTGACAAAGTGGAATTTCACCCTCGTACTCGTATACCAGAGCAAAGGTTGGACTGGATACCCAAGAGGTTAATCCCATACCCTTGGCAAGACCAATAGTAAACGTAGTCTTTCCAGCGCCCATTCCGCCCTTGTAGGCTATTACATCATTAGGCTTTAATTTCTTCCCGACTTTTTCGGCAAAGTCAATAGTTTCCTGTGGACTGTGTGTAGTTATAGTCACGATATGCCCTCCTGTATTAGTTTAAAATTCCTACCATTTATAATAACATAAATTTTTGCAATTTACAATAAATATATAGTAAGATACAAAAAATACTTTTTTCTTAAATGGAGTGATAAGTACTGCTAAAATTTATAAGTGAGATATTGCTAAATAGACTAGTAGTATGTACCTTACTTTTTGTTGGTATATACTTTACATTCAAATTTAGATTTCTACAAATTCGCAAGTTGCCTATGGCTATTAAGGCTGTGTTTTCTCGTAACAAAGATAATAATAATACCTCACTTTCTCCATTTGAAGCACTCTCGACAGCTCTTGGCGGTACAATGGGTACAGGAAATATAGTAGGAGTGGGGATAGCTATCTCTATTGGTGGCGCTGGCGCTATATTTTGGATGTGGGTAAGCGCTATTTTGGGTATGATAATAAAATATGTCGAGGTATATCTATCAATCTACTATCAAAAAAAGGAGAAGAATGGAGAATTAAGCGGAGGACCTATGTACTATATTGAACAGGGTCTTGGGAAAAAATATAAAATCCTCGCTATAATATTTGCTCTTGGTACAATAATTTCGTCCTTTGGGATAGGAAATATTACACAGGTTAATGCGATAACTAATCAAATCAATATTACATACCACATTAACCCTGTAATAACTGCTATACTAATTTTTATCCCTATAAGTATAGCTTGCTTATCTAATTACAAAAGTACTGGAAAATTTTCATCAAGACTTGTTCCTTTAATGTCTCTAATCTATATTTCAATGTCACTTATAACAGTCTATAAAAATAGACAAAATCTATTCTGTGCAATCAAGGAAATATTTGCTGGCGCTTTTAGTCTAAATTCCTTTTGCGGAGGAGGCTTTGGATATAGTATAAAAAAATCCATTTCTGTCGGCTTTTCAAGAGGAATTTTCTCTAACGAGGCTGGAATGGGTTCTAGTCCAATAGCTCACGGCTCATCAAACAGCGAAAGCCCCTATAATCAAGGCTTACTTGGCATTTTTGAAGTATTTACAGATACAATAGTTATGTGTACAATAACTGCCCTTGCTATCCTCACCTGCTCGGACAAAAGTGGTTTATTCAAATCAAATATGTCAGTTGCATACGCTATGGAAGAGGCTCTTGGAGAAAGACTCGCCTCATTTCTACTAACAGCTTGTATTATAGTATTTGCATACACAAGTATACTAAGCTGGTGCTTTTATGGCTGCAAATGCTGTGAATACATAGCATCTAGTCCACTAGCTGTGATTTATAAATTAATATTTTGTTCTATGATAGTCATAGGTTCTTTTTTTGATATAGCTACTGTATGGAAAATATCTGATATTTTAAACCTATTTATGCTAATACCAAATTTAATTGCAATTACTCTTATAGTAAAAAAGATAGAAATTCTATTTACAGAATAGTTGTCTCAAACCTTATTTTAAATGACGAGTTGTTATTAGAGTTGAGAGTTGAGAGTTGAGAGTTGAGAGTGGGTTCGCTTCGCTCACAATGACGAATGACGAATGACGAATTGTCATTAGAGTTGAGAGTTGAG
>SAMEA104404100__coassemble_3626_pt1 | contig 9962 bp, 5 predicted proteins | sample SAMEA104404100__metabat2_low_PE_067 | metagenome-assembled genome bin SAMEA104404100 (sample SAMEA104404100) | Balaenoptera acutorostrata | reverse complement strand
AACATAAAAGAGAATTATATGGGCGTTTTTTTATTTATTTTTTAGTGTTGCACTTGCATTGTAAACTCACAATCGTTTTAGTTTTTATATTCTTCTATTTTGGTTTTACTATATCACTTTGAATAGCCTCTTTATCAAGCTTTTGAATATACTTGCTAGGCTCGTTCTCTCAAATCATTTCTCGTATTTGCCCTTATGTGCGTTGAATCAGTACATAAAAGTGAACCTGTTACAGGTCCGACATCTATACACTTGCGAACGATTTCATCAAATATTTCTTCGAAGAGATTTGTTCCTTTAATTTTTCTTTTACGAGGCTGTGACAGAGTAGAATGATCAGGTACGGATTCGTCTAAATCAATACCTAAAAACCATTTGTATGCAATATTTACTTTAATTTCTTGCTCAAGTTTTCTTTCTGCGTTTATTCCGTAAAGATATCTAATGAGCAACATTTTAATTATTACAACAGGATCTATTGAATGTCTACCTATTTTGGAGTATAGATATTCTACTTTATCGTATATGAAAACAAAGGTAACTAATCTATCTAAATCCCTTAAAAATGCTCTTATGGCATTAAATCTTCAATATCTAAAAATTTTAATTTTTATTGTTTATGAATATCTTTACTAAACATTAGTACATCTATTCCTTTACTATATTTTTATCTATTTAATTATACCATATTTATTATTTCTTAGCTAGATTTTTATTTGTCAACAGCACCAAAACACCCCCTCGTAAAATTAGTATAATCTTTAATTATTTTAATACTCTAATATTATTCAATATAAATTTCAGTGCTATTAATTTTTATCGTTGAGTATATCTCTCTAAGCTCATTAAGCACTTCTTCCCTATTACGAGCCAAACCCTTAAAATGACTAGCTAGTAGAAAAGTAGCACTCAGTTTACTAAGCACCTCTATTTCTTGTTTTAAAAGCTGTGCATTATAGAAGTTAGAATTGTTTTTAGACTTAGAATATAGAGCATCTCCTACAAAGGCATACTCATCTATTTCAAGTCCTAGACACCCCTTTGGATGACTTGAGGGCAAAGGGAAAATGTGAATATTCCCTATATTAATTGGCTCGGTAACAATAGTAATATTATCTGCTTCTATCCTTTCCTTACTTATGTATTTAAAGGTTTCCTTTGAAAGATAGAGATTTACTATATTAATTCTATTTATATTGGCAATATGGTCAGGATGAAAATGCGACAGCACGACATTATACCGTCCATTTAGCTCTGATATTACATTCTCCCCATTACCAACATCGTATAGCCAAGTACTACTCCCATCCCTTACGATACCAATATCAGCTGATAGAGGAAAATCTATACTTTCAATATAACTTGCTTTTTCGTTAATCAAGAACTTTTGCATTTCCCATACCTCATCATTATTCATACTAGCACTAAGAAATGAACTTGACCATACATTCCTGGTAATTCTTAAAAAGACCAGTGCAAAGCGCTACTCCATTTTTGTTTATCTTTGAATTTATACTAATTTCCAAAACTAGAATACCGTCGCGAGACGCGACGGTATTCTAGTTACCTATGAATTTACACTACTCTCAAACACATTACGTTTTTGGTTGTTATGGCTATCAGTTTTTTTACCTATGAATTTACACTACTCTCAAACAATAGATATGCCCAGATGATGGGAGATAGAGTTTTTTTACCTATGAATTTACACTACTCTCAAACTAGCCATATGGTATATCCGAAATACCGACGGTTTTTTTACCTATGAATTTACACTACTCTCAAACTGGAACGGAAACAAAGAGAAGCATATCTATGTTTTTTTACCTATGAATTTACACTACTCTCAAACCTGATGTATCATCATATATGTACCGATATAGTTTTTTTACCTATGAATTTACACTACTCTCAAACTACAACTTAGACCTCCACGATGGAATAAAGTTTTTTTACCTATGAATTTACACTACTCTCAAACAAGCTTTAGAGTATCACGCATAGGAACAGGGTTTTTTTACCTATGAATTTACACTACTCTCAAACAGGGTCTTATATCTAGCAAAGTCTCCGTCAGTTTTTTTACCTATGAATTTACACTACTCTCAAACTGCAAATCCAATCAAAATGAGGTTCTGTTTGTTTTTTTACCTATGAATTTACACTACTCTCAAACGGAGGTACAGTCCTTGAACCTATCAACCTTGTTTTTTTACCTATGAATTTACACTACTCTCAAACTTCATAGCCTTATCAAGCGAGTTTCGTTTTGTTTTTTTACCTATGAATTTACACTACTCTCAAACCTTTGCTTGGTTTAACTTCATCTCGCTTAGTTTTTTTACCTATGAATTTACACTACTCTCAAACCATACGCCGTCGTATCTAAAATTTGATGTTGTTTTTTTACCTATGAATTTACACTACTCTCAAACCGGACAATGGAAACAGCGAACACAAATTTTGTTTTTTTACCTATGAATTTACACTACTCTCAAACAGAGGGGAACGCTCTCACAAATACCAAAGGGTTTTTTTACCTATGAATTTACACTACTCTCAAACCTCAAATTAAAAGTAAACAATAGTCACTACATCTATTGGGTAAATTCACTATACCAGTATAACCCATAAAATCTTAAAAATCAACTATTTCACACAAATCATTATCTATTATAGTTACTTTTTCTGTTATTTGCTTAGTAAATGATGTATTACCTTCTATTATCATAATATTTACATGTTGATATAATAATTCTTTAAAAAATACTTCAAGTTCCGATACTGAAAAATATAAATGTATATTTAAAAATACAAAAACCTCAACTTTTGTGTATTTTTTTATTAATAAGATATACTCGATTAACGAATCAAGTAGCATATCATTACTAAGATTAGGTTTAATACCTATATATTTAAAAAATTCTTTTAAATCGAATTCTTCTTTGAAAGTAAAATCATAATCATAATTTTGTATTAAATTTTCAGCAAACAAGAAAATTGTCTTTTGTAGCTCAGAAGTTTCGTATCCTAATTCATTTTTGCAAAAAACTGACATATCCTCATATATTTTTTTCAAAAATGCCGAAGATATATCTAATTTATAATAGTTATCTATAAATATTATTTTATTTTTAGAATCGATAGGTTCATAATTATTTGAAAAAACTATATTATCTTCTAATAATGACCCATTAAGAAACGATGATATAACCTTCCTATAATACTCCTTGTTTTCTATACACAAAACATTAACCTCTGTATCAGATAAAACTATTGGATTTGAAAGAACATCAAACGATACCATCATAATACAATCAACCTTTCATCACTATTGACAATATCTGTATTTGATTCTCCACACAACATCTCCATTTTAGAAAACTGTTTTTCTGTAACTGTCAAAATTTGTACCAAACCCTTTCGTGGCTTGTAAGAACGCACTTCATCAATAATTTGTCTTGTCTGAGACTGATTTAATGATAATTTTGCATAAACCGATTCCTGAATCATCATAAATCCACTCTTTATTAAATTTGTTCTAAATCTTCTGTAATTTTTTCTATCAGTACTAGTTTCTGTAGGTAAATCAAAAAATACTATTATTCTCATGAATCTATAGCTCATATTTATAAAATTTTATAAGTGATGTATCTCCCATTTCTAATGCCTCAAAGACACTTCTTGAATATATTTTTATTGTATTTAATAGAGTCTGATTTCTTCCATCAATAATAAACTTTGAGTTTAACAAGGATAGAGTTGAAACCTTTTCCTCATGTTCAAATTTATTTGGATTTGTATTTTTTACAAATCTATCTACAATAGGTCTAAATGGTTCCATTAAATCACATCCTAAATTAAAATTATTATACATATTTTCATGGAAAATTCCTAATTTAGTGGAATAACCACTACAAGTGATTTCTCTATTGAAACATGATAATATTATACTATATCCATAATTAAGCATAGCATTTATTGGACATTCATCTGAACGGGAAAAATTTCTTCCAAATAAAGAATTAAAATAGACCTTTGCTGCATGTCCTTCCCTGTTACTATCATCGTTAAATTCTATCTGCTCTATATACTCAAAAAGTCTATCCTTCTCTTCTAAATTAAACAACTCAAGATTCAATGCTTGATTTTTTATTTTTTCAGTAACAATAGCTGTCCAAACGCTTTGTTTATTATTCTTCGACCAATCTATCTGTAATTTGAGTTTATGTGAGGTATCGTGACATCCATAGTATGACATCAATTCTGAAATCGGATTCTGCTTCTCATCACAAAATATTACCTTTACTTTCTGCTTAATAAGTTCACACATTAATGCTGTGGTAATGGAAGATTGTGTTGTCTCAATTATAAGTACAGATATTTCACCTATATGTATTCTAACTGTTTTCTCACTATTTCTTACAACCAAATATCCTAACCTTAAATCCAACTTAGAAGGTTTGGTAACAAACACAGTCCTCCATCCCATATCTTCCTCCTATTATATAAGTTCTATCTCTTTTTCATATAGACCAGTTATTGACTGATGTATAATTTTGAACGAACTAATTTCATTAGAACGTTCAACCTTATTTCCAATCGTTATTTGTCCACATTTTTTTGACTCACCTATTTTTACTAAATCACCTGTTCTTACATCAGCATGCAAAATCTTTATTATTTCCATAAGAACATAGCACTGATCATATATAGAAAGCTCTTCAAACTTATCTTTTTTATCATTTAGCTTACAACCTAATCCATCGAATTTAACATTAAATAATGAATTTTTTAGCTTATCCAGAATTTTATTATACAAATCTATGTTCTCCTCAGAACTTAATTTGTCAAATTCTGTAACTTCCTTTATTCTATTCCACTCCTTACATTTAGTAAGATAGTTAGATATATTTTTTATATATTTTTCAGATTCATACCCTAAAATAAGCTCAACTGCAGGCTTACAAGTAAATCTAGACCCTGTCTTTCCACTAATATGCATTCTAAATCCATTAATACTTATAAGTGTATTATATTTAATACAAGGAATTATAACCTTTACATCACTTACTTCAAAAATGTCACTTATGAACTTTTCTGGATTTTCTTCATATCTCTTTATTAAATATAAATCAATTGGTAATATTGCTCTTTGAGGTTTTCCTTTCTTATCATTAAAGCTAGCAAAGGTAAAACATGTTGACGTAGCACTATTATATCCACCATATTTATTTATATCCTTAATAGCACTATTCTCCTTAATGGATACTTGACCATTACCTTTTTTAAGTATATTTTGATTAAACAATCCACCCTTTTGTTTGTATGAATACCTTGTAAATCTAATATTATTCTTTAACATTGTCCTTTTTACAATATCAATAGATTTTTCACCATTCGTGTTCCATGCATTTTTTACTGGATAATCAAATAATTTATTCAGACTCTTTTGTCCTGTTTGAATATCTTTTATATATGAAAGCTTATTATGATTAAATTGTGTATTATAAACATTTCCAACTACTATGTTCAAATATGCATCTTTAGCATGATGCAAATCATTTACCTCTCTGCATTTCAGCATATCATAATGTTGTCTAAATTCAGATGCAAGTCGTGCCTTTACGTACACCACTTCTGTGTCTTTATATCTTCTTTCCAATAGCTGTCCTATTGCCTTTGTTGATTGTCGTGTTTCAACAATTTGTCTTGATATAAAGCTAGAGAGCTCATCATCTGACAAAGAAGTATTTCTAATAAGTCTTTCATATTTTGTTTTACTAATAAGACCCTTATCTAATAACATTCTCCAAAAAGACATATTATTTTTACGTACATCTTCGTTAATGGGATAAATATTTGTTTTGGCTTCATTTTCTGATTTAAGTACAAGAACACGATTATCTATACTATCATCCTTTATTTTTGACTGTGGGAAAATATGGTCTATGTCATATAGATTTTTATTATATAAATCATCAATATCTATCCTTGTATTGCTGTACATACTTCTACCAAACTGTGTAAAATATAAATACAAAGCATCTCTTCTTAGATCACTTTCATCACAATTCTGTAACTGCTTATAAAGTTCAACTTCATCTTTCTTACAATTTTTATACAAATCTAGCAATCTATTCTTTCTTGACACAGTTCTTGCTTTTTCTTCAGGTCCACGAGCTACCTCAACAAAAATCTTTTTAGGTGATTTTCCCTCTATTTTAACTAATTCATCTACAATTTGCATTGTTTGATATATAGGTCTCTTTACTTTTGGTGAAACATACAAATTTTCAACCTCATCCTTAAGTGATGTAAATTCATTATCTCCATTCTCATATTTTATTGCATCTAAAAAAGTATAGTCATTACTTAATAGTTGCATAAGGTTATTGTTTGTTTCCCACATTGTTCTTATAATACTTTTTGCTTCACCCGTATCTGTAGTTTTAATAACTCCAAATATATTTAATAAAAACTTTTTAGATAATCTACTCCAACCTGTATACTTTAATTTACAGATTTTATTTATATCGTCAGCATTTAATTTATCACCATATTTACTTGTAATACGTCTTTTAAGTAATTTTCTATCATCTCCAAATATAGTTATAGCTTTAATTATATTTTCTATATCATCAATATTTAATGGATATTCTTTAAAATCCGTATATGATTTTAAATTTGATTTAAAATCACCATCTATACCAGTTAATTCTACATCCATACCTGTCTTTGATTTCAAATATTTTTTCAGAGCCGTTTGCGTAACCTTGTTTCTAGCCATAAACAAATCATTATATATTGCTTGTTTTAGCTCTATATTGGGTTTTTCGCCATCAATTTTTAAATTGTTAAGCTCATTCAATACCATAAATGAACTATATAATAGGGAATTTTTGGGAATGACATCTTCCTTGTACAAATATGTGCACTTAGATGTAAGATTTTCAATAAATTTTTCAGCACTTCTATCTATATCCACAACATCATTAAAATTCCAAGGATATATCTTTTCGTCTTGTCTTTCTAACCAAGCTTTATCACTATGATTATTCAGTGGTCCAACATAGTATGGTATTCTGAAAGAATGAATAGCAATTATTTTTTCTTTAACAGTAATCCCTTTATCATCCTTTTCATTTAAGAAATCAAAATATTCAGATGCATTCGATAAGATTGCTTTTAATTCTACCAGTGTTATTTGCATTGGTATCACTGAATTATCCTTTGTTTTCATTTTTGGCATAAATGAATTTGCAGCTATTTCGTTATACATATTTTCATACTCATTTGATTGCACATCTTTAGGCAAGGTTTTCTTTAAAAATTCACAAAACTTTTCTTGCGTACAGTTCGTTGCAAGAGGTGATGAAACCTTAGCAGTAGGTTTTGAATGACCTGAATATGACAAATAGTTATACAATTCCTTACTATTTTTTCTAAATATTACTTCATATTTGTCTGGACAAAATTCTCTGACATATTTCTTTAGTAATTTTAAGTCTGACTTATGCTTATCGTAATCCTTCACTTTTGCAAATGAAATATACCTACTATCTTTTAGTATATTTGATAGTATTGACCAATCAAAAACAGATTTTATCTTTTCTATTAGCTCAAAGTCCTCACCTAGAATAGATTCATATATAGCAGAATTCTCATCATAACCACTACTTAGACATAAGCTTTTACATTCAATATCCTTGTAATCATCATTATCATATAAATCTGAAGCCTTTACAGTTCCACCAGTTAGTAAGGTTACTACCGCTATTTTTTGTTTATCTTTTGTTCTACTTAGTGAAAAAAGATCCATAATTTCTTCTTTCTTTTTTGTCTTTGTAAGCTTAGTATCCTTTAGTATATTTTCAAGTTGAATAGTAGAATCAACATTAAGGTCTAAATCATAGTTATCTAATAAATACTGACTCAAATTATTCCATATATTGCTAAAATTAGATATGTCATTATCCTCTACAAATTCAGAGTCAAACAAAAAATGACCTCTATTTTTGATTATATGACTTACTGCAAGATACAATAGTCTTATATCGTGAAAACATTTGTTTTCCACTAACTCTTTTCTTAAATGATATATAGTCGGATATTCATTATGATAATCTTCATCTGTATAATCTACATCCGAAAAAACTGAGTATCTAGTATCTAAACTTTTATCTTCTTCATACAAATTGCTTTCTTTTAATCTTTGGAAAAAAGACACATCAACTTTTGAAACTTCTTTGTTGAATAAGGTCTCTAAACATTGCAAACGATACTTATTTCTATCTGTCCTTCTTCTAGCTCCTCTAAATAATCGTCTCTCTTCTGCAGTTTTACTTTCTTCCAAAAGACGAATACCCCACATTGAATTTCCTTTAAATCTATCCAAAGAATATTTTTCATCAGTTACAGCCCATCCTATTGAATCTGTACCAACATCAAGTCCTATAAAATAATCTTTCATAAAATATCTCCTCTATTATTGACAAAATACTAATTATATGTTATAGTATAACCATCTCAAAGAACCTATGAGATTTACACTATGAGTTCAAATAAAGATTTATCCAAAGCGCCGTATATACGGCTTCACAGTGTGTGAAAAGCTCTTGTTTAACAAGGGCTTTATTTTTTTATCAAAAATCACGACAAAATACTTATAGTAATCAAAGACGAGGGTGTATATACTTTCGTCTTTTTTAGATTTACACTACTCTCAAACCAATCGTTCCTCAAGTTCCTTTTGATTTATGTTTTTTTACCTATGAATTTACACTACTCTCAAACACAGAATTTAGATTTTACTAAAAAAATGACGTTTTTTTACCTATGAATTTACACTACTCTCAAACACCCGTGATGAGCTAGTTAATTACCTAGCAGTTTTTTTACCTATGAATTTACACTACTCTCAAACTACGACTACTAATTTAGTGATAATGCAAATGTTTTTTTACCTATGAATTTACACTACTCTCAAACAAACTTGACAAACAAGAGGAATATCTAAAAGTTTTTTTACCTATGAATTTACACTACTCTCAAACAACGGTTGTAGTGTTACACTAAGATAGCAGGTTTTTTTACCTATGAATTTACACTACTCTCAAACTCCGCTGCGTATTACACGCTAATAATACTGGTTTTTTTACCTATGAATTTACACTACTCTCAAACATTCATGCTTCGCATTAAGGGGGCAAGCCCGTTTTTTTACCTATGAATTTACACTACTCTCAAACAGGTTGGGGAATAAAAGATAGCATTTATAGGTTTTTTTACCTATGAATTTACACTACTCTCAAACATGAAATCGACAATCTTAGACAACTCACGCGTTTTTTTACCTATGAATTTACACTACTCTCAAACCGAGAGCAGAACATAACCGAAATGGAAGATGTTTTTTTACCTATGAATTTACACTACTCTCAAACGCCGTAACTGGCGGTTGGGAAGCTACAGAGGTTTTTTTACCTATGAATTTACACTACTCTCAAACAACACGAACAGTCAACCGAATTGTAGATGAGTTTTTTTACCTATGAATTTACACTACTCTCAAACGTAATTCGGGAGCAAAACCGCCTTTTTGTGTTTTTTTACCTATGAATTTACACTACTCTCAAACCTCAAATTAAAAGTAAACAATAGTCACTACATCTATTGGGTAAATTCATACAACACTTATATTATATCATAAACACACATTTTTTCAATATATAAAGCTATTATATTATTTTTTTAGATAATCTAACAATTATACATATATTTTCATCTACATTTTATACAATGTAATAAAACACCTATGCAATCGTCTGCAATCTACAAAATCAAAGGTTCTTATACCTACTATTTTGTAAAAGCTTATTAGCATAGGTGTTTTTAATTAGTTAATCAATTATTTCATTTCAGAAAGAAGTCTTAGTAGGAACTTCCAAACTCTTGCATAA
>SAMEA104404100__coassemble_3553_pt1 | contig 10136 bp, 8 predicted proteins | sample SAMEA104404100__metabat2_low_PE_067 | metagenome-assembled genome bin SAMEA104404100 (sample SAMEA104404100) | Balaenoptera acutorostrata | reverse complement strand
AAAAACATAGATTTAATATTTTCTATGATTTCAGTCACTCTTTATAGGTTTAAAGTAAACTAGGTTGAATATAGGTGCGGTGCTACACCGCTCGATTTTCGGAAAAACAAATTATACCCCTGTATAATTTGTTTTGTAGATGAGAATAAAGAAGACACTAGCCTATTAGCATAAATGATACATTAAATCTTAGAGATACTATTACATCAGTACGGGGATATTAAGGGGTGTCCCCTTAATGCCTTTTGGAGGATGCCTCCGCCAGCTCGGCGGCAGCAGCCACTACTCTATTAAAAGATAAATTGAGGAGTAGAAGGTATTTTCATCATTTCTAAATTCCGCTCCGCCCCTATATTTATCCACTATCGAGCGTATTGAAGAAATACCTATGCCAAATTCATCTCTCTTTGAGGAATAATAATGATCGTCACTCTTCATAATTTGACCATCAAAGCTATTATCCATTGTAATAGTAAGTATAGAATGCCTTATTGAGCTTTTGATATTTATAAACCTATTTCCGCTTTCCATACGCATACACGCCTCAATAGCATTCTCAAGAAGATTTGCAAATATAACACAAAGGTTGCTATCTGTAAGCTGACTATTGGTATTGGGTACTGACAAGTGACAGTCAAATTTTATTTTATTTTCCTCACATATACCCGCAAAGTGCGAAACTATGGCATTGACAACATTATTTTCGCAGTATGCCATTCTAGCCTTTGGTATCTTATCAGTAACTACATCAAGATATTCTCGAAGCTCGATGTTATCCTCATCAACTAGCTCCTTTATTACAGCTAGATGATGCCTTAAATCGTGACGCTGTTGACTTAATAGTTTCTCCTTTTCAACGAGCAAAAGTCTGCTTTCCCTCTGCTCAGCTGTCTGAATATCAAGCATCTTTTTTTCATAGGCAAGCTTTTTCTCTATCCTTTGAATTTCTACTGTGTCCTTTACTGTCATTCCTGCTGTTATACCCATTATTATCATAAATGATAGAGAGCCTATCTGTGTTGGTAGCATTATTACATTTTCAACATTCATTCTATTTAAGAATACATCACCAATTACTGAAACAAATAGCACAAGTAGTGGTAATAAAATTCTCTTGCTCGCCTTGTTTTTATATTTTACATATTCATTAATATTGAGTAAAATTAAAACAAATATGGCTATAATCATTACTAATTTCAGATAAGTTTTAAATCTATGTATTTGAACTAGTCCAAAAGACTGCAAAGCTATAGGTATAAACTCAGCCACAAGTGAAATTATCTCTGTTATAATAAGTGGTCTTGTATTTTCAAAATCTATTGTAAGTCTAACAAATCTTACAAGTATAGATGTAACTATAGCCATGCCCATATAGGATGAGATGTATAAAAAAGCACTATATGGTGACATTATCTTTGAAAAATCGTTTAAACCATAGAAGCTAAATCCACTAGCTAAGGAAAATAATCCTAGCCAAGAAAATAGATAACCCTTATTATTTATAAAAATAATACATACCGATATTACCATAAGAATTATTCCACTTACAATTTGTGTTAACGCAAGTATTAGAGGTACACCATAGATATTTGAATATTTAAGCATAACCTCCTTTGATGTGCCAAGCTCAGGAGGCTCTATATATAATTGTGGCAGATGAGACGGAAATTTATATTCTATTAGTACATCAATAGGTCTTGTATAGCCCTCTGTCTCTATTATATGAACCTCTATAGCTGGACTTCGCATATATTGTGGATAGTTTTCTTTTTTTCCAAAGGTAAACACATGCTCATTATTAAAATATACATCCGCCTCGGAATAAATTGTCTTTATATATAGCCCCTCGCTATCCTTTGGGTAGATAGTTGTCCTTAGCCTTATCGGGGTTTCTGGCTCAATATTTTTTAGCTCGCAAGGTAAATTAACCTCCTCATACTCACCATTTCCTACACTCATTTCCATAATGTTATAGCTAGTAATATTTGTAACCTTGGGATGTTCTCTTGTAAAGCCTAAGGAGGAACAAAAGATTATTGTAACTATGGTAAATATTAAAATATGTGATAAAAAAATACTCTTATCTATTCTTTTGCTCATAGCTAAATCTCCCTTGTGGTTTTAAATAAAAATTGCTCAAAAGCTTCTTTTGCACTACTCATATTCTCCCTTCTTATGGGAATATTTGTATTATCAGTCAAAACAAAGCATTTAAGCTCATAGTCTATACTCTTTACAAAGGCTAAGTTTACAGCATAGCTCTTATGATAGCTTACAAAAGCTCCACCCTCTAATTGAGGTAAAATATTCCCTATTTTGTCATAAATATCTACGCTTTCGTCATTCGACATATATATAATAACCTTTCTCGCCTTCTGTTCAATATACATTATCTGTGAAAGTCTAATTTTACATTCCTTTCGATTTTTATATATAGATAGTGACGGTGCATTATCTCTCTCCATCTCTGCTAGCTTCAAAATATCATATATTTCCTTTGGCTTATAGGACTTTTCTATATATCTTAGTGCCGAAAGTCTATAGCTTTCAAGTGCAAAATCTGTACTTGTAGTTATAAATGCCACTGGTACGTCTTCGTCAAATTCACGTATCTTAGTTACTGTCTCCACTCCAGTCATATCACCCATATAAATATCCATAAGTAGTAGATCAAACATCTGAGGACGATATACTTTCAAAAGCTCCTCACCACTATGGAATATTTGAATGCTGGTTTTAATAGAGCTGTTATTTATTATTTCTATAAGCTTTTCTTCATCAGCCTGTGTATCCTCGCAAATAGCAATTTTTAAAGCCTCTTCCACAAATAACACTTTCCTTTACTAATATTCTACATAAAAATTATACTAGTAATACACATTTAAGTCAAATTGTCAAGTACGAAATTTGACTTTTTTTATAGCAGACTTCGTACTAGAAAACGTGTTAGCTTTATTGTATAATTATTTTATAGAATATAGCTTTAAATAATTTATATTTAAACTACTTATAAAAAGAGGTACAAATATGGAATTAATGAAGGTATTTACCCGCTATGGACAAAAATTTCCCGCTGAAAGTCGATCGGCTCACTCAGCCTATATAGCTCTAGCTAAGCACAATATTAAAACTATCTCTCAGTTAAGGGAGCTTTGCTCAGGAGAAGCACCAAAAATATCCTCGCTTAGTGGAATAGGCGCAAAGCGTATTAGCCTTATAATCAAGATTCTCAAATACTATGATGAGATTTTCATTGTAGAAAATACAGAAAAATAAATTAGACGTATAAATCATAGCTCTATGGTTTATACGTCTTTTTTTAACCAAATATTACTAGCTAGTTGAGAGTGGGTTCGCTTCGCTCACAATGACGAATGACGAATGACGAATTACCATTAGAGTTAAGAGTTGAGAGTTGAGAGTTGAGAGTTAAGAGTTGAGAGTGGAGAGTGGAGAGTGGAGATAAATAATATAAAAAGCTTTCTTCAATAACTGTATTCTATATCTATTTCCAAAAAAAACTTGTATTTTACACAAAAATTGTGTATTCTATAATATAAGAGATAAGGGCTAATAAGGAAGCTTTTTTTATTAAAGTAAAATTATCATTATAAAGGAGATTTTTTTAGTATGCCACAGGTTATAAATAACACAGCTATCAGACTTGCTGATGAATATTCATCAAGAATTTTTGAGGAAAAATTCAAATACGACGGAAACGACTTAGGAGCTACATATACAGAGGGAAAAACTACTTTTAAGGTATGGTCTCCAATAGCTACAAAAATAACACTAAAGCTTTATAAAAATGGAGAGCCAGAAACCTCCTCCTATAAGTCAGTAGAGCTTACAAAGGGTGAAAGGGGTGTTTGGTCGGCTGAAGTAAACGGTGACCTTGAAAACGTATATTACACATATACAGTAAGGGCATTGGGTGAGGAAAAGGAAACTGCAGACATATATGCTAAGGCTTGCGGAGTAAACGGACAAAGGAGTATGGTTGTAAACCTAAGGACAACTAACCCCAGAGACTGGGAAAAGGATAATTATACATACGACAAAAGCTATGAGCCTATTATTTATGAGCTACACATAAAGGACTTTTCTTACGACAAAAATAGCGGTATATCCGAGGCAAATAGAGGCAAGTATCTAGCCTTTACGGAGACTGGCACCTGCTACAAGGACGATAAAAGAAAACCAACAGGAATAGACTATCTGAAAAAGTTAGGTATAACTCACGTACACCTTCTTCCTATGTTTGACTTTGCAAGTATAGACGAAAATGGTGATAATACTCAGTTTAATTGGGGCTATGACCCACTAAACTACAACGTTCCAGAGGGTAGCTACAGTAGTGACCCTCACAATGGCAGAACCCGCATAAAGGAAGCTAAAAAGATGATAAAGGCTCTCCACGATGCAGGTATCGGCGTTATTATGGACGTTGTTTATAACCATACCTACAGCGAGGACTCCTTCTTCCAACGTACAGTACCATATTATTACTACAGAATAGACGAATACGGTAATTTTTCAAATGGCTCAGGCTGTGGTAACGAAACAGCAAGCGAGAGATTTATGTTCAGAAAGTATATGGTTGACTCCTGTATGTACTGGGCTAAAGAATACCATATTGACGGCTTTAGATTCGACCTTATGGGGCTTCACGACGTATGTACTATGAATACTATTCGTCAGTCCTTAAACACACTTCCAAATGGTGAAAACATAATTATGTACGGTGAGCCGTGGTTTGCAAGCACACCAGCTATGGAAAAATCAGCGATTCCAGCTACAAAGGATAATCTAAAATACTTAGATACTAATATTGCTATCTTTAGCGACGACACTCGTGATTCCATAAAGGGCAGTGTATTTTTTGACAGAGACGGAGGCTTTATTAATGGTAAGCCATATCTAACAGAGCAAATACGATCAGCTGTCACTGCTTGGACAAATAAAACAGGAATGGGAGTATACTATCCACGTCAAATTATTTCCTATGTTTCAGCTCACGATAATAACACTCTTTATGATAAGCTTGTACTAAGCTGTAATAATAAAAAAGAGTTCAAAAAGATTGACAAGAATATCATTAAGCTTAATAAATTTGCAGCCACAATTATTATGACCTGCTGTGGCTCTGTATTCTTCCAAGCTGGCGAGGAGTTTGGTAGAACTAAAGAGGGTGACGGCAATAGCTATTGCTCCTCTCCAGAAATTAATATGCTAAACTGGGAAAGAGCCTATGAAAATAAGGAGCTTATAGACTTTTATGCAGGACTTATTAAGTTTAGAAAAACTGTTAAACCACTTATGTCAAAAAATATAAGGGTTTCAAAGTACATAGAATTCTATAACGAGGATATGCCATCAATGGTGCATTTTGTTATAAAGGACGCTGACGGTGAGGATGCACTAGTAGTCTATAACGCAGCTACTACATCAGCTATTGTAGAAATGCCAGAGGGTGAGTGGCAAATAATTTGTGACGGCAACCAAGTCTTTACTGACCATCCTCAAATATTTAAAAATGAAATTGTTATGGAAAAGAACTCTGCCATAATATTAAGGAAAAAGGCTAAAATAAATTAAGAGTGGCAAGCCGCCGCAGAAGGGAAAATTTATGGCACTAAATAAGCTAATGTTTTCAGCAATAAAGCTTGCATCAAAAAAGGACCTCGACGTAAAAAACAACTATGAGCAGACAAGAAAAATATTTGATATATCACACCCACCGCTAAAGGGCGAGTATAATATGTGGGAATATAGCGTAAAAAAGGACGGCTACGAAATACCTGTACGAATTTTTGCTCCAGAGGAAACAAAGCCTGTGCAAGCCATTGTATTTTTCCACGGTGGTGGCTGGGTTACGGGAAATATAAACAGCTATACAAATACCTGTTCAAGAATTGCTCGTGTTACAAATAGCTATGTAATTTCAGTAGACTATAGGCTTGCCCCAGAAAATAAATTTCCGTGTGCGGTTAATGATTGCTTTGACACGCTCTCACTTGTATATGAACGCATCGAGGACTTTGGACTTACAAAGGATAGGGTGTACTTAATGGGAGATTCTGCTGGTGGAAATCTTTCTGCCGCTGTGTCACTTATGGCAAGAGATAAGGGCTTAACAGTTCCCAAAAAACAAATACTCATCTACCCTGCTACAAACTATGACCACTCACCTAATTCACCATTTAAGTCTGTTGAGGAAAACGGTTATGATTACTTTCTCACCTCAAAGAGAATTAGAGACTATCTCTCGCTGTATGTGGAGGAGGGCTTTACAGATTACCACAATCCATACTTTGCACCACTTACAGCAAAGGACTTTAGTAATCAGCCTCAAACGCTCATAATAACAGCCGAATTTTGTCCACTTAGAGACGAGGGTGAATACTATGGCGAAAAGCTAAGAGAGGCTGGTAACTATGTGGAAATACATCGCATACCAGATGCTATACACGGATTTATAACCTTGCCACCTCAGTTTAAGGCGGTGAGAGATTCTTTTGCAATAATTAATAGATTTTTAAATATATAATAGTTATTTTAACTCATAAATGGGGGCTTAATTTTGTCAAGAAACATAAGTGAAGAACAATGGTTTAAGCTTGATAATGCGGCAAAAATCTTTCCCGCAAATACTGGGCTTCGTGATACAAAGGTTATAAGATTTACATGCAAGATGCGTGACGCAGTTGACGGAGAAATCCTTAAAAAAGCTGTAGACTTAGCTCTTGAGGGCTTTCCTCACTATCGCTCGGTACTTAAAAAGGGCTTATTTTGGTACTATTTTCAGGAGAGTGATATTCCTCCAGTAGTAGAGGAGGAGCAAATTTTACCCTATACTACTCTCTACGACGGAGGAAATAGGCAAAACCTACTTTTCCGTGTTACATACTTTAATAGACGCATAAATCTTGAGGTATATCACGCAATATCCGACGGTACAGGAGTTATGGAATTTTTTAAGGCTCTACTGTACTACTATGTAAGGGATAAGTATGCAGACGAGGTACCAGAGGACTTTGTGCCAAGTGCAAACGCATCTATAGCACAAAAAATGGATGATAGCTATAAGCACTACTATGTCTCAGAAAAAAATAAGATTACAATACCAGAAAGTAACAGAGCCTACAAAATAAAGGGCTTAAAAATGCCCGAATATAGACTGAGAATAACTGAGCTTACTATGCCTGTTGATAAGCTCCTTGCTCTTTCAAAGGAAAATAAGACAACGCTTACTGTATTTCTTGCAGCCCTTATGACAGTATGTATTAACGAGGCTCGTCCAAAAGGTCAGGTTCGCCCTATTATGCTGAGTATTCCAGTAAATCTTCGTAAATTCTTTCCATCTGAGTCGGCAAGAAACTTTTTTGCCGTATTTAGCATAAAATATAAATTTAAGAAAACAGAGTGCTACAGCGAGGAGCTAATTAAAAATGTTATTGAGAGCTACAACACTCAGTTTAAGGAAAACTTAACACAAGAAAATATGGAAAGCACAATCTATAAAATGCTTGCTCTCGAAAACAATAAATTTATAAAGGCTGTTCCACTATTTATAAAAAATCCTGTTATGAAGCACTTTGGAAGTAACAATGAAAAGCAAATTACCGCCGCATTTTCAAATATAGGTATAATAAAGCTAGATGAACCACTAACTAGATATGTTGATAACTTTGTTGTTTCTGCCGCTACAAATAAGCTACAGGTAACACTCACAACCTATAACGGAAAACTAACAGTAACACTCACCTCACCATTTGTAAGCACGGATATAGAAATGGAATTTGCAAGAAAGCTTTCGGATTTGGGTATTGATGTAACAGTTACATCAAATAACATAAATGAATAGCTTTTTTAAAAAAAATCATATTTAAAATGGAGATGTTTTATTAAAATATGAAATACTGTAAACATTGTAATGTAAAGGTAACTCAGGATAACCCTAAATGTCCTTTGTGCCAAAATGAGCTTATAGATATTGAGGGGCAAAGCGAACAAGAATATCCACACATAGACCGAATAATAAAAAAGCACGGAATAACCATCCGTGTACTTATGTTCATCTCGTTTTTGGCTGTAGCTCTTTGTTTTGCGGTAAATTATCTATTTAATTCCGAAATATTCTGGTCTGGAATAGTTGCTGTAGGTGTTATTTGTATGTGGATAACGCTAACAGTTATATTTAAAAAACGACACAATATCCCAAAGCTCATTGTTTGGGAGTGTGTACTTTTTTCACTTATAATGATACTACTCGACAATCTAACAGGCTACAAGGCTTGGTCAATAACCTACGCTATGCCATCATTTATTCTTGTAAGTATACTGGCTATGTGGGCAGTTGCCTCGGTACTTAGAATAAAGGTAAAGGACTATATGACATATATGCTAATTGATATATGTCTGGGTATTGTACCATTTATAATGCTCTGCATAAAAAAAGTAAGCGACCCATTCCCATCGGTTATGGCAGTCCTTGCAAGCGTAATAACCTTTGTTGCTCTATTTATATTCAAGGACGAGACCCTAAAGGAAGAGATAAAGCGACGTCTACACCTATAAAAATCTAACAAAAAGGAAATTAATAAATGTATATAGTGAATAACAGCGAAAAAATGTTTTATGAGCTTGCAAATATTGTAAGACTCTTTTATCCTACAAAGGAAATAAAATGGAAAAAAATAGAGGAAAGCGAAAATTTAGATAGTGATGTTGTCTTCGCAAGCTCTAGTACAATAGACACTACAACAAAGCTACTAGTTGAGCTTAAAATGGCTAGTGGAAAAACCTTAACCAAAGCTAATAGCATAGAAAATATGCGTGTTAAGGACCATATTGCGCTGGGCAAAATGCTCTATGAAATACTAAGCGAAATTAGTGGCAAGAAAATTGAATGGGGAGTACTAACTGGCATAAGACCTGTTAAAATTGCAAGAAAAATGCGAATGGACGGAATGAGCTATGAGGATATAGAGGTTTATTTTGAAAATGAATATCTTGTTTCGCAAAAGAAGGCAAAGCTGTGTGTAAGGACAGAGGAAATGCAAAAGGATATTGTAAATTCTTCACTTCCTAACGGCTACAGTATGTATATCTCCGTGCCTTTTTGCCCATCAAGATGTACATACTGCTCATTTGTATCTCACTCAATAGAAAAGGCTCGAGACCTCATACCACTATATGTTGACAAGATGTGTGAGGAAATTCGCCATACAGGCGAGCTTATGCGTGGAAAAAACCTTGTACTACAGAGTATATATATGGGTGGTGGCACTCCTACTACACTAAATGCTGATGAAATGAGACAGGTGTTAACCACAGTAAGAGATAATTTTGACCTTTCACAGTGCAAGGAAATAACAGTTGAGGCAGGTAGACCAGACACAATAACCGCTGACAAATTGCAGGTGCTTAAGGAACTAGGTGTAAATCGCATAAGCGTAAACTGTCAAACACTCAACGATGAGGTGCTTGAAGAAATAGGAAGAAAGCACACAGCAGAGGAATTTTTTAGTGCATACGAGCTTGTAAAAAGCTTTAACTTCGACACAATAAATGTTGACCTTATTGCAGGACTGCCAAAGGATAGCTTTGAGTCCTTCAAAAATAGCATAGATAGAGTTATAGCTTTAAATCCAGAAAACATTACAATTCACGCACTTACTGTAAAGAGAGCGGCAACACTTGCTAAGGGCAAGGATGATATTCTAAGCGAACACAATACAGAGGGTGAAAGCGAAATTTCACAAATGATTAACTACTCACAAAATGCACTATCCGAAAGCTATGAGCCTTACTATCTATACAGACAAAAGGGTACTGTTGAAAGCCTTGAAAATGTAGGCTTTGCAAAAAAAGGTCACGAATGCTACTACAACATATACATTATGGACGAGGCTCATTCTATAGTTTCCTTTGGTGCTGGCGGTGTTACAAAGGTTGTTATAAAAAATCCAAGTGACGAAAATGATGTTCGCATAGAGAGAATATTTAATCTAAAATATCCTTATGAATATATAAACAGATTTGAGGAGGCAAAGGAAAAGAAAAATGATATGATGGCTCTTTTTGACGAAGTCAATGCTTGAGCTTTGCTCAGAGTGGAGAGTTGAGAGTGG
>SAMEA104404100__coassemble_3409_pt1 | contig 10568 bp, 11 predicted proteins | sample SAMEA104404100__metabat2_low_PE_067 | metagenome-assembled genome bin SAMEA104404100 (sample SAMEA104404100) | Balaenoptera acutorostrata | reverse complement strand
ATTCGTCATTGATTAAAAGTGTGGCAGAAACTAATCTTTAAAACAAACAAATAAAAAAAACGAGGTGTAAAAATGAGTGTTTTTGATATAATAGGTCCAATAATGATAGGACCAAGTAGCTCACATACAGCAGGAGCTGCAAGAATTGGCAAAATAGCACGTGACTTTTTGGGTGCAGAACCAGTGAGTGCAGATATAGGCTTTTGTGGTTCATTTGCAAAAACCTACCGTGGTCACGGTACAGATAAGGCTGTTGTCGGCGGAATAATGGGAATGATGCCAAACGATGACAGAATACGCAATAGCATAGAGCTAGCAAAGGCTCAGGGCATAGAAATAAATATAAAAGAGCTTGAAATGGATAATGTACATCCAAATACAGCTATTGTAACGCTAACAGATAAGCATGGTAAATCCGCAACTATCGAGGGTGCCTCAGTAGGTGGAGGAAATATACTTATAAAAAGACTTAATAATACAAAGGTATCTCTAAATGGAGAGTATACTGTCATTGTAATTGAGCATAAGGATAAGCCAGGAACAATAGCCGCTGTCACAAGTCTACTTGCTCCTATTGGAATAAATATTTGTAACTTTAATCTTTCTCGTGAGCAAAAGGGTGGCTCAGCTGTTATGACTATAGAAATTGATGGCAAGGTTGATAAGGAAATTACAGAAAAGCTAAAGGCTTTACCTAATGTTACGGACTGCACTATTATTCAACAAGAAATTCAAGAAACTGTTTAAAATTTAAGGAGATTTAATATGGCTTCACGATATACTTCACTAAAAAAAATACTTGAAATAGCAAAAAGCGAGAATAGACCACTATCCGAGCTTGTACTTGAATGGGAAGCTGAGGATACAGAAGACTCAAAAGGTAATATCTATAACAAAATGGCAGAGTGTCTGCTCGTTATGGAACAGGCATCAGTTGACGGTTGTGATAAAGATTTATGTTCAACTAGTGGACTAACTGGCGGAGACGCATATAGACTAAAAGCCTTTCTTGAAAATGGTAACAGTCTTTTGGGCAAAACCTTTAGCGAAATGCTCATAAATGCTATAGCCGTAAGTGAGCTTAACGCATCAATGGGTAGAATAGTTGCCGCCCCCACTGCTGGTAGCTGTGGAATACTGCCAGCGGCTATAATAACACTTTTAAATAATGGTAAGGCTACTCGCCACAAGGCTATTATGTCTCTCTTTACTGCATCAGCTGTTGGCTCAGTAATTGCAAACAATGCCTCTCTTGCTGGTGCTGAGGGTGGCTGTCAGGCAGAATGTGGCTCTGCCTCTGCTATGGCGGCGGCGGCTATTGTGGAAATTATGGGTGGCACTCCAGAAATGATTGATAGCGCTGTTTCAATAGCTCTTGGCAATATGCTAGGACTAGTATGTGACCCCGTCGCAGGTCTTGTTGAAATTCCATGCATTATGCGTAATGCATCAAGTGTAGCTAACGCATTTGCTGCCGCCGAATGTGTTCTAGCTGGAATTAAATGCCACATACCAGCAGACGAAACAATAGTAGCTATGAAGAGAATTGGAGATGCCCTGCCTCACTCACTAAAGGAAACCGCTGAGGGTGGGCTTGCCGCTACTCCAGCCGCAAGAGAGATATATAAAAAAATATTTGGATAATATGCAAAATAAATTTGCTTATCTAGTAGAAGTAAGGCAGGAGGTATCCCCTAAAACAAACAAAAAAACCGCTCCGTTAGAATAAAAAAAGAGTTGAGACAAAAGACTATCCGTCCAGTTATCTCAACTCTATTTTAAATTAGAAAACCTTTTTTATCTCAAAAGTGTTTCGCTTGTTGCGACGAGCAAAACCGCAATTTTTTGAAAAAAATTGAGTAAAACTTTCGGCATACTATCCTTTATAGTTAAAGCTTGCCGTCTAATTATCTCAACTCTCAACTCTCAACTCTCAACTCTACACTCTAATAACAATTCATCATACTTTTTATAAACATCATCATAACAGTATATATGTAGCTCATTGTGAACCCTGTCAACATTCCAAGGCTTTATGTTGACTATATTTACACCCTTTGGCTTTCCTAGCTTTAAGGTCTTTGAAAAGTGCTGTATTACTGTGTCATCGTGAAGAAACTTTTGACAGTTATATTTATTCTTTAGATATAGTTTTTTTCTTGAGGCAAAATTTAGAGCTGTCTGGTCTGGGAAATTCATCTTTTTCTTTTTGCAAATGTTTCTAGCCTTTTTTAGCATACCCGTCTCACGAATCTTTGCCATATTCATAAGTAGTACACCCGAGTTCATATACATAGCATTTAGGAAAAACTTGCCCAAAAAGTCCCTTACTCCTGCAAATTCATACTCACTTACATCTATATCATAAAGCTCCTTTATATCTCTGTGCGACATAGTGTCCGTGTCCAGATACAAAATTTTGTCTGGTATTTCTGGATACAAATCCGCAAAAAGTCTGAGCATACAAAAAGGAGTGTAGCCTGTCTCTATGTTTGGACTTTGTAGCATAGTTGACTTAAATTCCTTGCCTGCATCAATAACTATAAGTCTATTTTGAGAGTTATGCTCCAAAATAGCCGACTTTATTATCTCTATATGCCTTTGGCTAAGAGGCTTAAACCTCTCATTTGCCTCGGTGTAATCCATAGTTAGTACATAGATTGAAAGCTGTTCCTGCGTGTTTTTTAAAATTGACAAAATAGAGAGAAGCATTCCCTTAAATGCTCCGTCATTTCCACAATACATAAGATTAATCATTAATTTCTACCTCATTTTCTTTAACCCTAATATAATCTATTACTTGAGTATCACTTAATCTTGCTCTTTCACACATTGTCTTATACACGCTGTCTCTTAAATAATCCCTATTTGCCCTTGCGGATAGCTCCTGCTTTGGTAAATATGGTCCGTCAACATATATTGTTATTTGTGGGGTTCGTCTGTGCTTTCTTTTGTGGTAGGTAGTTGTAACGCAAAATGATGGTACATTATATTTTACTGGAAGCTTAAACGAAGTCGATGGAAAATCTCGTATTTTTGTGTAGTACGGCCAAATATGTGCCTCTGGATACACCATAATGCACTTTTTCTCGTCTAGTCTCTGCTTAATAGCTCCCATAAAATTCTTCATTCCGTCAATAGTGCTTGGCAGAGGCATACAGCCAAGCATAAGCATTAATTGTTCTGTTCCCTTTGTGGATACATTGTCTGGATTTACAATAAAATGAGTTTTCTTTGGGAAGTTTGTCAGTACTGGAAAATAGCCATCTCCTGGTATTTGAGTATGGTTTCCGAATACAAAATATCCTGTATTTTTGTACTCCTTTAGAATTTTTCGGTTTACTATCCTTAGTCCAAATTTTAGCTTACAATATAGATAGGCTACTGGCTGCATTATTATCCTAAGCACTATAAATGCCGCCGCTCTCCAAAAAATATTATTATTTATGTATTTATAGTCAGAGCTTATTTCCTTTGCCTTAATATCCACTCCTGCAAAGTCATCATTAAGCTCATCTGTATAGTAATATTTTTTTCTTCCCTTTTCTTCCCTTATTTCAGTCAATACTTTCCTCTTTCTCTCTAGTTATCTTTTGTATTAAAAACTAAAGGCTTTTTATAGAACTTCTCATATTTTTTCTTACACATCTCATAGCTTGTATTCTTTAGATACTCAACATTTTCACGGTTGGTAAGCTCCTTTTGGGGATAGATAGGCTTCATAACGTGCAAATGAAAGTCTTTATTATCTATTCCCTCCTCGTCTTTTGTTCCATTAAGTGTAAAAGTTATGAATATCGGAACAATAGGTACATTGTGCTTGACTGCATAGTGAAAGGCTCCATTCTTGAATGGACGTGGCTTTTCATAGTGCCACCACATAGCCTGCTCTGGATAGAAAAGTATACTAGTCTTGTGGCTTAAATAGTAGTCTATCGCCTCATTAAACCTACGCATAACCTTGTGGTTTGAGCTAAGCGGTAACATTCCGCCTGCTCTCATCATCTCGCCTAAGAAGTGCTTTTGGTTATTAAACTCCGCTCCTACTATCTTTAGCTTATGTCCTTTTGAGTTTAGAGCCTGCTTTACTGCCATACACTCAAACTTATCTACGTGATTACAAATAACAACAGCACTATCTATTCCATCAAGATTTTCTAGCCCATAAAAGCTTGTATGGAGCATATCCCTATTAGCCCTCTTCATAAATGGCTTTACAATAAAATTATGCTCAAAAAATATCTTTGTTTTATAGAGTATATTCTTTGGAACGTATGGAAAGCTCTCGGTAACTGGTAGACAATCGTCATAGTTTATAGGGTCTACGTGCTTATCAAACTCTCCGTTTTTTTCACATTCTTCTATTCTATTTAAAACATCTCGTCTTGTTACAGTCATATTTTTCTGTCCTTTTGTTAAATATTTTAAAAAAGCAGTGTCAAAAATGACCCCGCCCTTTTAATTTTTTTATTAAAATTTTGTTATCTATTTACAGAGTGCGTTCAGCTTCCTCGCCTTTCTCGTTAAACTCGCTCTCTCTTTCTATTACAACCCATTCCTTACTGCTGATATTTAATAGAGCCTTTGCAACTATTGTAATATAGCCCATATAGAATATAGGGTGCATAAATAGTAACTCTATCTTTTTGCCCAAGGAAATAGGCATATTTTTGCCGTCTGCCATCAGACAAAACGCTGTCATTACAAAGAATGAGGCATATATTAAAAATACAAAGAACACAGCATTACGCATATAGTGTATATTTTCTATTCTATTAAAGAAATAGTAGTAGCCAGCACACATTACATTTGAAATAGCGGCAAATACCAAAGCGCCTATGTACGAATATGTTAGCCACAAGGATTTTGTAAAGTAGCAATTAACTATATTTTCCTCTGTCTTTGGAAGAGCCTTTAGTCGCTCGTTATATAGACGCTTACTATCAATAACACCAGTCATCCATCTATTACGGCGGTTATTTGTCATTGTAAGGCTTACCGCCTCCTCCATATACATCCTAGCATAGCTATAATAGAAAGTCTTATACTTACGAAGCACGCAGTCATACATAAGCTCTATATCCTCTGTTAGAGTTTCCTTATATGGCCAACCGTCAAGCTCCTTTATAACGTCACTACGGAACATTATGCCTGTTCCTATTGTCATATTTGTTATATTGTGCTTACTTTTATACCTATTTCCAAGCTCATCAATTATTGTCCAAATTACACCATTACACATAGCTGCCTTTGAAATCATATCCTCGTTGCCTGGCAAATAGTTTTTAACTAGCTTTTTAACCTGAATTATATGGCTATCACTCTCCATAGCGTTATTTAGCTCCTCAAGGCACTTTTCATCAAGCAAGCAATCCGCATCAAGAACTAGGTAGCTATCATAGTAATCTGGGTCTTTTTTTAGTATTGCCTTTAGGCAATAGTCAAGCGCCTGTCCCTTTTTAGTTTGGTAGTCACAGACATAGCTATAGCAATTAAAGTCCTTTACCTCTGAGGCTATTTTAACTGTTGGGTCATTTTTATCCTTTACTATAACGTGCGCATCAAAGTACGCCTTATCATAGGTTTGTCGGCTTAGGCTATTAAGCAAGGTTTTTATTACTGTACTTTCGTTTCTTGCTGGAATAATAATAGCTATTCTTCTTTTCCTTGTAGCTACTAGTCTTTCTTGCTTTTCAAATGCACCAAACCACGCCCACAATCTTGGTATATAACACACAAGGCTTACGATAGCTACTATAACACATAATTCTGTAATAATTGCGTTAATCTCTCTCATTAATAAAATCATCCTTTTCTAACTAGCATCTACCTATAATGTTTGATTTTAATATTCACACACCTTCATATTAAACCATTAACATACTACAAGTATTGCTTTTTTGTAAATTTTTTGTATACTATACTTCTAAATAAAATACTTATATATATGGTTTTGAATACTAGATAATATAGTATCGCACAGTATTCATATTGTACATCACTTTTTACTAAATTTCAATAGACAAATCCTTCTCTATGCACAAAAGAGCAGAGCGACAGCCCTTGAAACTAAAAAATTCCAAGGGCTGCTTTGACAGATGTGGGAAGTATATATAAAAACATTTTTTTAAAAATGCTTTTACCAAAAATTATTATTTACTCACCTTTATTGTATATGTGTAATAGTTTTCGCTCTCATCTCGCTTTGTCACAAGGCTAACTCCCTGTCCCTTTATATCCTTTATAAGCTCCTCCACCGAGGCGAAAATCATTCTGTAATCGTGGCTAAGTAGCTTGCGATGACGCTTTTTGCTCTCCTGCTCTGCTACTAAGCTGTCTATGTATTCCTCAGCCTTTTGTGTGCTGTAGCCTCTTTCAGCTATGATAACTGCCGCCGCTGAACGCTTATCCTCGTCCTCTATCTTTAGTAGGCTCCTCGTTACCCTCTCTGGAAAATTATTTTCGAGAGCTATCCGCCGAATCTCCTTTGATAGACGTAAAAGTCTAATTTTATTCGATGCCGAGGGCTGAGAAATTCCGAGCATCGCACAAACCTTGCTCTGTGTCATTCCCATATTGTTTATAAGCGCCTCTATACCCTCTGCCTGTTCAAAATAGTTTAAATCCTCTCTGTGCATATTTTCTACAAGAGCAAGCACGGCACTCTCATTGTCTGTATAGCTTTCAATAATGGCTGGTATCTCCGACATACCTAGCCTTTCGCAAGCTCTGAGCCGTCGCTCGCCAGCTACTAGGTTATAGCCCCTCTTATCCTTGCTTTTTACTACTATTATAGGTGTTAAAAGTCCATTTGTGGCTATACTCTTTGCTAGTGTGTCTAGCTGTTCCTCAGAAAACACCTTTCTCGGTTGGTTTGGATTTGGCGCTATACTGTTTATATCCAAAAGTACAACATTTCCCTTTATCTTAGGCCTATTAGTCTTTTTCAAGTCTTCACCTCCTTTTGCTTATTTTTTCATCTCCTTTACTCTAACATATATTTTCGTATTTTACCACAAATAAAAAACGCAGAATGTTATCTTTTACAACATTCTGCGTTAATTTTAAAGTAAACTTTTCTTTATTTGAGCTGAATTTCGTGGATATTTGGCGGGTGTTGGCTTAACTTTCGTTATAATAACCAATGTTCTCCCGTCAGAATTAGGCAAAGTGTAGTCTATAACCTCTGTTACCTCTCCACCACAAAGTGAGATTGCTCTTTGTGCATCCTCTACCTCTTGTCTACCACTACTACCTTTTAAGGCTATGAACATTCCGCCAACCTTTACATAAGGCAAGCAATACTCACTTAGCTTTTGTAGGTTTGCGACAGCTCTTGAAACAGCTATATCATATTTTTCTCTATGCTCTGTATCTCTTGCTCCGTCCTCTGCCCTTGCGTGAACAGTAGCGTTTGAGTATCCCAGCGAATTTGACAGCTCTCTTAGGAAATTAAGTCTTTTTTCTAGGCTATCAAGGAGGGTTAAGGACAAATCCTCTCTCATTATCTTCATAGGAATAGATGGAAAGCCTGCTCCTGTTCCTACGTCAATTACAGAGCTATTTTGTGGTATTTCGACCATTGTAAGAGGTAATACGCTATCAAGAAAGTGCTTTTCTGCAATTTCTGCATCGTCTGTTATGGCTGTAAGGTTTATTTTCTCATTCCATTCCTTTAGCATCTCACAATATATCGAAAACTTCTCATACTGCTTTTCTGTCAGCTCAAATTTGTTATTTTGTGAAAAGAGCTTTTTTGTTTCAGTAAAATTTAGTATCTAAATCACCGCCTATTATACGTTAAATCTGAATAGAACGATGTCTCCGTCCTTCATTACATATTCCTTGCCCTCACTGCGAACAAGTCCCTTTTCCTTAGCGGCTGTCATTGTTCCACACTCCATAAGGTCATCGTATGAAACAACCTCTGCTCTAATAAAGCCTCTTTCAAAGTCTGAGTGGATTTTTCCTGCCGCCTGAGGAGCTTTTGTACCCTTTGTGATAGTCCAAGCACGAACCTCTGGCTCTCCAGCTGTTAGGTAGCTTATTAGTCCAAGTAGGTCATAGCTAGCACTTACAAGTCTATCAAGACCGCTCTCATGAAGACCTACATCCTCTAGGAACATCATTTTTTCCTCAGCAGTCATATCAGCTATATCCTCTTCCATCTTGCCACATATAGGAATAACCTCTGCATGCTCCTTTTGAGCTATCTCCAAAACCTCCTTGTAGTTTTCGTTTTGGTTTAGGTCATTAAGTAGGTCATTTTCGCTCATATTTGCGGCATATATAACTGGCTTATTTGAAAGCAAGGCAACCTCTGAAATTATCTCTCTCTCATCATCTGTACACTCAAAGCTTCTTGCACTATTGCCATTTTCAAGATGAGCATATAGGCGTTTAAATAGCTCTGCATCGGCTAGTGGCTTTTTGTCTCCACCCTTAGCCGCCTTTAGTGAGCGGTCAATACGTCTTTCTACAAGCTCCATATCTGATAGTATAAGCTCTAGCTCGATTGTCTCTATATCCTTTTTGGCTCCAACCTTGCCATCAACGTGTATAACATCTGTATCCTCAAAGCAACGTACAACGTGAACTATGGCGTCACACTCACGAATATTTGAAAGGAATTTGTTTCCAAGTCCCTCGCCCTTTGAGGCACCCTTTACAAGACCTGCAATATCAACAAATTCAATTACCGCTGGTGTAACCTTCTTTGGATTATACATTTCCTTTAGTCTATCAAGACGCTTATCAGGAACGGCTACCATACCAACATTTGGCTCGATTGTGCAAAATGGGTAGTTAGCTGACTGAGCGCCGCCACCTACTATTGCATTAAAAAGTGTACTTTTTCCTACATTTGGAAGTCCAACTATACCTAGTTTCATTTCTTTTACCTCTGTTCTATATTTATATAAATTTATTTAGCAAAATATTCGTAGGCTCTACAAAAAAAGCCACGCAATATATATTATACAAAGTTTTTATTAATTAAACAATACAAAAATTGCTGTAAATTACATCTATATTTTTAATATATATAGGTCTATTTAACTATATTCTCTAGCTCAGAGAGGTCATTTATAAAGTAGTCGCTTATATTATCCTCTGGCTCCTCCGAGTGATACTTAAATAGGCAAGTAGCAATTCCAGCATTTTTTGCTCCTGCTATATCCGTGTGGATATTATCTCCGACCATCAAAGCCTTTTCTATTTCAAAGCCCTCAACGTGCCTCATAATATACTCAAAAAAGCGTTTATCAGGCTTTCTAAAGCCAATAGTATCACTATCGAATACATTTTCAAAGTACTTGCCTATTCCTGATATTCTTATTCTATTTTCCTGTGTTTCATGCACACCATTTGTTGCGATAAATAGTCTATGTGTTTTGTGCAGAGCCTCGAGCATTTCCAATGCTCCATCCATTATCTGTCCACCTTTCGACAGATTTTCTCTATACATTACATCCCATTCTCTTCCGTTAATTTCACTGCCGTCATACTCCTTCATAGCTCTTGAAAATCTATTATCCAAAAGCTCCTCTTGGTCTATCTCACCCTTTGAGTAGCTTTCCCACATCTCGTGGTTAACAGCCTTATACACTACTCTAAAGCGCTCCTTATCCTCTATACCCTTTCCCTCCATAACTCTATTGAGCGAGCATCTTTCGTTTGCTGTAAAATCCAAAACTGTATCGTCCAAATCAAATATTATTATATTATATTTCATAAAAAGCCTCCTTAATCGTTTTGACAAAACACTTAAATTATATTATAATTCCTATTGTTATTAAATAATAACATAAAAATAAGAAAGTGGTAATAAAAATGAAAAAATTTCTTTCCATCATACTTACAGTTATAATTATAATCAGTATGACCAGCTGTGGCAAGGACACAAATCCCTCATCCAATTCATCAAGTGGAGCTAATATAGAAGTACAGACCTCTACCTCATACAAAATTACAGGTACAGGCTTTACTGTCTCTATTCCAGACAGCTACACAGTATTTACAAAAGAAAACATAGCTACTCAAAAGCACGACCATATTGACAAGGCTCTTTACGAGAAGATAAAAAGCTCGATAAACGAGAATGCGAATTTGATTGCTATTTCCCCAGACCAAAAAAACGAGATACAGGTACAATGTGACGTCGACGAGGAATATAGAATATACCAAAACTTCGACCTATTTAGCGAGGACGAGGCTTTAAAGTATGGCAGAAACATTGAGGACGTTTACAAGGAACAACTTGATGTTACATTTGACGAGCTAAAGCTTGTAACCCTAAACGAACAGAGATATATGTATTTCCACGGAAAAAACAACGGTAAAAAATACTCTTACAACGAGTTTTTACAATACACAACCTATGTTGACAATGTTTCATTTACTATGGTTTCTCGTCCTTTAGGGAATAATTTTCTAACTGAAAATGACAAAAACACCTTTTCTAACGTTTTCAATTCCTTAATTGTTGAATATCAAATTTCTTAGAGCTTCACTTAGAGTGGAGAGTTAAGTTCGCTGTCGCTCACAATGACGAGCGGCGAGCCGCCGCA
>SAMEA104404100__coassemble_3356_pt1 | contig 10765 bp, 8 predicted proteins | sample SAMEA104404100__metabat2_low_PE_067 | metagenome-assembled genome bin SAMEA104404100 (sample SAMEA104404100) | Balaenoptera acutorostrata | reverse complement strand
ACTATAGTATGAGTTCGATGTAACTATCCTTTCCGCCTGTCGGGGCATCCCGACCTAGAAAACCTTTTTTTTCGCAAAAGGTTTTCTCTTTTGCCTAACGGCAAAATTCACTTTCGAAAATGCTCTTTCACGGCAATGGTGTTTCGCTCGTTGCGACGAGCGCCAAAGGCTCCGCCTTTTGAAACCGCAATTTTTTGAAAAAAATTGAGTAAAACTTTCGGATACACCCTTTGAAAGCTTAAACTAGCCGTCTAGTTATCTCCACTCTCAACTCTCCACTCTCCACTCTCAACTCTCAACTCTAATGACAATTCGTCATTGATTAAAAGTTTAAGTTCGATGTAGCTGTCCTTTCCGCCTGTGACGGCTCGGCACCTTATAGTTTGTTGATGATTAGGATTGAGATTAGTAGACCGTAAATAGCAATACCCTCACCAAGAACAACGAAGATGATAGCCTTACCAAAAGCCTTTGGATCCTCGCTGAAAGCACCGATAGCAGCTGGAGCAGCTGAAGCAACGGCAATACCAGCACCTAGACATGATAGACCTGTAACAAGAGCTGCAGCTAGATAACCCATACCAGCGCCTGTTGTAATGCCACTGTTAGCAGCAGCTGCAACTGCCTCCTCAGCGTGAGCAACTGAAACAGCACCTGTGCAAGGAAGAATAATCATAATAGCAGCAACTGCAAAGAAAGCGCATAGATTGCAAAGAACAGCCTTTTTAGCTTTTTTGCCTGTCTTAATGCTCTTGTAAGCAGGGATAAGAGGCATCATAAGCATAATAACGATTGCAAGTGGTAGTGTGATTATTGATAGAATATTCATAGTAGTAATTTCCTTTCAAAATATATATTTTATTTAATTATAATTGTAAACTTAAAAAAGTTCAAATGAATTTTGATAAATTCATAAAATAAATTAAGTAAAGCCTTGTATGTAACTACAAAAGCTATTATTTAACAGATACAGGCTCGTATGTCTTTCCGTCACCATCAAAGAAACGGCTGAATACCTCGTAAAATTCAAGTCTTAGAACCTGGATACCAACAATAAGTCCCTCAAGTGCCATAACAAAGATGTTGCCCAAAACAACAACTATTGGGCTTGCTCCAGCACTAACCATTGAGCTTAGTGTCATAACAACCGCCATCATACCAGCATGGCTTAGTATAAATCCGCCAACACGCAAGAATGACATTGTGTTTGATACAAAGCTTAGAAGTACCTCGAACATCTCGAAGAAGCTCTCTACAAAGAAGCCTCCAAAGCCGTCTGGGAATGGTTTTTTCTTTTCAAGAAGTCTGCCAAGAGGCTCCTTAAAGAAGATTATAAGTAGTGGAAGAACTATGCAAGGAACAATGATGTATGCTTTCATAAGGTCAATGCCTAGTGCCATTTTACCAAGCACCATTACAAGAATTGATACATAGAATATAATTCCCGCTAATCCATTATTTGAAAATACAGCTCTCTCAATGTCCTTTTTTCTAAAGCCAATGTATACATTCATAGACATTGATGCAATAATAATTATAATACCTATCGCAATAGCTCCAATAAGAAGCATATTTGTAGTTTCTGGAGCCATAATGTGAATTAGATGGTCACGACCAAATAATGCTCTGTGAACTGGAACAAGTAGCTCCTCAAAACCAAATACAGAGCCATAGAAGAAGCCGAATATAGCAGAGCTAATACCTATATTTGTCATAACGCTACCAAGCTCCATCTTCTTTTTCTTTGCAAGGAACCAACCAAGTAGTGCAATTACAAGACCTTGACCAACATCACCGAACATTATACCAAAAAGTATCATATATGTAATTCCGACAAATTTCGTCGGGTCGACGTCATTGTAGCCTGGTAGTCCATAGATATTTACAAACATCTCAAAAGGACGAACAAGAGCATTATTTTTAAGCTTAACAGGAGCTTTTATTCTCTCCTCCTCGCTTGCGTCCTTATATGTAACTGCTATTCTGTCCTTAACTACCTCAAAGCCCTTGTCAAACTCGTCCCTTGCGGCACTTGGAATGTAGCCAATTAGTACAAAGTCATTTTTAACAAAACCCGCATATTTACGCAAATCGAATGCAACAGCAAGAGTATTTAGCTTTGTGTATACTGCTGATAGCTTGCACTCCTCAGCATTCAAAAGCTCATCAATCTCTTTATTGATTGCATTTAGCTTTTCTGTCTCCTTTTCTATGTCCTTTTCAATAAAGCTTATTGACTGAGATGGTGTACCGTGGGCGTAGTCGGGAATTCTCATTCTTTCAAAATAAAGTGAATTAAATAGTCCGTCTATCTCGTCCTTATCACTCTCAGCGCATAGATATAGGCACCAATGATATGTACCATCATTATCGTATGAAAAGAAAGTAAATGGCATATCCTTGCTAAAGTTTAGCTTTTGATAGCTACTTACTGGTAGTTTACCAAATCGAACACATAGATATTTAGCCGCAAATAGCTCATCAAGATTAATATCAAGCTTTGCAATATGATTTAGATGAGTAAGAGTAGATTTATGAGACTCTAAAAGTCTGTTTATTCCCTCTCTCTTTGAATTAAGAGAATCAAACCTTTTGCTAAACTCCTCAACATAATCTCTTATTTCCTCCTTGGTTAAGTCCATATCATTGCAATCAGTTTCCTTCATAACAATGCCGACGTTGTCCCTTATGGAATTAAGTTTATTTATAATAGGCGTGTATGGGTTATCCTCACTCATAGCTACAAGTCCTGAGGAATATTCGCTTAGTTCAGATGCCGCCTCAATGTGAAAATTACCCATTTGAGTAGCTCTTAAAAGCGCTTCATCAAGATATGTATTTTTGCCACGCAGTGTAACAAATAACATTTTTTCTATTGCCACCTATTTCACCAACCTTTCGTTTTTTATCTTTTATATTTAGAATATAAGCATTTCACTTATGTCCGATTCTGGAAGTCCGTATCTTACACCCTCAACAACGTTTACTATGTTTTCAAGCTCTATCTCTCTATGAATCATATAGCATATAAGTGTTAGTGACGGATACACCGAAAAATGTATATTTTTATTGCAAAGCTTGCTCTTTGAACGCATTACTGAGTCCTCTATAAAGTCGTCCTTAATTGGAAAACGCTTTATTGGCGCCCACTCACTAACAACATCATTAAGCTTATCTCTGTCATTTACATTTGCAATTTCCTTTATAAGCTTTCTTGCCCTCTTGCCCTTTGCTATACACATTTCCTTTATATAATCAGGCTCGGAATTAAAAAATCTCTTTAAACGATAAGCCTTAACTACACTTTGCATATCATTTAGCTCATTAAACATATCCAAAAGTGCCGCTGCCTCAGCCTTTGAAAATTCCTTATTAATAGCAGCATAAAGCTTAACATAAATTAAATGTAGTAGCTCAGTCTCTATCTTAAGGGTATCTATTTCTTCTGGATTTTGTCGTCTATTTTTGATAAGCACCGCTTCATATCCAGTACCATGTAAAAACTCTGTAACCTCATCATAGGTTTTGGTTAAAAGAAGCTTTTCATATTCAAAGGAAGTATGCTTTTGTAATATTTCATTATAGGAAAAGCTGTACATTTCTTTACTTCCCGAACAAACATATCTTATATGCTTAAGTACTGCGTTCGCCTCGTCAAGCTTATATATGTACGAATAAAATCCGTCACTATTTTTACTAAACGAGAACGCCGATAGCTTTTCAAAGGTTTCGTATTTAGCATTACGAAGTATTTCCAAAAGCTGTTCACGATGTATTTCCGAAAGATTAACTCCCTGCAAATTCTTCCCATATATTGTATTATCACGAAGATATATCGCTACCTCAGTAACTGATGATTTTTTCATCATATCTCTGTACTGATTTTGCGTCACACAGTGGCTATACATAGTGCGTGCCTTTGTAAGAATTGCATTTTGTGGATTACTCAAATCTCTATCACCTGCCTTATAAGAGTATTTTGTTTAAACGAAGATTATTTATTAAGCACTTGCTTAATAATCTCTTCTTCCCATTCCTTATGCTTTTCGCTATATTTCTGCTCCAGATTTTGCATTAGAGCATCATACCTTTGAGAAATCTCATCTGTCTCTGCCTGCACTTCACTATGCTTGCTTTCCTTTACAAGTCCAATACGCTTTTCTGCCTTTTCCTTGTACTCCTTGCAAAACTCTTCTTTTAGTCTGTCAATACCTGCTACTGTCATTTGGTATTCTTCCTCGGCATTTAGCACAAGCTCCTGCGCCTTTTTGTCTGCTTCAAGAAGCTTCTTTAGAAGATTTTCAGTATCCAAAGTAAAATTACCTCCGTTTCCACTATTTTTGTGTTTAAAAAATCTCTTCTTATTTATATAAATATTTATATAATCGACTTATTAATGATACTCTCTTTTGATTTTAATTACAAGATTATTATTTAACCTTATAATTAAAACTTTCATAATATAAATATGAATTTTTTGTATACTATGCATATAAATTGTTATATTTTATTTAACTTTTAATTTTATCATTACTTAAATACTATTTTTATAGCATTAATAAATATAAGTATCAGTCATATAATTACTTGCTTTTAAAATTATGTTATTCTTTTGTGATTAGCGGTACCACAAAATCTATTGACTAAAAGCTATATATATTAATTTTTATTGACTAAATAGGCTAAAAGGTGATACTATATATGTATTGCTGATAAAAAAGCTTAAAAATTATATAAAGGGTGATATTAATGAAAAAAACATTACTTAGAAAGTATGCAAGACTTGCCGTACAAAAGGGCATAAACGTAAAAAAGGGACAGGGCGTTGTTATTTACGCTGAGGTAAGTGAGCATGAATTTGCAAACTACGTTATGGACGAGGCTTACAAGGCTGGCGCTAAATGGGTTCAAATGATGTGGAGTGACCAAGCATCAACAAAGCTTAAATACCGTCACGAAAGCCTTACAACACTATCAAAGGTTGAGCATTGGGAGGAAGCAAGACTACAACATTTTGTGGATACTCTTCCTTGCAGAATATTTATTGAATCCTCTGACCCAGATGGACTAAAGGGCGTTAATATCGAAAAAATGCAAAAATCAAACGCCGCAAGAATGAAAATTACAAAGCCATATCGTGAAAAAATGGATAACCTACATCAGTGGTGTATAATAGCTATTCCAAGCAAAAAATGGGCTAAAAAGATATTCCCAGAGGATAGAACAAGTGTTGCAGTCGAAAAGCTATGGGATGCTATATTCTCTTGTGTAAGAATTACAGAGGATAATGACCCTGTAGAAGCTTGGGCTGAGCATAACGCAAATCTAAAGAGAAGATATGACAAGCTAAATTCATACCACTTCGACTATATGCACTACCAAAGCAAAAATGGTACTGACTTTAAGTGTAAGCTAATACCACAAGCAAAATGGACAGGTGGTAGCGAGCGTATAAAGGACGGCACAGAATTTAATCCAAATATGCCAACTGAAGAAATATTCACATCACCAAAATGCGGAGAGTGCGAAGGTACAGTAGTTGCCACAATGCCACTTTCATATATGGGTAACCTAATCGAAAACTTCTCAATTACATTTAAAGACGGCAGAGCAGTTGATTGCAAGGCTGAAAAGAATGAGGAGCTACTAAGAAAGATGATTTCTATGGACGATGGTGCAGCTATGCTAGGAGAGCTTGCTCTAGTTCCAGACAACTCACCTATCTCAAACAGCGGTATACTTTTCTACAACACTCTATTTGACGAAAATGCGGCTTGTCACTTGGCTCTTGGCAGAGGCTTTGATGAGGTTATAGAGGGCTATGAAAATATGTCAAAAGAAGAGATACACGCTCTTGGTATTAATGATTCAATCATACACGTTGACTTTATGATTGGCGGTCCTGAGCTTAATGTAACTGGATACACAAAGGACGGAAAAGCAGTTCCTGTATTCGTTAACGGCAACTGGGCAGAAAATCTTGACTAATAAACAGAATAATAAGCCTACTATTATACGCACTGTAATTACTCAGTGCGTATAACTTTAGCGGCAAGCTTTACCCAATGACAAACCGTCATTAGAGTTGAGAGTTGAGAGTTGAGAGTTGAGAGTGCTGTTCGCTTCGCTCACAATGACGAATTACGAATTAATTATACGGATAGTTTAAACTAGAAAAGATAGTTATATAAAATTGTACTATATCTAGTGTTACAACAAGTATAACATCATTTACTAAGAATAATAAAAATTTTAGGCTGGATATTCACAACCTTAAATTCATACAAAATAAAAATAAAAGGAGAAAAATTATGAGTAATTATAGTTTGTATTTTAGTCCAACAGGTGGCACAAAAAAGGTTGCCGATATTGTAGCTAATGCTTGGAACGAAAAAGTAGAAGCTATTGATTTAATTCACGGCATTGACAGTGAGCTATCATTCACGCAAGACGATGTCTGTATATTTTCTCTTCCATCCTATGGCGGGCGTATTCCATCTATTTCTGTAAATACACTACGCAAGCTACACGGAAACAATGCCAAGGCTATTCTAGTAGCTGTTTACGGAAATCGAGCTATAGATGACACTCTACTCGAAATGTCCGATATACTTTCAGAGCAGGGCTTTGTATGTGTTGCTGGTATGGAAGCTGTAGCTGAGCACTCACTAGCCAGAGATGTTGCAAAAAATCGTCCAGATGCTGATGACGAAAAAGAACTTACAGTATTCACAGAAAGAATAAAAAAAGCTATCACTAACAACATAGCTAATACTTCCATTACATTCCCTGGAAACCGTCCTTACCGTATTTTTAAGGGTGTACCAATCAAGCCTATCATAAACTCCGATATATGCGTTAAGTGTGGAGAATGTGAAAGCGAATGTCCCACAGGCGCATTAAAAAATCAAACAGTAAATACAGAAGTATGCATCTCTTGTATGCGCTGTGTGAGTGTATGTCCACAAAAAGCTATAACAACTGATAAGGAGCTTGAGTTCGTTATATCACAAAAGCTACGCAATGCATTCCCAGGACGCAATATAAATAAACTACATATGTAAGATAAGGTAGTCGGAAAATATTAACGAGCAACGAACCACTACTTCAATTACGAATTACGAATGACGAATGACGAATTGTGGTCGCTTCGCTCCCACTCAATTAAAGTTGAATTTCAAAAATGCTCTTTTACGTAAAAAGAATGTGTGCCTAAAGATGTGTACTGTTACATTACAATATAAAGTATAGATTAGATGTAATTATCCTTTATGACACCGCAGGCTCGGCACTAAACCGCAATTTTTTGAAAAATTAAGTAAATCTTTCGGAATACCACCCTTTCTAGTTAATTCGTCATTCGTCATTCGTAATTCGTCATTTTAAATAAAGTCTCGATTTCAGGCAGAAAGTATAAGTCAAAAATAAACTTAGTTGAATATAGCCGCGGCGCTACGCCGCTTGGGGAATCCCAACCTAAAAAATCTCGGTATATGGAAATACATACACCGAGATTTTTTTATGATTTTTTTATGATTTAATTTTAAATTTGCTTATAGCTGCGTGAAGATGATTCATATTATCTTGAAGGCTTGCTGAGGAGCTATCAAGAACCTCTGTCTTTTCTGCTTGCTGAAGTACTGCCTTGTTTACTTCCTCACTTGTAGCAGCCGACTCCTCAATAATTGATGATATGCTCTCTACTGCCTCTAGTGTATTTTTTCTGGCAACATTTATGTTATTCATCTCTTCTGTTACATTTTGTATATTTTCGATTAGATTTTCCATATATCTTACCATCTCAAATACATCTTCTTGAGTTTCCTCAACTCTCTCAAGCTGTTTATTATTTATAGAAAGCTCTATCTTTGTAGAAGAATCTACACCCTGAGTCATATCAAAAATATGATTAACCGAATCCTCTATAAAGGTTGATACCTGTAGGGAATTATTAGAAAGAGTCTGTATCTCGTCAGCAACTACAGCAAAGCCCTTACCATGCTCACCAGCTCTTGACGCCTCAATTGTAGCATTAAGCGAAAGTAGCTTTGTCTGATTAGCAACACTCTTTAGCTTATTTACATACTCCGATATTGTCATTGATTCCTTAACTAGCTTTTCTACATCAAGAGTGATTGTCTTTGAAACTGCCGCTCCCTGCTTAGACTCATTCTTAAGGTCTTCAAACGTAACCTTAAGCTCGTTTAGCTTAGATTTCGTATCCTCAGCTATATTTAAAATTCTCTTTGAGCTTTCGGTAGTATTATTAATTCTTGTAGAAAGCTCCATCATATTATCAAGACAAATATTTGCACTCTCGGTCTGTATTTTTGAACCCTGTACTATCTCGTCCATAGATACCCTCACCTTTTCGGTAGAGCGTGCTACTGATGTTGTAACCTCATCTATGTACTGAGCTGATACAAATATATTTTGTATAATAGCCTTTACATCTACAATAAGCTTCTTTGTATTCTTTATCATATCCGATAGATGCTTAGCTATCCTTGAAAACTCCGTATTTCCCTTTGTATTTATACTAACCGATAGATTACCCTTTGCTGTTTCATTAAGAGCCGTAGTAATCTTCTTCATACTGTCTCTTATTCCCACCATCATAAATACAAAAAAGCCAATTAGAACAACAAGTGCAACTATAATATATATAGTAACCGACCTTCTTATATCAAGAGCCTCACTTATAACGGTGTTTTTGGGTACTATTGTGGATACCATTCCTGGCATAAAATCAAGTAATTGATATATAAATAGATAGCTTTTACCTTTTAATCTTACATAGCTTGATCCCTTTAGACTATCACCCTCAATAGCCTTATTATAGAAATCTGTATTATATATAGGCGTTTTTGTAAGACCTTTGTGTAGCCACTCGTTATCTAGCGTTATAATAGATGCACTACTCGTGTCCTCGATAGCTGTCTTTCCTATCAAGTCCAAAACAGCATATTTACTTATATCCAGTAAAATTATGTTACCTGCACCAAATACCATCATTCCACTAAATATAGTTTCGTCTGAGTCCCACTCGAATATTTCATCAGTAACCTCGTGACCAACAAACCAAGTAAATAAGCCACTTCCCTGCTTTTTGCTTTTTATCTCTTCATAAATTCTTTCATCATATTTTACTCCATTAGATTTTGAATTTATAGTAACAATATCTCTTTTATCCGTCGATGGAATAAGGGTTATATTTTTTATGTATGTATTAAGTGACTGCTTAGTTGAAAATTGCCTTGCTATACTTATTTTAAGCTTAGACAATTCCAAATCATCTATTGGCATATATACATTTAGATACTCCTTAACCTCTGGCGCCATAGATATTTCTGTACAATCCGCTCTGGCATCCATCAGTACATTATCCATATTTTCAGTTATAAGCGAAAGCACCTGCATAATTGAATTTTCGTAGCTTTCTGTTAAAGCCTTACTGGATTTTTTGTACGCAGAAGTACCTATTATAATTATCATTACAACAGGCAAAACAAGAGCCACTATAAGCTGTGTTCTAAGGCTCAATGGGTTTCTTGTAAAATATGAATTTTCACTTGTCTGATTTTTGTATCTTACAAATCTAATAGGTTTTTTTACACAAGTCTTATTTTTCTTTTTTTCTTTAAAATAATCTACAATTTTTTTATTTAAACCTTTATTGGAAGCTTTTTTTGAAGCTTGTTTTTTATTTTTTCCCATATTCCCTCCGAACTAATATATAATATATCCTATATATCGAAACCTCACATAATTCTACACATATATTGTATCACAAAATTTCAAAAGGGTAAATGACTATAATGTACAACAGGATACATATAAAACTATCAATATTCACAAAATTTATCAAAACTATCACGAGTATGCCGTATTTAGGCTAGATTATTTATCAGAAAGAAGTACATCACCATCAAAATTCTTTATATAAAAATGTCCATTTTCATATATACAATATGTATTTTCTCTATTCTGCTTTGGTAAAGCCACGGAACCAATATTAACATACTCCTTTCCGTCTACGTCTTCTATTTCATAAACGTGAGTATGACCATTTATAAGAGCGTCACAGCCTCCTATTTTTTCAATATTTTCCTTATTGAATAGGTGTCCGTGCGAAACAAATAGTGTCTTTTCTCCAGTTTCGATTATGGTATAATCTGCAAGAACAGGGAAAGGAAGCACCATTTGGTCCACCTCTGCCTCACAATTACCTCTTACCGCTATTATTTTATCCTTTAAAGGTGAAAGCATCTTTATTACTTCCTTTGGATTGTGTCCCTTTGGCAAGTCATTACGAGGACCGTGGTAGAGCAAATCACCACAAAGTACAATCTTGTCTGGAGCTTCGCTATCTATTCTTTCTAGTAGTCGCTCACACCAATAGGCTGAACCGTGTATGTCTGATGCAAATAATAATTTCATAATATTTCTCCTTTTATTTTATATAGTATAAGATTGTAAACATACAACCAAAATCCTTAAATACTTTTCAAGTAATAAAATCTCACTTGTTGCGACGAGCGACTAAGTCTGTTTAACTTTAGATATGTACTGTTACATTACAATATAAAGTATAAGTTCAATGTAGCTGTCCTTTCTGCCAGTGGAGGCTCTCCGACTAAGTCAAATTACCACTAGATGAGAGATGTTACATTACTTACTATGGTATAAGTTTGATGTAACTATCCTTTATGCCAGCGGAGGCTCTCCGACTAAGTCAGATTACCACTAGATGAGAGCTGTTACA
>SAMEA104404100__coassemble_3303_pt1 | contig 10948 bp, 9 predicted proteins | sample SAMEA104404100__metabat2_low_PE_067 | metagenome-assembled genome bin SAMEA104404100 (sample SAMEA104404100) | Balaenoptera acutorostrata | reverse complement strand
ACTCTAATAAGTAAAGACCCAGCACACAAGAAGAAAAGCCTGTGTATGCTGAGTCTTTTATAGTATTAATTATTACTTTATAGAATTTTTATTTTTGATTATTACTTGTGGAATATCCTCCTTTGTGTTTTCTGAGGGTTCTTCGCTGTCTATAACAGCTACTATTTCTTCTTTTTTAGCTGTCTTTTTAGCTTTAAGCTTTGGCGTTATATTGAATAGATATGCTGAAATAAATACTGTTACAGGTACGCATAGAAGAATACCAAGGCTTCCTGCTAGTGCCTGAAGAATTTCTGTTACTATCATCTCCATATTCATTATATATAGAAGATTACCCTTGTTATTTGCAAAGATTAGAATAATAACGGCAAGCGAGCTACCAACGTATGCAAGTACTAGAGTATTAGTCATAGTGCCTATTGCATCCTTGCCTATGTTCATACCAGAAACAAACATATTTTTAAATGATTTACTTCTCATTTTTTCCGAAAGCTCGTTCATTGATGACGCTATTGTCATAGCAACGTCCATTATAGCTCCCAAAGCACCTATTACTATTCCGCCCCAAACAAGAGCCTTTAGGTCGATTGGTGTGTCAAGAAAGGTTAAGAAAACATAGTCCTGCTGAACAAGTCCTGTTAGGTGTAGGATTTTTGAACAGATAAAGGTTATGAGAGCGGATAGGAAAACTCCGCCAAGGTTACCAAGAATGGCACACAAGGTTTTTTTACTAAAGCCGTTTATAAGAGTTAGGCTCATAAGAATTATAAATATGCTGATAACAGTTGTTAGTGCGTAAATGTTCATACCCTTTGTAATGCCTGGTATGTACATCATAAATATTGCCATTGTGGTATATATAAGCGAAAGAATAGTGCCTATGCCCTTTGTTCTGCCCAAATACAGTATTATTCCAAAGAAAATAAGTCCCAGCATAATGAGTACTCCCAGTCGGTTATACTCCACAAATAGCCATATTATTTTTCCGTTATCATCAATGTCTGTAGATACAATTATTTTGTCTCCCTTTTCTATTTCCTTTGGCTGAACTGCATAGATGTAGTCCATCATCTGCACGCCTGTTATTGTCTCTCCTTTCATATATCCACTTTGTATATACATTTCAAAAAATACATACTTTTCTCTTATTTCTCCCAGCTCGTCAGTAACATTTTCGCTGTCAAGTACCTTTGTAACCTTAGCCCTATATGTATCCTGAATTAAGCTGTTACTTTCAAATTTGCATATACTCGCTCCCTTAAAAATGAATACAAGTGATAATATTGATATAAGTAAGATAGTTATTACCTGATTTCTAGTTTCCTTAAAGTTTCTTAACGTTTTCATTTTGTTTTGTGATACACCCTTTCAAATTTTTTACTAATAGATTATATCACAAAAGAGTTAGAATTTATTTAATTTTTTAAAAATTTTAGCTTAATACTTATTAAACTAGACTGCTTTTGCTATGTTTTTCTTATTTTTTCGCTCCCTTTCCTCTGAATATAATTTAAAGCATATAACAGTAATATCGTCCTCCCTTCCGTCATTTCTTCTAAGAGCTGCTGTTTTACCTATACTTTCGGACAGAGTCTCAAGACTAGCATTTATGTTATTTTCAATAACATTTAGTATCCAATCGGTATTATCTATAATAACTCCATCCGACATAAGTATCACAATATCATTTTCGCATAGCGTAAGCTCCTCGGCTGCGATTGATGCACTGTCAAGTATGCCTACTGGTAGCGACGGCACATCTATACTAATTATTTTGCCACGTCTGTAGATTAGAGTAGGCGCTGCTCCCGCCTTATAGAGCTTCATATTTCCTGTATATAGGTCAAGCTCCACGGCATCAATAGTTGATGTACTTTCGTTGCCACTTTTTACCATAAGCTGACTATTTACAATGTTAACTATATTTTTGTAGCTTATGCCAGAGGTGACAAGCTTTTTTATTAGTGAAACTGTGAGCTTTGAATCCACAGCCGCCTGACTGCCAGTACCCATTCCGTCCGAAAGCACTATATTAAACTTGGTATTCTCCTCGGTAAAAACAGTATAGCTGTCTCCACAGGCATTTTCGTATAAGCTTTTTTGATAGGCTCCATATTTACAGGAAAAATCTGTCTCCTCACAAAATGTGAGTATGCAGTGATTTTTATTTTTTTCGATTATGGGGTATGTAAAGCTTTTCATAAGTAATAAATTTAATTCGGCGCATATAAGCTGAGCGGTCATAGTGCCTTCCTTATAAAGCGGAATATATATTATAACCTTGAGCTTGCCATCTTCGTTTGCACAGCACGATACATGCAGAGGTTCAAAGCTATTCTCAATAAGCATCTCCTCTATCGAGGCTCGTTTAACCTCATCGGCAAAGCTTATGCTGTTTATTGAGCCAGAAATATCGTTTAGGATATTCGCAACGCTGTTTATCTGTTTATTTACAATGCTTCTCGTCCTTTCAGTTTTTATTTTTTTGTTATTTATAATCGAATATTTTCCATACTCGTCTGTAATAAAGTCGGCTATTTCTTTTTTCTTTATGCAATATACAAATTTTGGTGGAAAGTTATCTTCGCTTATAAAGTGCTTTTCTTTTGTTTCCCGCAGAGCGTAGGATATGGAGTCTACTGTATCATCAAAGTTTTTTTGCCAGCAATTTATGCAGTAGGGACAGCGTTTGCATATATTTAAGGCAATTTTGTCATAAATTCTATTTATATCTATATTTTGTATGTCATCAAGCTTTACAGCTAGCTCGTTTGTAATATCAGTTACCTCTGTTAAGCCCTCAGCCGCTCGTCTTAGCTTTTCTTCGGCAAGGATTTGAAAGTCCTTGCTGTCGTCCTGCTTACTTATAGAAATAAACATCTTGAGCCAAGATTTTGGTATAATGATAAATAAAAGTGCTGCAACGGCGACCTCAAGTATGTACTCCTCTATTCGCCCTGTCAAAAGACCGCTAAAGCAGCATACAGAAATAAGAGATATAATAGAGCCAAGCTTTCCAAAGCTAGAAAATACTCCAGACAGTACTCCTCCTATTCCATAGGAGGACATATAGCTTGCAAAATCATTACCAGAAAAGCCTATGGCAAAGCCAGAAATAATTCCAATTACAGATGACACCGCCACTCCACCCACAAACGAAGAAATCATAATTCCCAAAAACGCAGTAATATTACCGAGAGATATGCCATAGATATTTACTGAGCAAAGTCCCATAACTGCTATCATATAGGCGATAGAAAATGATATATTACCAGCACCGTCCGAGGAACGACTACCCATAATATCAATAGTTTTTATAAAAAAGAGTGAGCAGGAGCCACCAAGCATAACCATAGCCACCCAAATAATTATGTCATAGAGCATAGGTCGTGTATAGAGGTTTGGCAAAATTGCAGCGGCTACGACACCAATAACCGAAAATATAGGAGAAAAAATCATATTATATTTAGAGAGAAGAGTTTTGCCTAAAAAATATCTGAGCATACCAATAATTACACAGGCAAGAGAAAATTTATATGTAATATTAAATTCACCGCTTAGAATGTAGCCAATAGCTGAACCAAGAGAAGCGGATAGGGAATAGTTAAAGGGTACAGCCGACACAAAGGCTATTCCGAGAGGAGAAATAAAGCCCATAATTTTTGCAAGCGAGCTAACTATTCCAGCAATAGAATAAACTATACCAGCTATTAAAGATTCCCTTGTAAGCGCAGATACCGAGGAATATTTTCCTCCGCCTATTTCCTTTACACCAACATTTTGCATTTTTACAGCTCCTTAAATAAATTGATTTTTAGTTTTTTGAAAGCACAAGCAAATTTTCCACACACCAAAAGCTCATAAGCTCTATATTTTTGCTGTTCTTCCTTTGACACCCTCAGTGTACCTATCTGTACTAGCTTTTTTTGTCAAAGTATAGAATAAAATTAATACATATTTAGCCAAGAACTATCCTAATATTATATTTATACAAAAGCTTTTGGCACTAAAAAAACTTTTTTTGTTCAAATATATTATTTTTTGTTTTCAAGTTCTTTTAACAAAGCTTACACAAAACCTCCACAAATTTCACATTGTAAAATTTTGTTTTTCACAAATAATTCACACTATTTAACACACTTAAATGTGCCTACTTTCATTTTTATGTATTTATTATAGAAAAGTTGTGATTTTTACCCTAATTTTAAAGCCTATTTCCCTTGACAAAATATTATATAAAAGATATAATGATTAACGTGACAGGAAAAGGGTAATTATGCGTTTTTCCGCTGATTGACAGGAATGGGGGTTTATAATGAATTTCGATATTGGTAAAGTACTCGATTGCATAGGTGAAGTCAGTGTGGTACAGACAGATGTGGACCTAAGCTCGGTAAAGTACCGTGGAGAACATTTACTTAAAAGTCCCATTAATATGGAAGTAAAGGCAGAAAACAAGGCTGGCATTGTAACACTTAGAATTAAATATTGCTACACATTGTTTTTAACCTGCGACCGCTGTCTAACCCCTTATACACAGGACATTGTAAAAAATGAAGAGCATATAGTTATAAGAAAGCTCAACGACAATGACAATGATGAGATACTCGAAGCGCCTGATGGCACAGTCAATTTAGATGAGCTGGCTACCAATGACATTATAACTGATTTGCCCGACAAGTTCCTTTGTAAAGAAGACTGTAAAGGACTTTGTCCAAAGTGTGGGCGTAATCTTAATGACGGAAATTGCAACTGTGATTTAAGAGAAACAGACCCAAGACTTGCAGCGTTGGATAAATTTTTTGAAAACGACTAAATTTTAATAGTAATGATTATTAGGAGGAAATAACTATGGCAGTACCAAAAAGAAAAACTTCCCATGCGAGAAAAAATAAGAGACGCGCTCAATGGAAGCTTGAAACACCAGCTCTATCAAGATGCACACAATGTGGCGAACTAAAAATGCCTCACAGAGTTTGCGGAAATTGCGGATTCTACAAGGGTAAAGAGGTTGTTAAGGTTTCAAAAGAGGCTTAATAGCTGAAAAATAATTTTACCAAAGCTTTTTATTAAGAGGGAAGATTTCTATATCTACCCTCTTTTTTTTATTTTAAAGGCTAGCTGGTGCCTCACCTTTTATAAATGACGAATGACGAATGACGAATTGTCACTAGAGTTGAGAGTTGAGAGTGGAGAGTTGAGCGAAGCGTATACCCTCTATTATTATTTATTAAAATGTGTTAGAATATAAATGTTAAAAATTTTTTAAAAAGGTGGTGTAAATATGGCGGTTACAATAAAAGAAGTTACAAAGCATTCAATAGCCGCAAAGCACGGTATAAAGAACGGAGACGTCATAAAGACAATTAATGGAAATGAAATTAGAGATGTGCTTGACTATAGATTTTATATGACAGATTTTAATCTTGATGTTGAAATTTGTAGACAGGGTGAGCCAGTAAGTGTTAAAATAAAAAAGGATGAATACGATGACCTAGGTCTTGAGTTTGAAACCTACCTTATGGATAAGCAGCATACCTGCCATAATAAATGTATGTTTTGCTTTGTTGACCAGCTCCCTAAGGGACTGCGTAAAAGCCTATATTTTAAGGATGACGATAGCCGAATGTCATTCCTTTTTGGTAGCTATGTAACACTTACAAATGTTAATGAAGAGGATATTAAGCGTATAATTAAGATGAAGCTTGAGCCTATTAATATCTCAATTCATACTACAAATCCAGAGCTAAGAGTAAAAATGCTAAAAAATCCACGAGCTGGTGAGAGCCTTAAATATGTAAAGATGCTGACAGATGGTGGAATAAAAATAAATACACAGCTTGTACTTTGTCCAAATATAAACGACGGAGAGGAAATGAGACGTACTCTCTATGACCTTGAAAAATTGCACCCCAATATGCAGACAGTAGCACTTGTACCAGTAGGTCTTACAGAGCATAGAGAGGGGCTGTATCCACTTGAGCTTATGACAAAGGAGAGAGCAAGGGAAAACCTAAGAATTGCTAACGAGTTTGGCGAGGAGATGTTAAAAAAACACGGCACAAGAATTGCTTTTCCTGCTGATGAAATGTTTATAATAGCTGACGAACCAATTCCAGATGCAGAGTATTATGAGAATTTTGACCAGCTAGAAGACGGAGTAGGTATATTTGCTTTACAAAAGAAGGAGTTTCTTGATGAACTGAGCTACCTTGAGCCAGATGACTTTAAGCGTGAGGTGAGCCTTGCCTGTGGTACAGCGGCAGCTCCACTATTAAGAGGACTATTTGATTATCTAAAGGAAAAGTTCCCAAATGTAAAGGTAAATGTGTACGGTGTTGAAAACAGACTTTTTGGTAAGACTATTAACGTAACAGGTCTACTTTGTGGAAATGACCTTGAATACGGACTTCGTGATAAGGAGCTTGGCGAGGAGCTTTTGCTTGCAAGAGTTATGCTTAGACACGAGACAGATAAATTCCTAGATGATACAAATGTAGAGTGGCTATCGGAAAAGCTAAATATAAAGATAAATGTACTTGAGGTAGACGGATACGAGCTAATTCACGGTATACTTGGTTACTAATAAATAATGAAAAATAATAAAAGGAGATGCTAAATATATGTCAAAACCACTAGTAGCAGTAGTTGGACGTCCAAATGTTGGAAAATCAACTCTGTTTAATAAGCTAATCGGCGAAAGACTTTCGATAGTAAAGGATACCCCTGGCGTAACACGAGACAGAATTTATAGTCCGTGTCAATGGAGAGGTAAGGATTTTATGCTAGTTGATACTGGCGGTATAGAGCCATCAACAGGTGATATAATACTGTCTCAAATGCGTACTCAGGCAGAGATTGCCATTGATACAGCAGATGTAATAATATTTGTTGTTGATTTAAAGAGCGGTGTAACTGCTAATGACAGCGATATTGCAAGTATGCTTATAAAGAGCGGTAAGCGAGTAGTTGTAGCGGTAAATAAATGCGACAACATAGGTGATGTACCAGCGGACTTCTATGAGTTCTATAATCTAGGCTTTGCTGACCTTGTGCCTGTATCCTCAGTTCACGGTCACGGTACAGGAGATTTACTTGACGAGTGCTTTAAATATCTCAATTTTGACGAAAACGATGACGAGGACGACGATCACATAAAGGTTGCAGTAATCGGTAAGCCTAATGTTGGTAAAAGTAGCCTTATCAATCGCATAAGTGGCAAGGAAAGAGTAATAGTATCAAATATTGCGGGTACAACTCGTGACAGTACAGATACAGAGATAATAAATGAATATGGTAAGTTTACATTTATTGATACGGCTGGCATCAGACGTAAGACAAAGGTTGAGGATGCTATAGAAAAATACAGCGTGCTTAGAGCATATATGGCAGTTGACCGCTGTGACATTGCAGTAATTGTAATAGATGCGACAGAGGGTTTTACAGAGCAGGATAGTAAGATAGCAGGCTATGCTCACGAGCAGGGCAAGGGCTGTGTAGTAGCAGTAAATAAGTGGGATGCGGTAGAAAAGACAGATAAGACAATGGACGAGTTCCGTGAAAAGCTAGAAAGAGACTTTTCTTTTATGTCCTATGTTCCGTTTGTATTTATTTCAGCAATGACTGGTCAAAGAATAAATAAGCTATACGAAAATATTGTAATGGTTCACGACCAATGCAATATTCGTGTTACAACTGGTAAGCTTAACGATATGCTTTCATACTCTACAGCAAGAGTTCAGCCACCATCAGATAAGGGCAAGAGACTAAAAATATACTATGTTACACAGGCAGGCACTTGTCCTCCTACATTTGTATTTTTCTGTAACGACCACGAGCTATTCCATTTTTCTTACCAAAGATACCTTGAAAATCAGATAAGAGAATACTTTGGAATAAAGCACACACCTATTAAGATAATAGTTCGTGAAAGAGGAGAATAATTGCTTTTTTGAGAAGGGGTATGATTATGAACGAAGATGTACTTGTTATAGGTATTGCTGGTGGAACAGGCTGTGGAAAGACAACTGTTACAAACAAGATAAAGGAAATGTTTAAGGACGATGTAAGCGTCATTTATCACGATAACTACTACAAAAAGCACGATGATATGTCCTATGAGGAGAGAACAAGGCTAAATTATGACCACCCAGAGTCCTTTGATACACAGATGCTTATTGATGATATAAGGGAGCTTAAAAAGGGAAATACTATCTATTGTCCAGTATATGATTATACTATTCATAATCGCACTGAAGAGACTGTAGAGGTAGCACCAAACAAGGTTATAATTGTTGAGGGAATACTCATTTTTGAAAATCCTGAGCTTCGTGACGAGATGGATATAAAGATATTTGTGGATACAGATGCAGATACACGTATACTAAGACGTATTTTGCGAGATGTTAAGGAGAGAGGTAGAACTCTTGAATCTGTAATAAACCAATATCTTGACACAGTAAAGCCAATGCACGAGCAATATGTACAGCCAAGTCGAAAATATGCTGATATTGTAATGCTTGAGGGTGGACATAACCTAGTGGCTATTGATATGCTTATGAATAAGATTAGAGAACACATAGGTAAAAATTGATGAGGTAATTATAGTGACAACAGTTATACAGGTTTTAATAATAGCTATACTTATTTTGGTGGGATTTTTTCTTGCCAAAAAGAATGTTTTTACAGAAAAAACAGGTAAAGAGCTTTCCTATATGCTCATAAATTTTGTAACTCCAGCTCTTATACTTAATTCATTTCAAATAGACTATACGCCAGAAAAGCTTAGTAGTCTTATAATAACCTTTGTTTTGGGCTTTCTATCCTACGCAATTATCATTTTATTTTCCTTTTTGTATTGTGGAAAAGGTGAAAAGGAGAAGATTGAGCGACTAGTTATAACCTTTTCAAATGCGGGCTTTATGGGTATTCCACTTATAGAAGGCGTATTTGGTAGCGAGGGAGTATTCTATGCGTCAATAATGGTTATAATATTTAATATTATGTTTTGGAGCTATGGCATAGCAGTAGTAAAGGGCAGGTTTTCAAAGGAGAGCTTTAAGCAAATACTATTTTCTCCAACAATTATTTCTGTTGTGATAGGAATAGCTATGTTTATTGCAAGGATAAAGCTTCCAGAGCCATTCGCCTCGGTTACAAGTCACCTTGCAAATATGAATACACCAGTAGCTATGATGGTAGCAGGTATATCAATTTCTCAGTCAAATATTGTGGCAGCTTTAAAGAATAGAAGTCTATACAAAATGCTTATAGGTAAGCTATTTTTAGCTCCGCTTATAATAGCGCTTTTATTTATGCCACTACCTATAGATAATATGATAAAGCAGGTGCTAGTATTACAGATAGCTTGTCCATCAGCCGCAATTATAGGTATATCAACCCTACAATATGGCGGAAATAGTAAGCTTGCTACAGAATATTTTACTGTGACAACTATTTTTTCTATGCTTTCTATACCTATAGTAAAGGCACTTTGTGATTTAATTTTCTTGTAATGGAGAGTGTTAAAAAATGAATAAGGAATTAGAACAGAAAATAGATTTATATTTAGACCAAAACCGTGAGGCAATAATTAATGACCTCTGCGACCTAGTACGCTATCCAAGTATAAGTGATACAGAAAAGGACGATACACCCTTTGGTGTGGACTGTGCTAATGTACTTGAGGAGGCTCTAAAAAAGGCTCGTAGATACGGGCTTTCGGCTACAAACTATAATAATTACTATGGTATTGCGGAATATGGCAGGGGAGATAAGAAAATAGGAATTTTTTCTCATCTTGATGTAGTTCCTGCTGGAAATGGGTGGAATGGTGACCCATTTAATGCGGTAAAAAAGGGTAAATATTTAATTGGCAGAGGTGTAGTTGATAATAAGGGTGCGGCAGTACTAGGACTTCATATTATGAACTTCTTTAGAACTACAAATACTCCACTAAATAGCAAGATAAGTCTATATTTTGGTTGTAGTGAGGAGACAGGTATGGAGGATATAGCAGCCTTTGTAAGGGAACAGCCAATGCCCGAATTTTCGATAGTTCCTGATACAAATTTTCCTGTTTGCCACGGAGAAAAGGGTATTCTAGGAATTGACGCTAGAGCGAATATATGCTTTAAGGATATAATTTGCTTTGAGGGAGGACTTGCAAGCAATATGGTGCCTGATAGTGCATATTGTAAGCTTCCATATACCGAAAAGCTATATGAGGAGATTAAGTCAAAGCTAAATGAGGACTTAACCCTTGAAAATGACAGCGAGTTAATAACTATAACTGCTCGTGGTATGTCTAGACACGCATCTGAGCCAGATGGAGCAAAAAATGCTATAGCAGTACTTTCAGCTCTTGTTAAGGACTTAGATATTAATGAAAATGACAAAAAGCTTATGGATATAGTGAATACAACCTCATCTAGCTGTCACGGAGAGCCTTTTGGTATTGATGTTAGTGATGAGCCAAGTGGAAAGCTAACCTGTATTTGCGGTGTTGCAAGAACAAAGGAGAGTAATCTCTCAATTAATTTCGACATTCGCTATCCAGTTACAACAAAGGGTGAGGAGCATATAGATAAGATAAAGGCTTATTTTGATAATACTGAGTTTAGTGTTATAGCTACAGATGATAGCGCCCCTGCATATCTACCAAAGGACGACCCAAAGGTTCAGGCTCTTTGCGATATATATGCCGAGCTGACAGGCAAGGACGCTACTCCTTATGTAATGGGTGGTGGAACATACTCACGCTGTCTAAAGAATGCTATAGGCTTTGGTATGGAAAGCGGAGTAGAAAATCCAGATTTCCCAGAGGGACACGGAGGAGTACATCAGCCTGACGAGGCACTTGACTTAAATGACTATTTTGAGGCATTTAAAATATATGTCTATTCCATAGTTAAAATTGACACACTTATTTCTTAGAGTTGAGAGTGGG
>SAMEA104404100__coassemble_3219_pt1 | contig 11158 bp, 7 predicted proteins | sample SAMEA104404100__metabat2_low_PE_067 | metagenome-assembled genome bin SAMEA104404100 (sample SAMEA104404100) | Balaenoptera acutorostrata | reverse complement strand
GAAAACCTTTTTTATCTCAAAAGGTTTTCTCTTGTGCTAACGCACAATTCACTTTTGAAAATGCTCTTGCACGGCAATAGTGTTTCGCTCGTTGCGACGAGCGCCAAAGGCTCCGCCTTTTGAAACCGCAACCTTTTTATAAAAAGCTTGACTAAAAATTTTATATAACTATCTTTTCTAGTTTAAACTAGCCGTCAAGTTAATTCGTCATTCGTCATTCGTCATTCGTAATTCAAAATAAGGTCTTGATTTCAGTCACTCTGTATAAGTTCAAAGTAAACTAGGTTGAATATGCCTCCGCCGGCTCGGCGGTCGTCATTCTAAAATAAGGTTTTGATTTCAAGCACTCTGTATAAGTTCAAAGTAAACTAAGTTGAATATAGCCACGGTGCTACACCACCTATAATTAAATCTCTATTGTAACCCCAACTGGACAGTGGTCACTACCAAGGGTTTCGTTGTAGATATTTGCTACCTTTATTTTGTCAGCAATACGATTTGAAACAACAAAATAGTCTATTCTCCAGCCTATATTTTTATCTCTTGCGTGAAAGCGATAGCTCCACCACGAATAAGCATCAACCTTGTCTGGGTATATGTATCTAAAGCTGTCTGTAAAACCGCTTTCTAGTAGCTCTGTAAATTTACCCCTCTCCTCATTAGAAAAGCCTGGATTTCCAACATTTGTCTTTGGATTTTTAAGGTCTATTTCCTTGTGAGCAACATTTAGGTCTCCACATAGTATTACTGGCTTTTTTGCATCAAGCTCCACAAGGTAGGCTCTTAGGTCGTCCTCAAACTCCATACGGTAGTCAATTCTCTTTAGTCCATCCTGTGCATTTGGCGAATAGCTTGTAACAACATAGCAATTTTCATATTCTGCTGTAATTACTCTGCCCTCGTCTGTGTGCTTGCCATTAATTCCAAAGACAACACTTATAGGCTCAGTTTTTGTGAACACCGCTGTTCCGCTGTAGCCTTTTTTTATTGCACTATTAAAATATACCTTGTAGCCCTCTGGGTAAAAGTTTGCTTGGTCTGGCTGCATTTTTGTCTCCTGTAAGCAAAATACATCAGCATCCTCAGCCGCAAAAAACTCCTCAAAGCCTTTTGTAAGGCAAGCTCTAAATCCATTTACATTCCAAGAAATAAGTTTCATTTTTTCCTCCTTTGGCATAGCCATTTAATAATAAATTAGTCTTTCTTCTTTGTATTCTTTGTATTCTTTGTATTGTCTATGCTCTTTGGTTCCATAAGTCCAAAAGCATCCTCTATTGCCTCAAGCATTTTTTCACCTCTTTGAAGCTGTATTTCAAGGTGTGGATTGTTTGAGGCATTTATAACTATCTTTCCGTTTGAGTGCTGCATAACTGGCATAACATTTTCGAGTGTAAACTCCTCAAGGAACATAAATATTTTTTGTCCTTGCTTTACTATTCGTGATATACCATATCCTGCCGCAGTATTTCTGATAAGTGAAATATCTAGTAGTCCCAAAACTGATTTAGGTGGCTCTCCAAAACGATCTATAAGCTCATCAAGAGTGTCCTCATAGTCATCTCTGTCCGATATAGCCGCAATTTTCTTATAAATATCTATTCTCTGATTTAGATTTTTAATATATCCGTCTGGGATATGAGCATCAATGTGTAAATCAATCGAGCAGTCAATAGCCTCCTTGACAGGCTCTCCACGCTCCTCGCTAATTGCATCATTGAGTAGCTTTATATATAGGTCGTAGCCTACCGACTCCATTTGTCCGTGCTGTTGACTACCCAAAATATCTCCAGCGCCTCTTATCTCAAGGTCACGCATAGCTATTCTAAAGCCTGAGCCAAAGGAAGTAAACTCTCTTATAGCCTCAAGTCTCTTTTCTCCCACATCTGTTAATTGCTTACCTTTTCTAAAGGTAAAATATGCGTAGGCTCTCCTAGACGACCTGCCGACACGTCCTCTTAGCTGATATAGCTGTGAAAGTCCCATCTTGTCCGCATCCTCAATAATTAAGGTATTACAGTTTGGAACATCGACGCCTGTCTCGATAATTGTTGTGCAAACAAGTAAATCAATTTCTCTTTCAATAAGTCTTTTCCATACTTTTGAAAGCTCGTCCTCTGTCATTTTTCCGTGAGCTACTCCGATTTTTACATTTGGTAGCTCTTGCCCTAGCTCGAAAGCCTTGCTCTCAATATCCTCCACCCTATTGTGTAGATAGAATACCTGTCCGCCACGGTTAATCTCTCTTTTTATTGCCTCCAAAATAAGTGGCTTATTGTATTCAAGTACAAAGCTCTGTACAGGATGTCTATCCTGAGGAGCTTCGGATATAACAGACATATCTCTTATTCCGCTCATAGCCATATTAAGTGTTCTTGGAATAGGGGTTGCCGAAAGAGTTAGCATATCGACGTTTGTACGCATCTGCTTAAATTTTTCCTTATGAGCAACACCAAAACGCTGTTCCTCATCAATTATGCACAAGCCCAAGTCCTTAAATACAACATCCTTTTGTAATAACTTGTGGGTGCCTATTACTATATCGACCTCTCCTGTTTTAAGCTTCCTTATTACTTCCCTTTGCTCCTTTGGTGTTCTAAATCTCGAAAGAAGCTCTACTGTTACAGGAAAGGAATCCATTCGACGTAAAAATGTTTGGTAGTGCTGCCACGCAAGAATAGTTGTAGGTACAAGCACAGCACACTGCTTTCCACTTGTCACACACTTAAAGGCAGCTCTCAGCGCTACCTCTGTCTTGCCAAAGCCTACATCTCCACACAAAAGCCTATCCATAGGTGAGGAGCTTTCCATATCACGCTTTATTTCCTCTATACAGCGTAGCTGGTCATCCGTCTCCTCGTATTCAAATTTTTGCTCAAAATCCCTTTGCCACTCGGTATCCTCGTCAAAGGCATAGCCCTTTGTCTGCATACGCTGGCTATATAGCTCTATAAGCTCCTTTGCCATATCGGCAACATATCTTTTTACTCTCTGCCTTGTCTTTGACCATTCCTTTGAATTTAGGTTACTAAGCTTTACATTTCCGTCACTCTTTCCACCTATATACTTTGTAACAAAATTAAGTCTTGTTACTGGAACAAGGAGACTATTATCGTTTGCATATCTAATTTTTATATAGTCCTCGACTATGTCGTTGATTTCTCTTGCCTCTATCCCCTCAAAAATACCTATTCCATAGTTATAGTGAACAACATAGTCGCCTATCTCAAGGTCAGCTATATCCTTTATAACCTTTGTATTTGACTTTGCCGCTCTCCTTTTTTTCTTAGTGGATAGATGTGCCGAGCGTCCATAGGTAATAACAGCTATTTTTTCATTGGGATAGGAATATCCTTGTGAAAGTCCACCCTCGCAGACATACACCATTCCCTGCCTAAATATTCCTCTGTCAGAAGAAAATTCCGCTTTTATTCCGTGGTTATTTAAGTCGTTTGCAAGAGACATAGCTCCTCTTACTGTTCCGTTAAGGATAGTACAGCTATAGTTTTCCTTTAAAAGCTCCTTCAATTCCTCAATAAGAGGATTTATTTCACCACTCCATACAGATAAGGCATTTGCATTAAAGCTAATATATTTTTTAACATTAAGCTCTGGATACTGTTTAATAAACGAGTCAAGAATTACAGTCCGCTTTTTTTCACAAAGCCCCATAAGAGCCGAATAATCCTCACTTGTCTCTCCTACTCCGTATGTAATTGCACCCTGTAAGAGTAACTGCTCTATGCTCTCCTCATTCTGCATTCTGTTAAGTCTTGCACTTTCTCTTACGTCACCGCCATCAATAATAAATAACAGTTTATTTTCAATGTAGTTTAAAAGTGTGGTTCGCTCGCTATATATGTTAAGAATGTACTTATCAATTACATTTAGCTGACGATTAGTTTTAAGTCTGTCAATATCCTGTAAAAGCGTCTCCCCCGCAAGCTCTCTTTGCTTTTCACTAATTGAATTATACTTTTCTGTAAGTATTTCTGCAAGCTCATTTCTGTCATAAACTATCTCACGAACTGGTGCTATTTCTACATTTTTTACACCCTCCTCACGACGCTGAGTTTCTATTGAGAAAAAAGAAATACTGTCAATCTCGTCTCCCCAAAGCTCAATACGTATTGGCATATTATAATTAGGTGAAAAAAAGTCAATTATTCCACCTCTTGTGGAAAACTGACCCAGTCCCTCAACCTGCTCAGCCCTTGTGTAGCCTGCCCACAAAAGATGACGAACAAAGTCCTTTTCGCTTATCTCTTCGCCAGAAAAAACCTCTCTCATACTGTCCTTAAGTCTCTGCTTAGGGATAGTAAATTGCAAAGCCGCCCCAACTGATGCTACAACAATTAAAGCCTCCCCCTTAGCTATTCTAGTAAGGACATTTAGTCGCATATATTCATATTCGTGAGAAATGCCCTCCATAGGCTGCAACGCTAGCTCCCTTTCTGGATAGTGATAGGCTATCACGCTATTTTCAAAGAGATTTATTTCCTCAGCAAGCCTTGCCGCTGTCTGCTCGTCACGGGTTATGATTACTGCGCCATCTGTTAGTGGAGGAGCTGATAAGCCGTGTATAACCTGAGCCTTGTGTATAGCTGACAGTCCATTTGCAACTATCGGAGTTCTGCCACTATCAAGCTCATTTTTAAGCTCCTGAAATTCGCTTACCCTTAATATCTGCTCTCCTATACTATTCATACACAGTTTCCTTCCCCTTTTGTACGCTATTATTTTTCCTCATTTTGCTCTGGCTTATAGGTCCTATTGTATAGATTTTTAGCCTTATCCGTTCCTTCCACAATAAGTGTTTCACAAATTTCAGGAGCAACTGTTAAAAGCTCAGCATAAATTTTGTTGTCGCTGTCACTAAACTTTCCAAGCACCCAATCTGCAAGGTCGTAGTCCCTATTCGGTCTCTCTCCAACACCTAAACGAACCCTAGTAAATGAGTCTGTTCCAATCTTTGCTATTATATCCTTTAGTCCGTTGTGACCGCCTGCACTGCCCTTTTCTCTTATTCTTACACTTCCGACAGAAATTGAAATATCATCCGAAAAAACAATTATATTTTCTGGCTTTAGCTTATAAAAATTAACTGCCTCACTTACTGCATCTCCAGATAAATTCATAAATGTAGTAGGCTTCATAAGTAAAGCTCTCTTTCCTGCTAATGTGCATTCTCCACACATAGCTTTAAATTTTGAATGGTTAATACTTACATTAAAGGCTCTTGCTACCTCATCAACCGCTCTAAAGCCTATATTATGCCTTGTATTTTCGTACTCCTTGCCAATGTTTCCAAGTCCGACAATTAGATATTCTATACTACCTGAGGAAACCTCTTTTTTTGTCTCTATTTTCTTAAATAAATCAAATATATCGCTCATTCTTACCTCTTATTTGTCTTTTCTGTATTTTAAAGCCATTTTTTCCTTTATGACCTCTCTTGCTCTCGCTATACAAACCGCATCCTCAGGGACTGTAACAGTAACCGTTGAGCCAGCCGCTGTATATGCTCCATCCTCTATTGTAACAGGAGCTACAAGGTTTGTGTTACAGCCTATAAAACAATCATCACCTATTTTTGTTCTGTTTTTCTCTCTTCCGTTGTAGTTTGCAGTAGCAACGCCACAGCCAAAGTTTACACGCTTTCCGCAGTCTGTATCGCCTATGTATGTAAGATGGCTTGCGTGTGTATTTTCGCCGACATTCGAGTTCTTTATCTCTACAAAGTCACCAATTCTGACACCCTTTGATATGTGGCAATCTGGACGCACTTGAGAATATGGTCCTATTTCTACATCCTCCTCAAGAACAGATGAGGTTATCCATGTAGCCTTTATAACACAGCTATCACCTATTGTAGCATCTTCTATATGCGAATTTTCCATTATTTTGACATTAGAACCTATTTTGCTGTTGTTTAGTATGAACGTGTTAGGATAAATTACAGTATTATCCCCAATAGTGCAGTTTTCAAGGTAGGTATTCCCAAAAATAACACAGCCCTCACCTACTGTAACGTTGTCACCAATGACCGCCTGTGAATATATGTATGTATCCTTACCAATTACGGCTGATGGAGATATAATTATTCCGTCATAGATTGGCATATGCACACCGTTAAGCATATGCTGCTCTATAATGTGCATTCTTTTAGTTTCGTTTTCTCTGCCAAGCTTCATAATGGCAAGTGGACCCTCATGCTCTGCAATAATTTTTTCTTTTTCTTCCTCTGTAAGTAGATATTTTAGCATAGTTATCTGTACTCCTTAGTCGATTTTAATATTTCTGTAAAAGCCATAGAATAAAAATAATATCTTCATCTTTATATTAGACGTATAAATATTATGGCAAGAATGTCTTTTTTTTTCAAGTGCTTTTGTCATTTTTTCAGAAATTATATGTATCTAATTGTAGCATATATAAAAAATCCTATAATTATTGCTGAAAATATATATAAAATAAAGTGATTAAAAACAAAAGTGTAACAAAAAGATAAAATTTATAAAAAAATTTGATTTTACTATGGAATTTATTAAATATATTTGTTATAATAGGACTGTATGGCAGGTGACCTTATATTTTTATATATTCACCGTACATTAAAAATATTTTTGGAGGTAAAAAAAACATGAGCAACAAATTTGTATACATGTTTTCCGAGGGTAACGGCAAAATGCGTGAACTCCTTGGAGGTAAAGGTGCAAACCTTGCTGAAATGACACTACTAGGAATGCCTGTTCCACAAGGCTTCACAGTTACAACAGAGGCTTGTACACAGTACTACGAAGACGGTAAGGAAATCAGCGAGGATATCCAAAATCAAATCTACGCTAGTATGGCTAAGCTAGAAGAAATCGCTGGTAAAAAATTCGGTGATCTAGAAAATCCACTACTAGTATCAGTTCGTTCAGGCGCACGTGCTTCAATGCCTGGTATGATGGATACAATCCTAAACCTAGGTCTAAATGACGAGGTTGTTGAATCATTCGCTAAGAAGACAAACAATCCACGTTTTGCTTACGATTCATATCGTCGTTTCATCCAAATGTACTCAGACGTTGTTATGGAAGTTAGCAAGAGCTTCTTCGAGAAAAAAATCGACGAAATGAAAGAGCAAAAGGGTGTTAAGCTTGATACAGAGCTAACAGCTGAAGATCTAAAGGAACTAGCTAACCAATTTAAAGCTATATACAAAGAGGAAAAGGGCGAGGACTTCCCATCAGATCCTAAGGAGCAACTAATGGGTGCTATCAAAGCCGTATTCCGCAGCTGGGATAACCCACGTGCTATCTACTACAGAAGAATGAACGATATTCCTTCTTCATGGGGTACAGCAGTTAACGTTCAAATGATGGTATTCGGTAACATGGGCGAGACATCTGGTACAGGTGTTGCATTTACTCGTAACCCAGCTACTGGTGAAAAGAAGCTATACGGTGAGTTCCTAATGAACGCACAAGGCGAGGACGTTGTTGCTGGTGTTCGTACACCAAAGCACATCGACCAACTAAAAGAAGTTTCACAAGAGTGCTATGACCAATTTGTTAAAATCTGTGGTACACTAGAAAACCACTACCGTGATATGCAGGATATGGAGTTTACTATCGAGGATAAAAAGCTTTATATGCTACAAACACGTAACGGTAAGAGAACAGCAGCTGCTGCTCTACAAATTGCTTGTGACCTAGTTGACGAAGGTATGATAAGCGAGAAAGAGGCTGTACTAATGGTTGACCCAAGACAACTTGACAGCCTACTACACCCAGCTTTCGACGCTGCTGCTCTAAAGGCTGCTAAACCAGTTGCTACAGCTCTACCAGCATCACCAGGTGCTGCTTGTGGTAAAGTAGTATTCACAGCTGACGAGGCTGTTGAAATGGCTGAAAAAGGCGAGAAGGTTGTTCTAGTTCGTCTAGAGACATCTCCAGAGGATATTCACGGTATGGACGTATCAGAGGGTATCCTAACAGTTCGTGGTGGTATGACATCTCACGCTGCAGTTGTTGCTCGTGGTATGGGTACTTGCTGCGTATCTGGTTGTGGCGAAATCAAGATGCATGAGGAAGAGGGTTACTTCGAGGTAGCTGGCCTAACAATCAAGAGAGGCGACTTCATTTCACTTGATGGTACAACAGGTAACATTTATGCAGAAGCTATTGCAACAGTTCCAGCATCAATTAGCGGTAACTTTGGCCGTCTAATGGCTTGGGCTGATAAATACAGAAAACTTGGCGTTCGTACAAACGCTGATACACCACGTGATGCTGCTAAGGCTGCTGAGTTCGGTGCTGAGGGTATCGGTCTATGCCGTACTGAGCATATGTTCTTCGATGCAGACAGAATTCCAGCTATGCGTGAGATGATCGTTTCTGAGACAGTAGAGGCTCGTGAGAAAGCTCTTGAGAAACTTCTACCAATGCAAAGAGGCGACTTCGAGGCTCTATATGAGGCTATGGAAGGCAAGGCTGTTACAATCAGATTCCTAGATCCACCTCTACACGAGTTCCTACCAACAGACGAAGAGGATATTGCTACACTTGCTAAGGATACAGGCAAGACAGTTGCTGACATCAAAGCTATCATAGCTTCACTTCACGAGTTTAACCCAATGATGGGTCACCGTGGTTGTCGTCTAGCTGTAACATATCCTGAAATTGCTGCTATGCAAACACAGGCTGTTATCGAGGCTGCTCTAAACGTACAAAAGAGACACGCTGATTGGACAATCGTTCCAGAGATTATGATTCCACTAGTTGGCGAAGTTAAAGAGCTTAAATTCGTTAAAGAAGTTGTTGTAGCTAAGGCTGACGAGATCATCAAGGCTGCTGGTAGCGATATGCACTACAAGGTTGGTACAATGATCGAGATTCCACGTGCTGCTCTAACATCAGACGAGATTGCTAAAGAGGCTGAGTTCTTCTCATTCGGTACAAACGACCTAACACAGATGACATTCGGATTTAGCCGTGATGACGCTGGTAAATTCCTAGGTGCTTACTACGACAAGAAGATCTACGAGCAGGATCCATTCCAAAGACTAGACCAAACAGGTGTTGGTAAGCTTGTTGATATGTCATGCAAGCTAGGTAGATCAACACGCCCTGACATCAAGCTTGGTGTTTGTGGTGAGGTTGGTGGTGACCCATCATCAGTTGAGTTCTTCCACAAGGTTGGACTAACTTATGTTTCATGCTCACCATACCGTGTTCCAATAGCTCGTCTAGCTGCTGCTCAAGCTGCTATAAATGATGAGAAATAATTAATACTTATTTCTAAAATAGCTATATAAATTTACTCCTATCTCAAGAAATCGAGGTAGGAGTTTTTTTATTCCTTTTACCTTTTGTGCTAATTTATGCTTATCCTAGAATTGCACAAAAAAACTTTAACCTAACAAAACAGCACCCATATATTAGATGTGTAGTATTCCATTCTTATATAAGGGTGATTTTTGTATTGTATTTAACTGCTTTTGTTGAAAACATATCCATAATATGATACAATTCACATATATATGATAAATAGGAGGACTTTTTGGATGAAATACAGAGGAATTATAATATGTTTAGCTTGTATGCTACTTTTAGGTGGCTGTGGAAAAAAGACAGTTGAAATAACAGAAGAACCCAAAGTTAATGAACAAATTGAAGTAACTGAAACAGTTGAAATCACCCAGCAAGTTGAGGTTATCGAACCAGTTGAAGACACCAAACAAGCTAAGGTCAGCGAGACATTGGGAGAGATTTCTTATGATGAATTAACGGATGCACATTTTAAGATCTTTGAGGAAGTAGGAAAAGTTGGGGTTGAAGATTTTAAGGATTATATAATTCTAAAGGGTATGCTTGAGAAGATGCAGAATGATAAAATTATAGGCTATATAGCGGTTAATGATCTTCCATCTAATGGGCTTGAGTTATTTAATGAGTGGAAAGAAAGGACTAATTATTATAATCAGCTTGAGGATAGTTTAAATGGTAGAGATGAGAGTAAAGCTGGTATAAATAAGAATGATGAGCAACAGACTTCAAAGACATCTGAGAGCAACAGTAGTAAGACGTCATCTGAGGTTAATCAAACACCTGATCCTAATGAATATACACCTCCTGTTCAAACTAATAAACCTAAGAAGACACCTGAACAAATACAGCAGCAGATACCTAATAATAATGATAGTGGTATTCCATTGACACCTGAGGAGGAGAGAGAGTTCTTTGAAGGAATGACAGATGGTAGTGATGGCAGCGGTGGATTTACTGATGCTACTAAGGATGCTGGTTATGAAGGTGTATGGGAATAATATAACTTAATGAAAGGAGGAAGGCAAATGATAAAGAGAGAAATTACTAGGGTATTTGTTATAGCTTTAGCGGTTCTGATAACATTTACATCAATACCATTAAATGAATTTGCCTATGCTAGTGAGTATACTGGTAGTGGTAGTGGTAATAATACTACTACAACTGGTGGTGATTGGGGAGCTAACTGGAATGAATTTAAACAAGGTGTAAGGGTTAGTATTGTGGATGCAGATGGAAATAATATGATGCAGGGTAATTATACAGCAGTAGACATAGTATTTTCAAAGCCCCCAGCAGATAGACTTGAAATGACGGGTAACAAATTTGAGCCAATGAAGAATGGTAAAGACACCTATATAATACCTGTTGGACTTCTAAATGTAATGCTCAACGATGCGATAAGAGGCAGTAATGGATTGCATAAGCAGAAAGAATTGAAGGAATACAGAGATGCTGATGGTATACAGTTCTTACCTTCTAATTATGAAGGTTTACCTTTGCCTATGATATATCCTAATGGAAGTAATAAGCTTACAGGTAATGGTGAGGCAGTTAAGTCATTTTTTATAAAGGGAGCGCTTGGTTCATATCATGGATTAGGTACTAGTGGTTCTGGTGGTTTTTCCATTGATAGTGGAGATATACATATAGGTGGTGAGGGTAGTTCACTCCCTCCTAAGCCATCTAAACCTAATGAACAATCTTCTGGTAGTACTGGTAATAGTTCTATAAAGCATAGTGGTAATACAAAGCCTGGTGATTATGATACATATTTACATAAATATTATCTTCAAGTTACAAGAGATTGACAGAGTTTTATTCATTAGTCTAAAAGGTAGAATTGG
>SAMEA104404100__coassemble_3216_pt1 | contig 11171 bp, 13 predicted proteins | sample SAMEA104404100__metabat2_low_PE_067 | metagenome-assembled genome bin SAMEA104404100 (sample SAMEA104404100) | Balaenoptera acutorostrata | reverse complement strand
CAAAACAAATTATACAGGGGTATAATTTATTTTTCCGAAAATCGAATAAGGGTAGTTTTTGGTCTCAGACTAGATTTATATTCAAAAAAATTAGGATTATGTGGTGTGTCTTCGCACAAGTAATCCTATTTTTTTGAAACTGCCCCTATAATAATTTTGTTTTTCCGACAGTTCAGTTAAACTAGAGTTGATAGTTTAAATTAACCGTCTAAGTTTTAATATAAACTATCCATTCATTGAATTCGAGCTTGCGAGTGAAATGAATAAATATATACTTACCATTATTCCTCACTAATGGCACTTATTATTCTTTTTTCGAATTCGACCGTAAGGGAGTGAGAAAAAAAGAAGTTATTAAGATTTTAGTCAGAGGTATATAAAAGGGGGTGGCAAGGGGTCTCCCCTTGCTACGTTTTGGTTTCTTTGTCGTATAACAAAGAAACCGCCGTCTGCGTAAGACAAAAAGTATGACAAGATGATATATTAAAAGTGAGTAAGAAACTCTCCTATAAAACAAACAAAAAACAACCTGCTCCTTTAGAAGAAAATAAATGTAGAGAGAAAAAACTATCCGTCTAATTATCTTAACTCTCAAATCTGAAAAAACCTCTCTGGCAATTAGTTTTGTAGGTGAACATCCATTTGAGGGAATGGTATAGAAATACCAAGTCTATCAAATTCCAGCTTTAGTCTTCTATTTAAGGCTCTTCTAGCGGCAAAAATATCCTTTTCATCAACCTCTGCGGAAAATCTAAGAGTAACTGCGCTGTCTCCTAGCTCCTGAACACCTACATATTTAGGCATAGCTTTAAATATTTCTGGATTTTCGGCTACTGTTTTTTCAAGTATTTCTGGAATATATTTTTCTACGTCCTCTAGCTTTTCGTTGTAGGAAATACCAACATCAGCTATAGCAACAGATATGCTTGAGGAACGGTTTACAATATTCTTTAGTGAGGAGTTATTTATTATTTTGATGTTGTTTCCAGCGTCCTTTAGACTAGTTGTTCTTATGCCAATTTCGCTTACAACACCACGAAATCCGTCAAATTCTATTATGTCACCTACATTGTATTGATTTTCAAATATCATAAAAATACCCGTTACAACGTCGGCAATAAGTGTTTCTGCTCCAAAGCCTACTATCAAAGCCAAAACGCTGACACCAGCAAATAGAGTGCTTACATTAACACCAATTATTCCCAGTCCCCAAAGAATAGCGAACAGTCCAAGAACATATTTGACAACGCTCTTGCCTATTGTTAAAAGTGTCTGTTGACGGTTGTTTTTGGCATCAATTTTGTCTAGGAGGAAGTTCGCAATACCCGAAAGAGATAGCATAACCAAAATCATTACAGCAAACTGTAGTATAATTTCAAAATTAAATTGAGTAAAGTCTGTCTTTGCAAAGTTTTCGCCGAAAAGCTTATTCACAGTGGTTGAAAGCCAGATTTTTGCATTCATTGGTAAAAATGGTATTAGTGCAGGATTTGCCATTAAAAATATCATAGCTAGTATTACTATGTATACTATTATTCTTTTGGGAAAGACTACTGATTTTTTTAGAGAAAGTCTTTCCTTTATTTTTTTCTTTTTTGTTTCAATTTGTTCCTCTGTCATTCTTTTTTTACCTTTCTTTTTATAAGTATATTTAGCTATTAAGTGGGCTTATCCACTCTTTTTTTATAAGATATAGATTTTTGTTGTCAATATTAGCGTCTATTTCTACGCCCTCGTTTAAGTATTCTCTTGTATATACCTTGCCGTTTTGTAAAAGCTTGCTTTCAATTCCGCTGTCTGTATATGGAATAATAATCTTAACTCTGGTATGAGATTTTGGAAGAGCATTTTCAATAGCAAGAAGTAGCTTATCAATATTTCTGCCCGTTTTTGCTGAAATTAAAACGTCGCTACCGATAAGAAGAGGCTCACTATCGAGCATATCGCACTTGTTATAAACAGTTACTACTGGTACGTTTTCTGCTCCCATATCACGAAGCATATTAATCGTAACCTCTCTTTTTTCCTCCACCTCAGGGTCACTTATATCACAAATATTAAGTATGAGGTCTGCCTCTATAGCCTCCTCTAGTGTGGACTTAAATGCCTCTACAAGATGGTGAGGAAGTCTGCGAACAAGTCCGACAGTATCAACAAGCATAACCTCTCTGCCATCTGGTAGTGTCAGAGCGCGACTTGTTGGGTCAAGAGTAGCAAAAAGCTTATTTTCAGCAAGCACGCCAGCCTCTGTAAGATGATTAAGGAGAGTGCTTTTTCCGACATTTGTGTAGCCTACAATGGCAACGGTTATTACATTGTCCTTTTTTCTGCGTCCTCTTATCATTTGTCTGCGTTTAGCTACTTCCTTTAGCTCATCTTGTAGAGCCTCTATTCTCTTTTTTATGTGACGTCTGTCAAGCTCAGCCTTTGTTTCACCAGCACCACGTCTAGCACCGCCACCACCAGCTCCACCACCGCCGAGCCTTGACATCTGTACACCCTTACCGAATAGTCGAGGAAGCTGATAGCGTAGATTTGCAAGCTCTACCTGTAGCTTTCCCTCACTAGTTACTGCGTGACGAGAGAATATATTTAGTATTAGCATTGTTCTGTCAATTACTGGACAGTCGCAAGTGTCCTCTATATTTTTTATTTGAGCAGGTGAAAGCTCGCTGTCAAATATTATCATTGTGGAGTCTAGCTTTTCCACAAGCTCCTTGAGTTCAAGGATTCTGCCCTCACCCAAGGCTGTAGCAGGGTCTGGGTTTGGTCTTTTTTGAGTTACTATTCCAACAACCTCTATATCTGCTGTTTCGCATAGTTCCTCAAGCTCGGCTATTGATACCTCGCAGTTATATTCACCAGTATCAACTGCCGCAAGTATTGCTGTTTCCTTTTTAAAATCTTCTGATGTATCGTACATATATTTTCTCCTATAAAATTTAAAGCTTATCGTGTGTTAGTGACATTATACTAAGTTTTATCTTTTTGGTCAATTATCATTTATTTTAGCTGAATAATTTTTTTACCGAGAAGTGTATAGCTTTTTGCGTCATTTAGTATTAGTATGTGCGAATTATCGGTTATTACCATATCGCACGATCTATTTTCTATTAGTGTTTTGAGTCTATCTGTGTCTTTGTGGTAGTCTCCGTATACATAGGCGAGCTTTAGATGGCTATTATATATGAGTATTACATTGTCAGAAATACGCTTAAAATTATATAAATCAGATGAAAACCGAGGCTTATTTTTTATTAGCCCTTCAAATGGTGTAATCTGCTTTTCACCAACGTGCCAAATACGTTTTATACGTCTTAATTCTGTTACATTGTCATTTTCTGTCAAAATGGAATGTATTCTTCCGTTTAGGCTATCAGCAAGCTGTTTATCAGCATAGTAGCCGTCTAGGTTATATGAATTATTGACTACACACAAATTTTTGTTATCATCTATTATAAATGAATTTGTGCTTTCACTAAGGATAATATATTTTCCACTAACATCTACTCCAAATGTGAAAAACAATGTGTAGGTAATCAAAAGAATAATATATATGTTAAATTTTAGATATGGACTTCTAAATTTAATTTTACTGAAGACTAAGAATAAAAGTACGGTAGAAAAAATAAATAATAGGGCATAGAATAGATTTTTTCGGTAAATTGTGGTTATAAATAGAGAGTCCTTTCTTGTAAAGATTTCAGCTATACTAATAATCAATTTAACGATATAGGTAGCTAGATGTGTAAAAAGCTTACCAAGACTATCTTGAGAAAAGAAATAAAATAATGTGCCTAAATAGCCAAGAATGAGAACAAATGGCATTAGAGGAACAACCAAAAAGGATACTAGATAGCCGACAAAGGTAAAATTGTGAAAAACTAGTATATAAAATGGTGCAATAGATATAAATGCTACGACAGAAATCGACAAGCCCTCTATTATTTTGTTAAAGGTTTTTGAGTGTACAAGTCTTTTTCTTACTGCAAAAATTGAAAATATATTTGTCTTTACTGGTCTATAGAATATTACTATACCCATATATATGGTAACTGTCATTAAAAAGGAAAGGTGCTTTATTGCTAACGGATTTAGGAGTAGATATGCTCCAACTACAAAGCCTAAAAAATTAAGTCCGTCGCCCTCACGATTAAAGCAGAGAGCAATATTATTAAGAATTATAATTCCTGTAGCTCTAATTGCAGAGGGAGAATATCGAGACATAATTATCATTACTATTCCCAGTGGAATGGATAGAATTATCCTTATCCACTTGTATTTCACCTTTCGGAAAATGAGGAGTATAAGCATAAATGATATAGAGACGTGCAGTCCAGAAACTGAAAGCAAATGGTACAGACCTGTCTTTTTCATAATATTATCGTCAAAATTCGACAAAAATCGCCTATCAGAAAAAATCATTCCGACAAGCGAGCCTATATGCTCGGAGCTTTCATTTATGTACATTTTTTCGATTATTTCTGTCTTTTTATATTCTATATCACATAGCATACTCTTTACCTTGCTATCCAAAAGCTCCGTACTTGTGACACTTCCCCTATAGATTATACCCTTTGAAAAAATCGTGTGCTTATAGTCAAGCCTATAGTCCTCACACCTAAAGCTAAGGCGTACCGAGGCATCATCGCAAAAGTCAAGATTGTAGTTTGTAGGCTCAAATAGTCTCATATTTTCTATATCCCTGCTATAGTAGTAGCTCTTACCATTTAGTTTTATAGTCCTTGCGTTTATTGTATAGGAGTTATCAGTAAGAGACTGAGCTATATCTACCTTTTTATTCAGATTAAATAGGGATAGTAGCGCCAAAAAAACAGCGAGAAGATATATAAGAGAATAGAGACGATTTTGTTTATAATTACAAATAATAAGAAATATTATTGCTAATACCACCAAAACAAATGTTTTAGCAGAGAAAAATGCGGCTGTAACAACTATTGTCACAACCGCACCAAAAACAAGCATTGGTCTAATGAATATTAGCTTTTGTATAAGATTAGTAAGTGTGCTTTTAGTATTACCTTGAAGCACTCTTGTCATAAGGTGGCCAAGATAGAGCCTTGCCGCCCAAAACGTGAAAATGTAGGTGATTAACAGTTTGTCCGCCGTCCTCACCACAGTTATTTACAATTCTATAGCCTTTATCAAGATTTAGCTTTTGAGCAAGGTGAGAGATAACCATAAATATATGTCCTACTACGTCAGAATTTTCTACTGTAAGAGCGTCTGCTGACTGAATATGCTCCTTTGGAACAACCAAAAAGTGAACGGGAGCTTGTGGCGCTAGGTCATAGAATGCCACACACTTTTCGTCCTCATATAGCTTGTTTGCAGGTATTTCGCCTTTTACAATTTTACAAAATACACAATCCATTTTACATAGCCTCACTTTTTAATAAATTTTATTTGGCTTTTATGCCTTTTATTTTTTCTAGTTTATTTAAAGCATAGTCATCATTTTCTTCTGTTTTTTCATTTCTGTAAGCTATTACCTTAAGTATTTGCTTAGGGTTCGATGACACAACTGTAAATACAATGTTATCTATCTCAATAGTAGCCTTTTCATTTTTGTTAGGTATTCTTTCTAGCTGTCCTATAATTAGTCCTCCGAGAGTTTCATATTCATCTATAAGCTCTCCTAAATCACAGTCCATAGCCTTTGCTACCTCGTTAAGACTAACATCTCCGTCAAAGATATATCTGTCGTTAGTAATACGTCTAACGTCCATATCCTCCTTGTCGTATTCGTCCTCTATGTCTCCGACTATCGACTCAACTATGTCCTCCATAGTTATTATACCACTTGTACCACCGTACTCGTCAACTATTACTGCTATTTGAGCTTTTGATATATTAAACTTTGCGAACATATCCCTACAACGTATTGTTTCTGGTACAAAAAGTGGCTCGCGCATATAGTCCTCAACCTTAAAGCTATTTCGTTTTTCCTCGTGATTAATAAGCTTTAATAGGTCTTTGACATTAACTATTCCTACTACATCGTCTATGTTTTCTCCTATTACAGGAAAACGAGAATAACCAAATCTATTTACAAGATTTATTATATCCTGTAGTGTATCGTCCTTTTCGATAAAAATAGTATCTGTTCTGTGGGTCATAATGCTATCAACCGTTCTGTCATCAAGCTCAAAGATATTGTTTATCATCTCTTTTTCGTGCTGCTCTATACCACCCATACCCTCGCTTACGTCCATAAGCATACGTATCTCCTGCTCACTGACATAGTCCTCACTAGCCTTGTATTCAACACCAAAGAGAGAGGAGACGAGTTTTACTAGTAGGTCACAAACAGCTCTTAGAGGGTAAAACACTATGTAGAAAGCAAAGGCAAGCCTTGAAACAGCCGAAATTTGCTTTTCGGTGCATTTTCTGGCAAGACGCTTAGGCACACCTCGTGAAATAACCATTATACACAGCGTAAAGAGAATTATAAATAGAAGTAAAAAGGTATTTGTTATCCACCTACTAGGATTTTTAAATACACTTGTATTTCTAATTGAAATGAGGGCTGATATAGCAAAGCTTATATGTAGAAATGTATATCCGCATCTCATAGCCGATTTAAAGCGTCTGGGTGATTTTAAAAGTATTCTGAGTATTTTATTATCGTCCTTTTCCTCGAATATCTGCTTTACAAAGGCATCAGGCACGCCACAAACAGCCTTTTGACAATAAACAACTACGCTCGCTAAAATAAGCGAAATAAGCGAAATCCAAATACTGACAGTATCAGGGTCCATAAATTTAAACACTCTCCTATTTTATAATAAAATTATAGTAAAAATCCAAAATTATTTTAATGAAAAAATAATTTGTAACAAACTTAAGTATACTATAATAGTCTTTTAGTGTCAAGAAATTGCCAAAAAACAAAGAGACCGTCCCACTAAGGACAGTCTCTCTATCATATTACTTAAAAAAGTAATTATTTACCATTGTTCATATTGTAACGTTTATTAAATCTATCTACACGTCCGCCAACGTCAACCAATTTTTGCTTACCTGTGAAGAATGGGTGGCATTTAGAGCAGATTTCAACACGTATCTCAGGCTTTGTTGAGCGTGTTTCTATAGTATTACCGCAAACGCATTTTATAACTGATGGTACATATTTAGGATGTATTCCCTCTTTCATTGTATTCACCTCACTATTATAGTATGACATAACACTATTATGCTATCATATATTTTCTCTAATTGCAATAGATAAAATAAATATTTTTTAAAATTATTTGTTTTATTTGCATTTTTCCTTATTAATCAAGTGTAATTTGCGGTTTTAATGGTTATTTTTTTATTAATAACGAATTATCACTAGAGAATTATCACTAGAGCAGAGAGTTAAGAGCGTTAGCTAACCCACTCTCCACTCTAATATCAGGGTGCGAGCAAAAACTAACAAAAAACATAGTAGATAAGCCAAAAAATTGCATTATAATTGAAAATATAGGTCCCGCTTATTGACAAGACAAATAAAATTTGCTATCATACAAAGTATGTTATGTCTGTTATTATGCACAGGATAATAATCAAGGCTTAACTCCTTACTCTATCCATCGGAGATAGGGTCTAAAGTCCATAAGGAGGTGTAATTAAGAATGAATAAGTATGAGACAATAATGGTTGTTTCCGTAAAAAATGGTGATGAGGCTGCTAACAGCACAATTGAAAAGTTCAAAAATCTAATCGCTGAAAACGGTACAGTTGAATCAGTTGACGATTGGGGCAAGAGAAAGCTTGCTTACGACATCAACTACGAGTCAGAAGGTCATTATGTTCTAGTAAACTTTGAGTCAAAACCAGAGTTCACAGCAGAGCTTGACCGTGTATACAAAATCACAGAAGACGTTCTACGTTCAATAATCGTAGCAAAATAATCGTTGGAGGGATAGTTTGTGTATAATAAGGCTATTTTGATAGGCAGAATAACAGCAGATCCAGAGCTAAAGCAAACACCAACAGGTCTTCACGTATGTTCTTTTTCTATTGCGTGTGACCGCAGATATTCAAAGGACGGCGAAAGAAAGGCTGACTTTATTAATATCGTTACCTGGAGACAGCAAGCAGAATTTGTTTGCAGATATTTCCACAAGGGCGACGCTATTGGTATAGAAGGCACAATTCAAACACGTACCTATGATGACAAAAATGGTGTTAAGCACTATATTACAGAAATTGTTGCTGAGCAAGTTTTCTTTGTCGGCGGCAAGAGTAGTAATCAAAATACTAACTCTGTTCCTGTAACAAATGAGTTTAATAATACTCCAGCTCCTCAGCCTGCTCCAACTGCTCAGTATTCCAATGGAACACTTGGAGATTTTGAAGAAACTGATACAGATGAGGATATTCCTTTTTAAATTTTGTATCAATAACTAAATCCCATTCACTATTTTTAACTAAGGAGGAAAAATCATAATGGAACATAATAACGAAAAGCCACGTGACAGAAAGCCAAGAAGAAAAGTTTGTGCATTCTGCGCTGATAAGGTAGAAGAAATAGATTACAAAGATGTTGCAAAACTACGTAGATATCTTTCAGAGAGATCAAAAATAGTTCCACGTCGTGTAACAGGCACATGTGCTAAGCACCAACGTCAACTAACAACAGCTATCAAGCGTGCTAGACACCTAGCTTTGCTACCATACGTTAGTGACTAATCTTTAAAAGATATAAACTTATATATAATTCCTATCATTCCTGTGAAATGATAGGAATTTTTTATTTGCAGTTATATAAAAAAGATTGTATAATACTTATATAATAACTATATCACTAGAGACTAAATAAAAAATAAGGAGATTTTAATATGAGTAAAACCAGACTTTCGTGGGACGAATACTTTATGAAGATGGCACACCTTGCCGCTGAACGTTCAACCTGCCTACGCCGACAGGTTGGTGCTGTACTTGTTAAGGACAATAGAGTTATAGCTACTGGCTACAACGGAGCTTGCAGAAAAACAGTAGACTGCCTCGAGCTTGGCTGTCTAAGAGACGAGATGAAAATTCCGAGCGGTACTCGTCACGAAATTTGCCGTTCTGTTCACGCTGAAGCAAACGCAATTATACAAGCTGCCGTTCAGGGCATATCCACAAAGGGCGCCACTCTATATTGCACACATACACCTTGTATACTCTGTGCAAAGACAATAGTAAATGCACAAATTGCAAGATGTGTACTAGATGAGCAATATTCCGAGGACTCCTATAAGCCACTATTTGAAGAAGTAGGAATAGAGGTAGTTTACCTAAACACAAGCAAAAATAAAGAAGAAAAATAATTTTAACTAAAGGAGATATAATTATGGAAAAATACAGATACGACACACAGCTTTTAATAGACGTACTAGACGCCGATGAGGACGAAATATACGATAGCTTTGTTGAAAAATTTGAGGGAGACTGTCTACTTGTAGTAGCCGATGAGGAGGTTGTAAAAATCCACTATCACACAAACGAACCTTGGAAGGTACTTGAATATTGCAGAAGTATAGGCGAAATTTATGACATAGTTGTTGAGGATATGGATAGACAGGCAAGAGGACTTAAGGGCTAGGCTACTGATTAAACAGGAGACAAATCTATGAACAAAGAAATACTTAAAGCTATAGAGCTTGCAAAAAAGAATAATAATTTTATTGGTATATATCGTGACGAGCTTTATGCAAACGACTATCAGGGCTTTATAACAAACATTGGTAAGACACTACTAATTATGCAAAAGGAAAATGACTTTACCCTTGATGGCTATGTAGCTATGCGACTAGAGGATATTACATACACTGAGGTAATTGACGACAACAAATTCATAAAAAAGGTTATTTCTGGCGAAAAGCTAATTCAAAACGTAACACCACCAAAGCTTACATCAGCAGATAGCTTTCAAGAGCTTTTTTCTGGAATACTTGCAACCTTTGGTGGCTGGCTAACAGTCGGCATTGACTCTCCAGACGGACAGGGCTTTTTTATGGGAACTGTCACTCGTATGGACTCAAACTATATGTATATGAAACAAATTGACGCTATGGGCATATGGAATAAGGACGAAATAACAGTACCTCTACAGGATATTGCTACAGTTACCTTTGGTGACAGGTACACCGAGGTATACAGAAAATATGCAAAATAGGAAATAATAGAAAATAGAAATAGAAATGGAAATGGAAAGAATAATATATGCTTAATGTAAAAATAGTGTGCGTGGGCAAAATCAAGGACAGCTGGATAACAGAGGGTATTGCTGAATATGAAAAAAGGCTTAAGGCATACTGCAAATTTAATATTGTAGAGCTAAAGGAGTATAAGCTACCTATGTCTCCGTCACAGTCTGATATAGATAAATGTATTCTTTCCGAGGGTGAGGATATTATAAGAGAGCTTGAAAAGGACACAAAAACAAGTGTTATAGCTATGTGTATTGAGGGAAAGCAGCTTTCCTCTCCAGAGCTTGCAAATAAGCTTTTGGAGTACTCATTTACAAGCCCTAACATCACTTTTGTAATCGGTGGAAGCTACGGACTTTCTGATACTGTTAAATCAAGGGCGAATTTTAAGCTCTCTGTCTCAAAAATGACCTTTCCTCACCAAGTTTTTAGGCTCATCCTTTCAGAACAAATTTATCGTGCATTCTCGATTATTAATAACTCAAAGTACCACAAGTGAGCTTCGCTAACGCTCGCTCAGAGTTGAGAGTGAAGAGTGGAGAGTTAAGTTCGCTGTCGCTCACAATGACGAGCGGCGAGCCGCCGCAGGCATATTCAACCTAGTTCATATTGAATTTATACTGAGTGCCTGAACTCAAGACCTTTTTTGAATGACGAATTCTTGTTAGAGTGGAGAGTTGAGAGTTGAGAGTTAAGTTCGCTGTCGCTCACAATGACGAATGACGAATGACGAATTATTACTAGAGTTGAGAGTTGAGAGTGGAGAGTTGAGATAACTATAAAGGATAGTTTGTGCCTCACTTTTAATTAATGACGAATGACGAATTAATTTCGAGGTTAGTTTGTTCCTCACTTCTCATTTCTTCAAACGGAGCAGTTTGTTTTTTGTTTGTTTTATGGGTTAGTTTTTCCCTCACTTCTCATTTCTTCAAACGGAGCAGTTTGTTTTTTGTTTGTTTTATGGGT
>SAMEA104404100__coassemble_3171_pt1 | contig 11306 bp, 12 predicted proteins | sample SAMEA104404100__metabat2_low_PE_067 | metagenome-assembled genome bin SAMEA104404100 (sample SAMEA104404100) | Balaenoptera acutorostrata | reverse complement strand
GCTTCGCTCAATGACGACCGCCGAGCCGACGGAGGCATATTCAACCTAGTTAATACTAAACCTATACCAAGTGCCTGAAATCAAGACCTTGTTTTGAATGACGAATGACGAATGAGTAAAAAGGATAGTATATTAAAAGTTTTACTCGGTTTTTAAAAAAATTGTGGATTCTAAAGGGGCTTTTATTCTACAATCATTTTTATTTTATGTATGTCACAATACTTTTTACATATACGATAGGTTTCTCCACTAGCTGCGCACCTTACAATTACTTTCATTTGACCTAAGTGTTTATCCTCTAAAACGAGATTTAAGGCATAGAGAATACTATCAACGGAATCGTTTTCCTTTATATCCACAGTAATAGTACAGATGTTACATATAAGTGGGGAGTTAAGTGTGTTTACGATACCGCTTATTAGGTTTACAATTCCGATTATTGCAAAAATAGACAGACAGATTATTAATATAGCCTCCATAGCTACCACCTCCATATATTTATAGTATGAAGCCTACCCTTGCTTTGACAGCCTTGTAAACCTTTTATATCTAAATTCATAATATAGGATAAGTGGCTACTATAAAAAGAGTGAGAGGAGGCTTAGGTAATGAAGAAAAAACGAATTAGCCTTAGAGCAAAATTTGTGTGCATACTTATTGTAGTAATCTTGCTTATATTCTTTATATCCTTTGAAAAAAAGCTTCAGCCTATGATACAAAGCTACGCTACAAACCAAGCAAGCAACAAGGTTATGAAGATTATAAATGAATCGGTATATGAGGAGATAAAGGAAAATGGCATAAACTATTCAAACCTAGTTGAGCTTACCTATGGAGATACAGGAATAGTATCCTCATTACAAACAAATATGGGTGCCTTAAACATACTTCAGTCAGCAATAACTAGCCGTATAATAAATCACTTGCAGGATTTTAAGGAGCAAAAGGTAAGGCTTTCGCTTGGCTCAATTATTGGTGGAACAGTATTTTCTGGCAGAGGTCCATTTATAGAAATAAAGCTTATTCCGTCAAACTACATAACAACTAAAATAGCTAACGAATTTACCGAGGCTGGTATAAATCAAACTAGACACCGAATATTACTCGATATAAATATGACAGTTACTACAATACTTCCTGGTTATAAATTTTCCTCGAAAATAAATACAAATATAACTCTTGCCGAAACAGTAATAGTTGGTGCTGTTCCAGAGGCATTTACAAGAGTGGGTGACCCTACTCAAGAATTAGTAGGAATAATTGAGGATTATGGAGCGACTACAAAATAAAAAAGCTCTCAGCATCTTTTATAAGGATACTGAGAGCATATTTTTTTTATAAACTCAAAATTATTTAGCAAAGATATAAACTATAAGTGTAAGTACAAAGAAACCTATAACAAATAGCTTAACTAGCTTATTAAGCATACCGTTCATTGAGCGGTCATTTGCATTTGCGAAGGTATTTCCGCCTGTAAAAGCAGACATACCATCAGTTTTTGGGTTTTGTACTGCTATCGCACAAACCAAAACTACACTTATGATTAGCATTAGTATTGCGCCGATTATTGTACCAATATTCATTGTCATAATGTCATTACCTCCATTCCCATTATTCATACTCTGCAAGTATAACATAATAATGCGCCTATTTCAAGGGATTTTGTAGTTTAAAAAGAAATTTTAATTAATTTTATAAAAATAAAAATAGGATAATTTATTTTGAAGAGCATTATTTATTTGACATAAAATTATATAAATGATAAAATTTATATATAAGAATATATTTTTTAAGGGGCTGATATTGTGAATTTTAATAATATAGAAGTTATAAAAGAATATCCGCTTAATATTAAGTTTATTCCGTCGCTGTATGAGCTTAAACAAAAAAGCGACGAAAACGAAAATATGATTACGCCTAAGCTTTATAAAAATGCTGAGGGTTATATATTTAGATACAATCTTTTTGATGTGCTTTCTATAGAGGATTATGTTATGAATATATATTCCGAGGGTAAGTTCTGTGACTTTTTAAAGAAGATGACAGATGATTTAAAGAATATTTTTACAAGGGCATTTGACTACACCTGTTTTTATATGGATATAAGTGATGTTTTTGTAAATAGCTCTGACGAGGTTATAATTTTACCTAAATTTGTACACGAGGAAGATGAGCAAAGTAGCCTTACGGCTCTCTGTAAGAGTATCATAAACAAAAGTAATTGTTCAGAAGCTTTAAAAAAAGAACTACTACAATTTATTAATGAAAATTTTAGCTCAGAAAATATACTACATGGCTCAGATTTTAATTTAGGTGTAACGAGTATATTTAAGCAGAGATACAGAGAGCGTGTTTCCTTTGACAAGCTGGGTAGTGAGGTAAAGCTAGGTGGAGCAGTAAACACAATGCCAACTATGCAGGATATTTTTGGTGCATATAACAGTAATACAGTAGATACTTCAACAACGACAAGGACAGCCTATACTACTCCGAATGATGATATAGCCGTACAAAATATACTAAACTCCTTTAATAATGGAGTAAGAGGAACAAATTTTGTGCTTGAGGATATTTCGGATGAGCTACAAAAAAGGAATAATCCTGAGGATAGTAAGCTTAATAATTTTTCACAGGAAACAGAATTTAATGTTGAAAATATAAAAAACTCAAACGATAAGTTTAAATCAAACTTTGAAAAGCTTTTAAATCCTGAACAAAGAAGTTTAAGGGCAGAAGAAACTGACTTTCCACAAGACTTTTCACAAAATTTGCAGTCAAGCACATTTTCTTCTGTTCAGCAAGGGAATAACGTATATGACAGCATTCCCTATCTAAAAAACACAAGAACAGGTGATATATATAGAATAGCACCTCTTCCATTTACAATAGGAAAGCTAAATAGCAACAATTTATGTATAGAAAACCCATATATAAGTAAAAAACACGCTACTATTTTCGAGGAAAACGGAAGCTATTATTTGCAAGATGAAAATTCATCAAATTATACATACATAAATGGTCAAAGGCTCGAAAATCAGTTTTCATATAAATTGATGAGTGGCTGCACAGTTACATTTGCAAGAGAAGAATTTCTATTTTATGTTGAATAACAAAAAATCCCCCTTAAACAAGAGTGTTTAAGGGGGATTTCTACTCCTCTAGCTGTTTACCAAGAAACATTGCAGTAGCCTCTGTAAGCTTTTGGTCTGTTTCTGTATATTTATAGCTGCCGTCAGTCGAAATTAGAATAACTGCTCCATATACGTCACCTGCGGCAATAATTATAGCTATACTCAAGGCTGGATAGTCTGCACTCTCTATTGGTAGGATTGCTGTGGACTGAGAGGTATGGCTATAGTTTTTTCTAGTTAGCATTAGCTCCTCAAGGTCACTAGAAACCCTTCTGCCTGTAAGCTCTCTTTTTAGACTTCCTGTAGCGTATATAATATGGTCTCTGTCGCAAATTATAGCTTGCTTGCCTGTAATCGAATGAATAACATCAGCACATTTACTAGCATATTCCGATAGCTCACCGATGGGCGAATATTTCTTAAATATAATCTCTCCACCAGAGCCTGTAAATATTTCCAGCGGGTCACCCTCTCTAATTCTTATTGTACGTCTTATTTCCTTTGGTATTACAACCCTACCCAAATCGTCTATACGTCTAACAATTCCTGTTGCTTTCATAAGCTGCCTCCTATTTTAATTTACTAGTTATACAAGTATTATTTACATAAAAAGTAAAAAAATTCTTATTTAAAGAAAATATGTCAAAATAATTTTTTGAGCATAGTATAGTTATATAAATATTTTTTTGGAGGCTATATATATGGACGAATTTAAGTATAACTCAGAGGAAAGCTATCCACAGATAAGGGTGTGCAGAGGCTGTAATAACAGCAAGGATTTAAGATTATTACAGAGGGTATATGCAGGTGCAAACGGAGAAATTACAGCCATTATGCAATATATACACAATTCACTTACCTTTAACGACTCCCACAAGGAGATAAGTGAGATACTTGAAAAAATAGCTATTGTGGAGATGAAGCACCTATATATGCTTGGTGAAGCTATTATTGCTTTGGGTGGCAAGGCAAAATATATCAATATTGAAAACAATACTTACTGGAATACAGGCATTATAAATTATGGCAATAATCTTTGCAAGCAGCTTATGAAAAATTTGCGTAGCGAGACAGATGCTTACAAAACCTATCTAAAATATTCTGATTTAGCTACAAATACATCACTTAGAATGCTTTTTGCAAGGATTGCTCTTGATGAAAGACTACACATAGATATATTTAAGTCACTTATAGAAAAATACTGCCAAAGCTGAGAGCTTCGTCCACGATTACGAATTGTGAGCGTTAGCGAACAGAGTAATAGAATAAAAAAATCCACTCCTAAATATAATTAATAAGGGGTGGATTTCTTGCAATATATAATATTTGTAATTATGGTGTGCGTTACTCTCTTTCTCTTTGCAAAATTAAGAAAATATATTTTGGCATTTATTAGCTCTGGCTTACTTTCTCTACTATTATTGACAATAATAAACAATATTTTTAGTACAATTTGTATAGGAATGAATATTTATACTTGTTTGATAGCATTTATAGGGGGAATACCCTCTGTTATAGCTATGCTTATACTAAAATTATTTTAGAGGAGGAGTTATAATATCCGAAAGAGAAATATATAGTGGTGAAAACTTATTCTCCAAATAATCAGAATTATAGCTATTCATAACGATGCTGTCTATAGCCTCTGAAATAGGAAATGAAAGAGTAAACAATGTTTCATTTTCATTTTCGCTTACAAAAATTTGCCCATTTAAGCTTTCGACGATAGATTTAACACTTGTAAGTCCAAGTCCTAGCTTATTAACACCCTCTGTATAAAATGGAGAAAATAATTCGTCATTATTTACTTTTGATTGATTGTTTTTTGTATTTTTTATAATTATTACAGCAGAGTTATCCTTATTTATGCCACATACAGAAACACTTGTACCCTTTCCGCCATAGATATATGCGTTGCTAATTATATTTAGTATTGCATAAACTAGCTTTTGTGATGATGCTAGAATATATACGTCCTCATCAGGAAGAGTGTAAGAAAAGTCAAAATTTTGCTTTCTCATAACAGTATTTATTTCTACAAGTAGTTCAGCCACTATATCCCACAGATTAATCTTGATATTTGTGTTATTATTTTTATTTTCAAGTGCAATAATATCAATATTTGAAATATTTTTTAGCATCTGAAAACAAAGAGTATTAATTCTTTCGAGATTTTTTTTATCCGTATTATTTTTTACATTTATATCCTCTAAAATGTAGCATATACTAATTAAATTTTCTTTGAAGCTTTGATTAATTTTAAATTGACTGCTTTTATTAAGATTTTCCAGAATATTATAGGTATTGCTTTGAGGAATCTTTTCTATGAGATAAGCTAGTATATTTTCATTTTTTTTCATAAGGATTAGCTCATTATGGATATTATTATAAGATGATAAAATATGCTTTACGCTATTCTCAGTTTCTAGTTTTGTCCTTATAGTATCTCTTTCTTCAATAGAAATAATGTTTTTAAAGCTATCCTTTAAAATATAATCTGAATTTTTGTTACTGACAAGGTTACTAAAATCTAGAATTTCAAAGTCACTATTTAAAAGCCAAACACACATTGGAGAATTTTTTAAATCTTCTGATAATTTGCTATTTTTCATACGTTCAACATTTAAACCTCACTTAATAATATATTTAGTATATTATACAATGAAAATAATCATTTGTCATTATTTTGTGCATAATTTTGTAAAAAACTGTCGAAAGTTAATTCTAGTCTTAATATTATTATATCTAAATGAATAGATTTTACTTATTAATATTTATATATACTTTTTAATTGGAGTTGTCACTATAATAATTATCATATTTTGACCTTGCTTAGGCTTACATAAAATAGCTATATAGAATATAATATAAAAATTCTCTTTTTAATTGTGTAATAGATACAACTAAATTTAATATATTTTGATAGACTATTTCGTATTTATATAGTATAATGTATTTAATAAGTTTCATATTAGCATTATTATGAATATATTTTAAAACGGAGGAAATAAGTATGGATTATAAACAAATTTATGACATCTGGGCAAGCAGACTTAATGGAAATGATGAGCTAAGTCAAGAGCTTCGTGACATAAAAAATGACGACAAGGCTATCGAGGATAGATTTTATCAAGAGCTAGCCTTTGGAACAGCTGGACTTCGTGGTGTTCTTGGTGCTGGTACAAATAGAATGAATATATACACAGTTGGTAAGGCAACTCAAGGTCTTGCCGAGTACCTAAAGAGCGTGTCAAAGGAGCCTAAGATTGCTATAGCCTATGACAGTCGTATCAATTCAACTCTTTTTGCTGAATATAGCGCATCTGTAATGGCAGCTAACGGAGTAAAGGTATATATCTATAAGGAGCTTATGCCTACACCTGCGCTATCCTACGCTGTAAGGGAGCTTAAATGCGACAGCGGTATTAACGTAACAGCTAGCCACAACCCATCCGAATACAATGGCTACAAGGTGTATGATGAGACAGGTTGCCAGATAACAGGTGAGGTTGCAGATGCAATTACAAAAAATATAAATAATATAGACATCTTTGAGGACGTAAAGGTTATGGACTTTGAAAAGGGTCTTGAGGATGGAATTATTGAGTATATTTCAGACGAAGTTGTTGATAAATTTATAGATGACGTACTTAAATTTAGCATTAATCCTGATGTTTGCAAAAATAGTGACCTAAAGCTTGTATATACTCCTCTTAATGGTGCTGGCAGACGCTGTGTGACAGAGATGCTAAAGAAGCTTGGAATAACAGATGTAACTCTTGTTAAAGAGCAGGAGATGCCTGACGGACACTTCCCAACCTGTCCGTATCCAAACCCAGAAATTAAAGAGGCTCTACAGCTAGGACTAAACCTTACAGAAGAGCTTAATGCGGATTTACTTCTTGCTACAGACCCAGACTGTGACAGAGTAGGTGCGGCTGTTATGTCAAACGGCAAGGCAAGACTTATTTCTGGTAACGAGATGGGCGTTCTATTAATAGACTATATTTCAACAATGAGAGAAGAAAAAGGTACAATGCCTAAAAATCCTGTAATTATAAAGAGTATAGTTTCAACAACAATGGCTGACGCTGTAGCACTAGCTCACAACATCAAAATACAGGGTGTTCTAACTGGCTTTAAATACATAGGTGAGGCTATTACAAGTCTACAAAAGGACGGTAGAGAGGGAGACTTCCTACTTGGCTTTGAAGAGAGCTATGGATACCTAAACGGCAGTCACGTACGCGACAAGGATGCTGTTGATGGTTCGATGCTAATAGTTGAAATGGCTGCATACTACAAAAAGAAGGGTATGAACCTTGGAGATGCTCTTGATGCGCTATATAAAAAGTTTGGCAGATACCTAAACAAGGTTGATAGCTACGCATTTAAGGGTAGTGACGGTATGGCTAAAATGCAGGGTATTATGGAGAGTCTTAGAAACAATCCTCCTAAGGAGCTTGGTTCTAATACAGTTACATATAGAGCTGACTATAACACAAGCGAAAGAATATATGCTGATAAAACTGAGACAATTAATCTTCCAAAGTCAAATATTCTTGAATATGGACTTGGTGAAATTGGTAGTGTAATAGTAAGACCATCAGGTACAGAGCCAAAGCTAAAAATTTACTACTCAGTTAAGGCTGATACCTTGGAGACTTGCGAAAAGCTTTACTCAGCACTTAAAGAGAATATAGAAAAGATTATTCTATAAGCAATAATATAAAACTAAAAATTATAAGGGACTCCTTCGGGGGTCCTTTTTTTGCTAAAATATCAATTTTAATAAATTTTAAAAGTATAAAACAACCTTTATATTTATTTCAACTCTTGAGCAAAGCCTGTTGGGGCTTAACGATCAAGTTATTTTGCCAAAAGATCTATGCTGTTACATTATACACTAAAGTATAAGTTAGATGTGTCTGTCATTTCTGCCCGTCGGGGCGTCCCGATCAAGTTATTTTGCCAAAAGATGTATGCTGTTACATTACACACTAAAGTAAAAGTTAGATGCGTCTGTCCTTTCTGCCCGTCGGGGCGTCCCGATCAAGTTATTTTGCCAAAAGATGTATGCTGTTACATTACACACTAAAGTAAAAGTTAGATGCGTCTGTCCTTTCTGCCCGTCGGGGCGTCCCGACAAAGGCTCCGCCTTTTGAAACTGCAATTTTTTGAAAAAAATTGAGTAAAACTTTCAGCATACTATCCTTTCTAGTTAATTCGTCATTCGTCATTAAGCAAAGCTCTCTCAACTCTCAACTCTCAACTCTCCACTCTAATAAAAGCTCTAGCTTTGGTTGTGAATAAATGAGAAAAATCCGTTCAAAATAGAAATATAGGTAAAAAAGAATGGCCCACTTAGGCAGAACGGAGAATATTTATGATTTCAAAGGATAACAAATTTTTTAAATTTATGAAGGATAAGGGATTTTATGTTGCACTTGCAGTCTGTATAGTTTGTGCATCCATAGGAGCATTTGCAACGGCAAGAAAGACACTTTCAACTATTGATGAGCATAATAAACAAATCGAGGAGCAATATGTTAAAAATGAGGTGAAGAAGTGGGAGGAAAAGAAAAATATAATCGAAAACGAGGCGGAAAATCCACAATCAGCAGTAGCAACGGAAACCAAAAAAGACAATGTGAAAAAGCCTGCACAATCGCAGTCACAATCATCTGTGTCGGAATTGCCATCAGAGAGTGTATCAGACTCAAAAGACTCATTAAAGCCGCAAGTGACGGAGCAAAAATCGGAGCAGAGCTTGTATATTTTGCCAATGGACTCGCTGGAGGTAATAGAGGGCTATAGTAATGGCGAGCTTGTAAAGAATGAGACTCTTAAGGTTTGGAGACCACATAATGCTATTGATTTTAAGGGGAATGAGGGGGACAGTATAAAGGCTGTATCAGATGGAGTGATAATTAGTATTGGTGTAGACCCACTATGGGGAGGTTATATTGAAATTAAGCATCCAGACGGCTGTCAAAGTAGATATACAGGTATAAAGGCTGTTAACGGACTAAAAAAAGGTGATAATGTTTCTGGAGGTCAAAAGCTGGGAACACTTACAGATATACCAGCCGAAAACCAAAAGGGAATACATCTTCACTTTTCTATGGAGAGAAATAACGAAAGCATTGACCCAGGTAAGTATTTACCAATAAAGGACGAAATTAAATAAAAATATCATAATTAAAAATTTATTAATAAAAAAATTAAAAGTTATTGTACAAATACCTCTGTACAATAGCTTTTTTAAATGGTACAATATATACAGTATTTAAAAAAAGAGGAGCAAGATTTAATGGCATATTATATATGTAAACAGGGTGAAATACCAATGATGGATACTCTGCCGATATATAAAATTATCAATTACCCACTTCAAAATAACGGTTATAAGCCTTTTGCACAAGCAAAGCTATGTATAAACGATACAAAGCTAATAATAGAAATGCTGGCTTTTGAAATGTTTCCAAAGCAAGAAAGTGAGCTTAAGACTGTAATTAGCTCAGAAAAATCAGATGCCTACATAGATGTGACAGCAACTGCTACACAAAAGCTGTGCATAGCTGATAGTAGAGGGAATAGCCTAGAAAAAAGTCAGATAAGATATATTAAGGGTGAGGATTTACAGGGCTGTTATTGGGGTATGATTGCTGAAATATCGTTGGATGAATTACAACAGGCTATTAGTATAGAAAAAATAAATATTGGTGATAGTCTAATGTGTAATTTTTATAAACTATCGGATAATGTTGAAAAAGCACATATAGGTTCTATGTATCCACTTGAATACTCAGACAAAAATAGCATTTACAAAAAAGAAAATCTTGCAAATTTTGAGGTAATAAAATACGGAAATATATAAATTTATTAGCGATTTTTTATCGCAAGAAGGAGGACTTTTTTATGAAATTCTTATCATTCATTACAAAGCTTGCTATCACTCTTGGTGCAGTGTTTGCTTTAATTAAGTTTTTAGAAAAATATTTTGACGATAATCCAACTTCTTATGTTGTAAGTGAGGATTTTGATATTGACGATTAAGCCTAAATCCCTCTAACAAAAAATCAAATATTCCTGTGGCGGTTTGCCACTGAAAGAGAGTAGATATATGACTTCGTACGTTATACTGGCAAATCCTGGACATAATAGAATATACTTTGAATCAGCGGTAACAACAGCCGAGCTTGAGCTGTCTGCAATTATGAGTAGGTTTAATCTTGAGCCACAGTTTACAGCTTGCAAAATTGAGGGTATGCCACATAATATATGCTTTGAGACTAAGACTGAAATAGATGATGAGGCTTTAAAATATATAGCCGCATCGTCTGTTTGCTATGCTATGTTTAAAATAGAAGTAGGTGGACTATTAAAGCCTATAAAATTACCAAGCTTTCAAATTTTTGATGACAGTATAAATACAATACTTAGATATAAGGGTAAAACCAATGAGCAATTTACAAGACTTATGCTAAATTTAGCTCTTGTGGCTTGTAAGACTAAATCTAGTAGAAAAAAGCTTCTTGACCCAATGTGTGGAAAGGGTACAACTCTCTATGAGGGGCTTTCACGAGGTATGGATGTCATAGGAGTTGAAACAAATTCAACGTGGTTTTCAGAGATGACAACATACATTGTCAAGTATTTACAAATGGGTAAATTTAAGCACAAGGCTACAAAAAGCAAGCGTACGATAAACGGTAAAAAGACTGCCGATGAAATGACAGTTATAACTGCTCCTACAAAGGCTGATTTTGATGCGAAAAACACCTATAGCTTCGAGGTTTTTCATAGTGACACACGTATATGTAACACTCTAATAAAGAAAAATTCTTGCGATATTATAGTGAGTGATTTGCCATACGGTGTTCAGCACGCAAGCAAAAGCAAAAACGGAGCAACGGAAGAGCTGTGCCGCAACCCATATTCCTTACTTGAGGAGGCTTTGCCAGCGTGGAAGGCTGTTTTAAAGCAAGGTGGAGCAATAGCACTTTCATTTAACGAGTATACTTTGCACTATAACGATGTAGCCAACCTACTTGAAAAAAATGGATTTCACGTTCTCAGAGAAAAGCCATTTTATGGCTATCAGCACAGGGTAGACCAATCTATAGTACGAGATATTGTTGTCGCCTATGCTTAGAGTTGAGAGTTGAGAGT
>SAMEA104404100__coassemble_3163_pt1 | contig 11345 bp, 10 predicted proteins | sample SAMEA104404100__metabat2_low_PE_067 | metagenome-assembled genome bin SAMEA104404100 (sample SAMEA104404100) | Balaenoptera acutorostrata | reverse complement strand
ATTCGTCATTCGTCATTGTGAGCGTTAGCGAACTCACTCTCAACTCTCAACTCTCAACTCTCTATTACTTTGCGTGCTTTTTCTGTTGTTATAAATATACATAATAAATGCCATTACAATAATTATAGTGTAGCCTATTATACAGAATATATCTGGTACTTGATGCAAAAATATAAATCCGAGTATTCCAGAGAATATGATTTGTGAATAGTCGTAAATTGATATTTCCTTTGCACTTGCATAGGTGTACGCCTTTGTAACCGAAAACTGCCCGCCAGTACCAGCAAGACCCGCTAGAATTAACATAAAGGTCTCCTTAAATGTCATAGGCTCAAACTTTAATGCGACTATTGGAAACAGGGTAATGAGTGAAAAGGAAGTAAAGGAAAGCACTATTATACTGCCGTCAACACCGTATTTTCCAAGCTTACGCACATAGGTATATGCCGCTCCTGCAAATATTCCACCGAATAGTCCCACCATAGATGGCACAAAGTTTAAATTATGAAATGACGGTCTGAGCGCTATTGTCATTCCTATAAATGCACCAAAGATTATTAGCATTTGCTGAATTGAAGCCCTTTCCTTTAGTATAAATATACTGAATATTACAGCAAAAAATGGAGACATCTTAGTTAGCATACCTGCATCCGCAAATAGAAGCTTATCCACGGCGTAAAAGTTACACACAATACCCAGTGTTCCAAAAAGCGAACGCAAAAATAGTGAACCTATTACTGTTTTGTTCTTATTAAACTTAGGCTTTTTCTTTATTATCATAGCCAGTGCAAACCAAAATGCTATTGCATTACGAAAAAATGCCTTTTGTATGGATGGCAAATCTCCAGACATTTTAGCAAGTAAATTCATTACCGCAAAGCAAAATGCCGCACTTATTATAAAGAAAATTCCCTTTGTCTTGTTGCTCTTCAATTTATAAAATCTCCTTTTTTATTAAAATTCTATTTTTTTGACAGCTTTCATAAGCTCCTGCCTTTTATTTTCTAGCTTACCATCAATAACTAAATCTAGCAAATATTCTAGTATTCTTCCTATCATATTTCCTTTTTCTACGCCAAGTGAAATTAAATCACTACCATTTATATTTAGGTCCTTTATTAAATAACACTCGTTATTAATCAGTACGTCATCTATTATTCCGTAAGCGTAGTCTAAATTACAATTAGTATAAATTTCTGTTAGTTTTATAAATTTTCTACTATTCTCTATACCCAACCTATTCAAAAGTCGCTTTATAGACGGTCTATTGTTTTCAATATTTATATTCTTGCAGTTAATCAGTCCCTTTACGCAATCAATTATGCTGTTACTAAATTTGAGTGTCTTTAATACACTCTCTATGTCATCTAAGTTATAAAAAAGTATAGCAAGCCTTACCTCAAGAGCTGTGTCACTCTTTACTCTTTGCATAGCTGATAGCACACTATTAAATATACTTTCATTTTTTATAGTCTCATCTAGCTCTGGGAGTATCTCTACAAATACCTCCTTATACTCGCTTATAGCCCTATAGCCACAGTCTTTACTTAGGAGTATTTTGCATAGCTCAGTATTTATTCTTTCAAAGGATATATTTTTGAGTAAATGGGCATTATTTTTTATTGATAGAGCCGTATTTTCTTCTATCTTAAAGCCTAGCTGAGCCGAAAATCTTATTGCCCTCATTATTCTTAGTGCATCCTCATTAAAGCGTTTATCAGGACTACCTACACATTCTATAGTTTTTGTAGCTATGCTGTTTTTTCCGCCCAAAAGGTCAACAAAGCCCTCATCCTCATTATAGCAAAGCGTATTCATTGTAAAATCTCGTCTTAGTAAATCCTCTCTTAGATTTCTTACAAAGCTAACACTTTGTGGGTGACGGCTATCCTTGTAGTCATTATCACTTCTATATGTAGTCACCTCGTACTGTGTCTTATTTATAATAACGGCTATAGTTCCAAACCTTTTACCCACCTCGATAACCGGAAAATATGGCTTAAAAATTGAAAGTATTTCGTCTGGCAAGGCACTCGTTGTAATATCCCAGTCGTTAGGCATTTTATCCATATACATATCTCTTACACATCCGCCCACAAGATATGCCTCATATCCTTTTTCTTTGAGCATACAAAGGATTTTTAACGCATCCTTTGGAATAATATCCTTTTTCATTTCATCTCTCCTATGGTCATTAATATTTATAATTATAACAAAAATAATCTAAAAATTAAAGTAATATTTTATTTGTTTTTTTCTTAATAAGTGATATAATATCTCTGTATATTTTCTATATAACAAATAATAAGAGGTTTAATTATGAAAAAATTTATATGCAAAGCTACAAGCATAATATTAATTTTGACAATAATACTTTTGACAATAGGCTGTCAAAGCAAAGACGATAATTCTCCAATAATAAAAACTGACGACAAATATTCCATTGACACACTAAAAATAGAGGGTGGAAAGGATTGGGGAATACCAAATCCATACCTACATACCTCAAGAGGCCCTGGCAACGCAAAGAAAAACCTTGTTTATGCAAGCTTACTCGAAAAGGACGAGACACACGATGTGCCTTGGCTTGCAAAGGAATGGAGCTTTACTGGTAACGAATACACCTTTACACTATTTGACGGACTTACCTTTCACGATGGACACAAGCTCACAACAGAGGATGTAGGCTTTAGCATTGATTATTATAAGAAATTTCCGCCTGTTTCAAGCTCACTAGGAGTAGGTGAAAAATTTATAGTAGAGAGATATGAAATAGTTGACGAAACAACTATAAAAATATATGTTAAGGACGTAAATGCAAATACTCTAAATGCCCTAGGCTCATTTGTAATTATTCCAAAGCATATATGGGAAAATGTAGATGACCCATATAAATATAAAGGTGAGGGCTATCTAGTAGGTAGCGGTGCTTATAGGTACGGCGACTATGACGGAGCAAGTGGCAGCTATGAATTTATAGCCTTTGATGGTTGGGTAAACGGTGCGCCAGCGGCTGAAAGAATACTTTTTGTACCAGTAAGCGACAATGTACTTGCCTTTGAAAATGGAGAGATAGATATAACAAAAATGCCCCCAGATTTAAAGGATAAGTATCTAAATGATGAAAAAATAGGCTATGTTGAAAAAACCAATGATATGGGCTACAAGCTACTTGTAAATTTTGAAAAATGCCCTGAGTTTTTGGATAAGGAGCTAAGACAAGCCATTTACTATGCTCTCGATAGACAATCCATTGTAGATAAGGTCTTTCGTGGAATGGGTACAGTAGGTAGTGCTGGCTATGTACCAAAGGACACTCTATTTTATAACCCAGAGGTTACACAATATCCTTATGATGAGGCAAAGGCAAAGGAAATAATAGGCGCTCGCACTTTTAGCGTAAATTTACTTTCATCAGATAGCTCAAAGGATTTGGCAGTAGCAGAAATTATAAAAAACAACTTGGAGGCTGTAGGCTTTACAGTAAACGTCGTTGCCTATGACAGCGCAACAAGAGACAATATGATAAATAGCGGTGAATATGAATTTGCTATTGTAAGTAATGGTGGTTGGGGCAATAACCCTCCGAACTATATGCGTACTATTTTTTCTGATATATCCAAAAACAAAGGCGGAAATCCTCACAATATGGGACCTATAGGCTACGAAAACAAAAAACTAACAGAGCTTTGCGAAAATCAAGTATTTGAAACAGATTTTGAAAAGCGTAAGCAAATGTTTATGGATATAGAAAAGCTTGTAAGCGATGAAATTCCCCTTTTTGTCATAGCAAATGAATCCTCATATTCAGTCTATAGAAAGAATTATTTTGATGGCTGGATGAAAACCTACGCCTACAGCCAAGCTGAGCAAAATAGACTATCATTTATGAAAAGATAACTTAAGAAAGGCACAAACTCATTGAAAAAAACTATTCTCAAAAAAATAGTCCTATTAATCCTATCCTTTTTGGTAATATATCTAATAAATTTTATTATTCCAAGATGTATGCCTGGTGACCCATTCGACTATACATCATCCGTAAGTGGTGAGGACGTGGATATAGAGGTAAGCACCGAGCAAAAGGCATATATGCGTGCATACTATGGACTAGATAAGAGCCTACCCCTACAGCTTAAGGACACTATAAAATTAAATATTAAGGGTGACCTTGGTGAAAGCATACATTATAAAAAACCCGTTTTGGAAATTATAGAGGAAAGACTTCCCTATACACTTCTCATTATGGTAAGCACTCTTTTAATAAGCTTTATTTTTGGCACTATTACTGCTCTATTTAGTAGTGAGAGAGATAAGAGAGGAAGACTTTTATACAATGTTTTTTCCTTTATAGCTGAAATTCCACCATATATAATAGGTATTTTTTTGCTTTTCACAGTAGCTGTAAGAGTAAAATTCATACCTATTTCAGGAGCCTTTACACCTTTTATGAGGTATTCCTCAGCCACCGAAAGAATATACGACTTATTTATTCATTCACTTATACCTGTCACTTCAATGTGCATAGTCACTATACCACGGTTCTACTTTATAGCACATACAAGCTTTGCAGATATAAGAAAAAAGCTCTATGTCGAAAACGCTAAGTTAAAGGGTATAAAAAAATCTAGAATATATTATAGATACATTCTACTTAATGGTATAACTCCCGTGGTTGTCAAGCTATTTTTAAGTGTAGGCTCTATGCTCGGCAGTACAATACTTATAGAAAACGTATTTGCCTATCCAGGACTGGGACTTGTTATGCGTGAGGCTGTCAGATATAGGGACTATCCTCTTGTACAGGGTATATTTCTTACCTCTGGCGTACTTACAATAATTAGCTTATTTATAGCAGACATAATAAACGCCGCCATCTCAAAGGAGACTATAGTATGATTAGACATAATAAAAAACTACTCGCACTCATAATTGCATACTCAGTTATGCTACTCTTTTTTCTGTATGGCGTCACATTTTGTCGATACGGAGCAGACCTGCCTAGCGGAGGCTCACTTGAAGCACCTACAAAAGCACATATTCTAGGCACTGATGACCTTGGAGTTGATGTATATGCTCAAATATCAAAAAGCTTTTTTAGAAGTATGCTTATAGGTGTAGCCTGTGCTAGTATAACTTTTATTATAGGCGGACTTATGGGACTACTGTCTGGCTTTGTCGGTGGCAAGACAGATATTATCATATCCTTTCTTATAAATATAGTCTTATCCGTGCCACAACTGCCAATAATGATAGTATTAGGAGTATTTCTAGGGCAAAAAACCATTAATATAATACTTATAATATCCGCTTTTTCTTGGGGCGGAATAGCAAAAATTATAAGGGCAAAGACAATTACAATTTGTAAGAAGCCATATATACAGCTTGCTAGAAGCTACGGCGGAAGTGATATGTACATAATAGTAAGACATCTATTACCGCAAATACTTCCTCTACTGCTCATAAGTTCAATAGCTATAATAGGCTCAGCAATTATAAAGGAGTCCTCACTTGCCTTTTTAGGTCTATCAAACCCACTAGCTCGCTCGTGGGGAATAATGATTTCAAGAGCTACTCGCTTTCAGGGTATATTTTTTACTGACTTTTGGAAGTGGTGGCTTATGTCCCCTATAATTTCACTCATACTATCAACTACTCTACTACGATTAATTTCAAAAGAACTGCAAAGGATATTTACTAAATGAAATATAATATTTTAGAAATAGAAAATCTATCTGTAAAATATGATAACTTTTCCCTTAAAAAGATAAACTACCAAATGGAAAATAACAGTATAACAACTGTAATAGGCGAGTCCGGTAGTGGCAAGACTACTCTTGTAAAAGCAATCTCCGCATACATAGCAGAGGGTATAACAGGAAAAATAAAAATAGATGGAATAGACCTGCTTTCGCTTTCTGAAAGGGAGCTTTCTAGGCTTCGTTCAAGGCTTTTTTCGGTAGTACTACAAAATTCCGCAGAATCACTAAATCCCACAATGACAGTCTATGAGCATATTGAGGAAATTCTAAAAAAAGAATGTAAGGATAGAAAAAAGAATAGAGAAAGGATATATGAGCTTATAGCTACTGTAGGACTAAAGCAAAATGACCTTAATTTATATCCTCATGAGCTTTCTGGTGGAATGATACAAAAGCTTTCTATAGCAGTGGCTATTGCATTAGAACCAAAGCTTGTAATAATGGACGAGCCGACAAGCTCGCTTGATGCAAGCTCTAATGATAATATTATTAATCTAATAAAACGACTGAACAAAGAAAAATCAATCTCATTTTTAATTGTCACACATAGTCTCAGTCTTGCATATAAGCTTTCGGATGAAACTATAGTAATCTATGGTGGAAATATAATGGAAATCGGTAGTACTTCCGAAATTATGAAATTACCGAGACACCCCTATACAAGAGGACTTATTAACTCCTCGCTAGACTTTAATATTGCAAAGGATATTTGGGGAATACCGAATATAAGAGAAAACGGTAATACAGGCTGTCCTTTTTTTGCAAGATGTACTCAATGTATAGATAAATGTAGAGATACTCCCCTTTCACTTGAGCTTGACAATAAGTACAATAGACTTATTGCCTGCCACAGAGGTGGAATTGTTAAGCTACTTGAATGTGACAACATAAATAAAGCCTTTGGAAAAAAAGCTGTACTTGAAAACATTGCCCTCGACATCTATAGTGGAGAGATAGTCTCCCTTGTCGGAAAATCTGGAGTAGGAAAAACTACTCTTGCAAAAATTCTTGGTGGCTTTGACTCGTCAGACACAAAAAACAATGTTTTGTTTGACCGAAAACCCGTAAGCTACCGAGAGCTACACAGTAAATATAACGGTATACAGTATATATTCCAAGATAGTGACTCTGCTCTTAATCTAGGCTTTACTGTTTTGGAGGCTATATGCGAGCCTATGCGTCTATGCAAAGAGAAAAAAACAAGTGAGGAACTGCTCTCTACTGCTAAAAAAGCTCTATACGATGTTGGACTATCAAGTGAGGACTACTTTTTAAATTCGTGTGTAGGACAGCTTTCTGGTGGAGAAAAACAGCGTATTTGTATTGCTCGAGCCTTAACTATGAAGCCTCGTCTTCTCATAGCCGATGAGCCTACCTCTCAGCTCGATTCCTCCACAACTGCAAACTTATTAAGAATATTTAAGGGACTACAAAATCAATATGGCTTTAGTATGCTAATAATTACTCATAACCTAGCATCAGCTCTTAAAATATCGGATAGAATATATATAATTAAGGATAAAAAGCTTAATTACATAAATCCTAGTGACTATATAATTACAAACATTAACGAAATTAAATTTTAAGGAGAATATTATGACACAAATAGAACGTATAGAGTATATGGAAAATATATTTGACAAAACTGAGCTTTCGGTAAAAAAACTACAAGATGCAATAGGGGAATACAAAACTGCCATTAAATATATAAAGGAGCTTGAAGCCTATTACGAAAGTGATACTTGGAGACAAGACTACGAGGACGACGAAAACGGCAAAATTCCCGAGAATTTAAAAAGAGGTGTATTGTCAGAGGATGGTATATACTCCTTACTAGAGGAAAATACAGAGCTTATAGAAAATATTTCTCAATTAGCAAGAGATATATGTGATTAATAACATTTTTTAATGAAATATAGACTTGACTTTATACTAAATGACTCCTATACTTATTTAGTAGATATTTTTTCACAAAATTACTTCTAATATTTTAGAGTGTTTTATATAAGAAAGGACGTGTTATTATATGAGCAATAAAATTGGAAGAAATGACCCTTGTTGGTGCGGAAGTGGTAAAAAATATAAGCACTGTCACTGCGATTTTGACAGAAAGCTTGAGCTTTTTGAAATGCAAGGTGCAGAAGTGCCAGACAGGTCTCTTATAAAAAATGAGGAGCAAATACAAAAAATACGTGAAAGTGCAAAGGTAAATATAGCTGTACTAGACTATGTAGCCGAACACATAAGAGCTGGTATTACAACTGCTGAGATAGACAAATGGGTGTATGACGAGACAGTCAAAAGAAATGCTATACCTGCTCCACTTAACTACCAAGGCTTTCCAAAAAGTGTTTGCGTTTCAATAGATAACGTTGTGTGCCACGGTATTCCGTCAGAGGATAGAGTACTTAAGGACGGAGACATAGTCAATGTAGATGTTTCTACAATTCTTGATGGATATTTTTCAGACTCCTCAAGAATGTTCTGTATAGGCGAGGTTTCCGAGGAAAAGAGAAGGCTTGTAGAGGTTACAAAAAAAAGTCTTGAAATAGGTCTTGAACAGGTAAAGCCTTGGGGCTTTTTGGGAGATATGGGGCAGGCAATAAACGACTATGCAAAGAAAAACGGCTACAGCGTTGTTCGTGATATTGGTGGTCATGGAGTTGGACTTCAATTTCACGAGTCACCTTGGGTAAGCTATGTATCGAAAAAAGGCGAAGAAATGCTAATGGTTCCTGGTATGATTTTCACAATTGAGCCTATGATAAATATGGGTAGCTACAGAATATATGAGGACAAAAATGATGGCTGGACTGTATATACAAAGGACGGCTTGCCATCAGCTCAATGGGAAATACAGGTTCTTGTCACAGAAGACGGCTATGAAATACTATCCTATTAAAATTTACTTAATTACTATAACGAAAGAGAGAAAAATATGCTCGAATTACAAAATATATGCTGGACAGCATCAGACGGAAAGAATGTACTAAAAGACATTTCACTTAAAATAGCTGACGACAAGCTAATTGCAATTACAGGACCAAATGGTGGAGGAAAAACCACTCTTGCAAAAATACTTATGGGTATAGAAAAGCCTACAAGTGGTAAAATATTCCTTGACGGAGAGGATATAACAGACCTAGATGTTACAGAAAGAGCAAAAAAGGGTATTAGCTTTGCCTTTCAGCAGCCAGTACGCTTTAAGGGTATAACTGTTAAGCAACTACTCGAAACAGCTTCCAAAGAGGAGCTTTCAAAGGAAAAGCTTTGTTCTATTTTGCAAAAGGTAGGACTTTGTGCAAATGATTATCTAAATAGAGACATAGACTCTACACTATCAGGCGGCGAAATTAAGAGAATAGAAATAGCTTCTGTTCTTGCTCGTCATACACGTCTTTCTGTATTTGACGAACCCGAGGCGGGTATTGACCTTTGGAGCTTTCAAAATCTAATAAAAGCTTTTGAGGAGCTTCGCCGAAATATACAGGGAACTCTTGTTATTATATCTCACCAAGAAAGAATTCTTCGCATAGCTGATGAGATAATTATGATAGCAAATGGCAAGCTTTCTGACCAAGGTCCAAGCGAACTAATGGTAAAAAAAATGCTAGCAAGTGAGCGCCATACAACAAAATGCTGTAGCAGAGAGGAATTTTTTGAATGAATACAATGAATGAAATTACAAAAAAGCTTCTTGAGGTAGTTTCCGACTTTAAGGGTAGCTTTAAGGGAGCTTTTAATATACGTGAAAACGGACAATGTGCTGGTAGAGTTTCTAGCAAAAATATAAAAATCGAGACAAAGACAGATAAGCCTGGTATTGATATAACAGTACTACCAAATACAAAGGACGAGGTTGTATATATTCCTGCTTGCGTTACAGCTGGCGGTATTGATGACAAGGTGTACAATGACTTCTATATAGGAAGTGATGCTGACATTACAATAGTTGCTGGCTGTGGTGTTCATACCGATAGCGACGAGGAAGCTCGTCACAATGGTATACACAGATTTTTCATCGGTGAAAACTCAAAGGTTAGATATGAAGAAAAGCATATTGGAACAGGTGAGGGAAACGGCAACAAGGTAATCGACCCACAAACCGAAATACATCTTGAAAAAAACGCATACCTTGAAATGAACACAACACAAATAAGCGGTATTAATCACTCTATAAGAAATACAACAGCAACTGCTGAGGAGGGTGCAAGACTGGTTATACGTGAAAGAATATTTACCGAGTCCGACCAAAAGGCTGAGACCTTCTTTAAGGTTGAGCTAAACGGAGACGGCTCTGGAGCAGACATTGTTTCTCGCTCAGTTGCAAAGGATAAATCCTATCAAAACTATGAATCAACTATAGTTGGCAATGGAGCTTGCACAGGTCACTCAGAATGCGATGCTATTATTGACGGAGAGGCAATAGTTGACGCATCCCCTCGCCTATTTGCTCGCAACAAGGACGCATCTCTTATTCACGAGGCAGCCATTGGTAAGATAGCTGGTGAGCAAATACTAAAGCTTCGCACACTTGGTCTAACTGAAGAAGAGGCTGAAAAGAAAATTATCGAGGGCTTTCTTGCTTAATAAAATAAAATTAAATAGTATAAAAAAGCAACAAACCGATTTCCGTTACAGAAATCGGTTTGTTGCTTTTCTTTAGTTATTCAAAAGAATTTAAAAAGGATTATGAATTGGATATTCTATATAAAAAATTCATACTGAAAAGAATGAATTCTTTACCAAATTTGTTTGAGTAAATTGAGTAAAGCTTTCAGATGCACTCTTTGAAAGTTTAAACTATCCGTCTAGTTAATTTTTATTTGTTTTGGTGTATAGTTTGTGCCTCACTTTTAATATATCATCTTGTCATACTCTTTCAACTCACGCCGTTGGGGCGGTGGGGCTTTAACCAAAGTTGAGAGTTAAGAGCTTCGCTCAATGACGAATGACGAATTGACATTAGAGTGGAGAGTTGAGAGTTAAGAGTTGAGATAACTAGACGGATAGTCTTTTGTCTTAACTTTTATTTTCTTCTAAAGGAGCAGATTTTTTATTTGTTTGTTTTATGGGATAGTTTGTGCCTCACTTTTAATATATCATCTTGTCATACTTTTTCAACTCACGCCGTTGGGGCGGTTCCTTTGTTATGCCACAAAGGAACCAAAAGGCATTAAGGGGACACCCCTTAATATCCCCGTACTGATGTAAAAGTATCTCTAAGACTTAATATACCATCCCATCAAATAGGATAGTCCGTTCTTTATTCTCATCTCCAAAACAAATTATACAGGGGTATAATTTATTTTTCCGAAAATCGAGCGGTGTAGCACCGCACCTATATTCAACCTAGTTTATTTTAAACTTATACATAGTGCCTTAAACCATAGAAAATATTAAATTTATGTTTTGGTCTCAGACTAGACTTATATTCAAAAAAATAGAATTATGTGGTGTGTCTTCGCACAAGATAATTCCATTTTTTGAAACTGCCATTTTATTAATTCTGACTTCTCGACAGTTTGGTTAAACTATCTCTTCTGCTTTAAACTATCCGTCTAGCTATCTCAACTCTCAACT
>SAMEA104404100__coassemble_3072_pt1 | contig 11606 bp, 9 predicted proteins | sample SAMEA104404100__metabat2_low_PE_067 | metagenome-assembled genome bin SAMEA104404100 (sample SAMEA104404100) | Balaenoptera acutorostrata | reverse complement strand
CTTTTCTAGCTCTGACTTCTCGACAGTTCAGCTAAATTGTATTTTCTAGTTTAAACTATCCGTCTAGCTATCTCAACTCTCCACTCTCAACTCTCAACTCTAATGACAATTCGTCATTCGTAATTCGTCATTGTGAGCGTTAGCGAACTCACTCTCAACTCTCAACTCTCAACTCTCAACTCTAATGACAATTCGTAATTCATCATTCGTAATTCTAAGTTAGATATTTCTATCCTTTTTGCCAGCGGAGGCACTCCGCCTAATTGTAAATTTGTCTGGTACTGGGTCATATCCACCCTTGCATAAGGGCTGACAGCGTAAAATTCTGAAAAAGCCCATTATTATACCCCTTATAATTCCGAAGCGTTCAATAGCCTCGTAGGTGTATGCAGAGCATGTTGGTACAAAACGGCACCTTGGCTGAGTTCCAGATGAAATGTATTTTTGATAAAATCTGATTGCTCCCAAAAAAATTTTATCTTTTATGAATAAGTATATTCTTTTAAGCATTTGTATTTTTTTTATTCTCTGCCGATTTATCTGTTTTCTTAGGTCTTGGCTTTAGTAGTCTTTCAAAATGCTTTTGTATAATAGGAGCTAGCTCCGTGCTTTTACTTAGTGGTGTCCTTGTTCTTGCTACAAACACTATGTCACAGCCCTTTATACTCTCAAAATCCTGTTCTCTTAGTGCCGCTCTAATAACTCTCTTCGCCCTATTTCTTTCGACAGCTCCGCCTACCTTTTTTGTGGCAGTTATTCCAACTCTTGTTTTGCCAAGCCTATTGCGAGATAGATATGTTACTAGAAGAGGGTCTACACAGCTTCTACCACGTCGATATAGCCTTACAAAATCCCTATTTTCTTTTATTATTTCATAATTTGAGGGCATAGCTTTCCTCTCTTTTACATTCTGTTTTATAAAATAAAACTCTTTTAATTAAAAACAAAGCCCACATAAATGTGGGCTAAGATAAAAATACGCTTTTTACGTTTTAAGGTCTATTTATTAAAGAGTTAGCTCTTTACGACCCTTTGCACGTCTACGAGCAAGTACTTTTCTTCCGTTTGCTGTTCTCATTCTTTTACGAAAACCGTGAACCTTACTTCTTTGTCTCTTTTTTGGTTGGTATGTTCTAATCAATTCTTTTCCCTCCTTACAATTTTTCAGTACGCTTATACAGTATAAGGTTTAAAAAATAGGTAATATACTGCCCAGTACTGTCTATACTTTTACCTTTCATATTATAAATGACTATAGTATCAATGTCAACCCATTTTTTTATTTTCTTGAGATATAAAAGCAAAAGTAAGGCTTTTTTGATAAAAAAGGGATTATTAAAAACTTTTTCACAGTTACAAAGCTACAAAAGACAAAAAATCACAAAAATTTACAAGAGAAATTTATAGCAAAAATAATTCTAAACAAAATACAATAATAATAGAAGATAATTGTAAGTTTTTCTTGCAAAAAGCTTTAGATTTTGGTATAATAATGTTGTATTTTGTATATATAAAGCTAATATATACTACAGCTTAAATAAGCTTAATTTTCAACATAAAACTGTCGTAAATTGTTTGAAAAGATATAAAATTTCGGAAAAAATAATAAAAAGGAAGAAATGGAGAAATTATGGATACACTACAAGAAGTCTTTGAACTAGCTATGGGTTCGTGCAAATCCAAAATAAGCGAAGTAGCTTACGGACTTTGGCTTGCAGATTTAAAGCCTGTTAGCTTTGACGGAAACGTATTCGTTCTGTCTGTAAAAACCGAATTCAAGAAAAACATATTAGAAGAAAAATATATGAAGCTGCTTTCTGACTCCTTTGAGGAGGTAATCGGCTTTTCTGTTGAAATACAATTTGTATGTGAAACAAACCACCTAACAAATGCTCAGCCACAAAACTCAAACGGAAGACCAACTATTTACGCATCTAATAACAATACAGGCTATAGCGCTCCACAGGAGGTGCTTACTCAAACAACACCAATTCCTTCCTACCGCAATCCTGCTCCAAGCAATTCCTCAGCCTTTACACCAAGCACCGACCAACCCTTTGGTGGAGAGTATGAGTATAATTTCGATACCTTTATTATAGGCTCATCAAATAAATTTGCTCAGGCGGCAAGCTGGGCAGTCGCTACAAACCCAGGAAAGAGCTATAACCCACTATTTATATACGGAGATTCAGGACTTGGAAAAACTCACCTTGTTTGTGCTATATGTGAAGAGATAAGAAAAAATCACCCAACCTTTAACATAATCTATGTAAAAGGAGAGGAATTTACAAACGAGCTAATCAATGCAATTAGCCGTAAAACTACACAAGAATTTCACGATAAATATAGAGCTGCCGATTTACTTGCAGTAGACGATATTCAGTTTATAGGTGGTAAGGAAAGCACACAGGAAGAATTTTTCCACACATTTAACACCCTCTATCACGACGGCAAGCAAATCATTCTTACAAGTGACCGACCACCAAAGGAAATTAAAACTCTTGAGGATAGACTTCGCACACGCTTTGAATGGGGACTTCTAGCCGATATTCAGCCTCCAGACTTTGAAACAAGAATGGCAATTATAAAAAGAAAGGCTGAGCTACTAAACTTCTATATTCCAGATGACGTATGCGATTACATAGCAAACAGACTAAAAACAAATATACGTCAGCTTGAGGGGGTTGTTAAAAAGCTTAACGCATATAACCAGCTTGCAGGCTCAGCGCCCACTGTGCTACTTGCACAGACAGCCATTAAGGATATTCTAAACGACCACCAGCCACTACCTATGACTGTAGACAGAATAGTAAACGAGGTTGCCAGAACCTACAGCGTAACTCCTGAGGATATAAGAGGAAGTAAGCGAGCAGGTAATATTTCACAGGCAAGACAAATATCTATGTATATAATCAGAGAAATAACTCCTATGTCGACCACAGCTATAGGAGAGGAATTTAACAACCGTGATCACAGTACAGTCGTGTACGCCTGTCAGCAGGTTAACAAGATGATTAAAAACAATGTTCGTATAAAAGAAACTATTGACGACATCATAAAGAACATAAAGGCGGACTAGTTTTCCACATTTTAGGTGTTGATTGTTGAATAATTGTTGTTCATATATTGTTTAAAGCTTAAAACACTTCACAGAATAATCAACATTAAACGGTAAAAACTTACTAAAAAGTTTAAAATGAAAAGTTATTCGACAATTTAAACATTTTATTATACCGCATTTTCACACATAAAATCTCTTATAAATACATTATTAGAGCGGTTTTGCAAGGCTTTTAACCAAACTAACAGCCCCTACTACTAATACTATTTATTAATATATATATACATATATGTCACGTATTTACATAATAAAAATAAATTAACTGATATAATTAATCTTGTGGATAAGTTAAAAGAATAAAGGAGATAGAAATATAATGAAATTCACTTCAAACGTACAAAGATTAAACCAAGCTCTTTCAAAGGTAATTCTTGCAGTATCACCACGTTCTACAGAACCAGCACTTGAGGGTATACATATTGTAACAACTGATAACTGTGTTAGACTGACAGGCTTTAATACTGAATTATGTATTACAGAAGAAATAGAGGCAGTTTTTACTGAAGCAGGTGCAGTAGTTGTACCAGCAAAATTTTTCACAGACATTGTACGCAAATGTAAAAATGAAAATATTACTATTGAGGTAGATGAAAAGCTAATTATAAATATTACTTCGGGAAACAGTAAGTATACTCTTGTAGGAATAGATGCTTTGCAATTCCCAGAAACTCCAAAGGTAACAGAGGTTAATAACCTTAGACTTATGCAAAAGGATTTTTGCAAGGCAATAGGTGAGGTGCTATTTTCTGTAGCAACAACAGACGATAAGCCAGTATATACAGGTGTACTATTTGATATAGCTAATTCAAGGCTTACTCTTGTAGCTATGGACGGCTTTAGGCTTGCTATGTGCAAAATCAATTCAAAGGCAGCTGCTGATACAAGCTTTATTGTTCCAGCAAAGGCACTCTCTGAGCTACTAAAGCTTGTAAAGCCAGATGATACAGAGATGACAATAAATGTTTCCCAACAGCACATACTTATAAATGTTGAAAACACAACATTCATATCAAGACTTATAGAGGGCGAATTTATAGACTATAATTCAGCTATTCCAAAGGATACAAGACTTACTGTAAGGGTTAATAGACAGGAATTTTTATCATCTATAGAAAGAACATCACTTATTATTAATGATAAGCTAAAAAATCCTCTAGTGCTTTCATTTGAAGAAAATAGTGCTAAGATGTCTTGTGTAACTACAATAGGTAAGGCATCGGATGAATGTGCTTGCGAAACAATAGGCGAGTCAATAAGAATTGGTTTTAATAATAAGTTTTTGTCTGATGCACTTAAAAATACAGATACTGATGAGGTACGTTTGGAGCTATCAGGAACACTTGCACCTATGAGAGTTTTGCCTCCAGAGGGTGATGACTATCTATTCCTTGTACTACCAATGCGACTAAAGGATTAATTAAAGGGAGAAATATATGGAGACTAAGAAGATAGAGATTACAACTGAATATATAAAGCTAGATAGCTTTCTTAAGCTAAGCGGAGCAGCATTAACAGGCGGAAATGCAAAGGAGACTGTACAAAATGGCGGCGCTATGGTAAATGGAGAGGTTTGCACAATGCGTGGAAAGAAGCTTCGTCACGGTGACACAGTACAGCTAAAGGGTGAAAATGTAGTATACGAGGTTGTTAAAAATTGAAATTACTGAGCTTACGGCTAAAAAATTACCGAAATTTGACAGAGCAGGTATTAATTCCCGATGAAAAGGTTAATATTATATATGGAGACAATGCCCAGGGAAAGACAAATCTAATAGAGGCTATATATCTTTTAACAGGACAAAAGAGCTTTCGTGGGGCAAAGGAAAATGACCTATTGCAATTTGGAAGTGAGTTTGCCGAAATAAAGGCTAGCTTTTTTAGTCAGGGGAGAGAGCAGGAGATAAGACTTACTCTTGATAAGTCAAAGGCAAAGGATATATATATTAACGAGATAAAAAGCACGCCAGCCGAGCTTACAGGAGTTTTTAACAGTGTAATTTTTTCGCCGACTGAGCTTTCTCTCATAAAGGACGGGCCAAGTGAGAGACGAAGCTTTATGGATAGTGCAATAAGCAAAATTATGCCAAGATATTCCTCTGTACTTCAAAAATACAACAAAATTTTGTACCAGAGAAATACTCTGCTATCCGAACTAAAGTATAATAAATATGCTGACCGAGATTTACTTTTGGCAACGCTTGATGCGTGGGAGCAAAGTATGGTAAGACCTACATATACACTTATAAATGCAAGAGTTAGATATATTGATAGAATAGCCCCTCACATAAAGGAAATTTATAAACAGATAAGCAAGGACAGGGAAAAAATAGAGATAGAATATTTGCCGTCAATAAAAAATCTGCCAGAGGATATGGAAAGAGACACAAGTGAAAAAATAATTCTTGAGAATATTCGAGAGAGCAGACACGAGGATATAAAGAACGGCTATACTATTTTTGGACCTCACCGAGACGATTTTTCGGTAAGTCTTGACGGAATATCAGCACGAAGCTTTGGTTCACAGGGACAGCAGAGAAGCTGTGCCTTAGCCCTAAAGATAGCTGAGTGCAAGGTTATTGAGGAGGTAACAGGAGAAAAGCCTATACTGCTTTTGGATGACGTATTTAGCGAGCTAGATAAAACTAGAAAAAATTTCTTTCTAAAATCTTTTTTAGATACGCAAATATTCATAACCTCGTGCGATAGAACAGGCATACACGGAATAAAATGCGGACAGAGCTACAGAATGGTTGACGGAATAATTTATGCAAATCACAGGGATTAGTTTTTTTTGAAAGGGGCTTGCGTATGTATATACATATAGGTCAAAATAAGGCAATAAAAAGTGATGAGCTGATAGGTTTTTTCGATATGGATAAGACAACTACAGACCGAATAACAAGAGATTATCTAAATATGGCAGAAAAAAATGGGGAAGTAACGACAATAAGCTACGACATACCAAAGACCTTTGTTGTAACTAGTGAAAAGGGAAAAAAAGGTAGGACTAGAAAAAATCAAAGGATTTACTTAAATCAGATTTCAACATCAACACTTAAACTAAGAGCTTCGATTAGAGTTGAGAGTTAAGAGTTGAGAGTTGAGAGTTGAGAGTTAAGATTACTAGACGGCTAGTTTAAACTAGAAAAGACAGCTTAACTGAACTGCTGAGAAGTTAGAGCTAATAAAGTGGCAGTTTCAAAAAATTAGAATTGCCACATAATTCTAATTTTTTTGAATATAAGTCTAGTCTGAGACCAAAAACATAAATTTAATATTTTCTATGATTTCAGGCACTCTGTATAGGTTTAAAATAAACTAGGTTGAATATAGGTGCGGTGCTACACCGCTCGTCATTGTGAACGACAGCAAACCCACTTTCAACTTTAAATAGGCATTTTGACTAGAAAACCTTTTCTATCTCAAAAGGTTTTCTCTTGTGCTAAAGCACAATTCACTTTCTAAAATGCTCTTTTACGGCAATAGTATTTCGCTTTCTGCGGAAAGCGACAAGTTATGTGTACCTAAAGATGTATACTGTTACATTACTTGCTATAGTATGGGTATGATGTAACTATCCTTTATGCCAGCGGCGGCTCGCCGCTCCGCCTTTTGAAACCGCAATTTTTTGAAAAAAATTGAGTAAAACTTTCGGCTAACTATCCTTTATAGTTTAAACTAGCCGTCAAGTTAATTCGTCATTTATAGTATAAAATAGATATAGTTGTTAATTTTTGGGAAAGGTAAGGAGATATAAAATATGGAAAATGGAAATATCCAAGAGAACGATCAAAATTATGACAGTAGTCAGATACAGGTGCTAGAGGGTCTGGAGGCAGTTAGAAAGCGTCCAGGAATGTATATAGGTACTACAAGCTCTCGTGGACTTCACCACCTTGTATATGAGATTGTGGATAACTCAATAGATGAGGCGCTAGCTGGTTATTGTGACCATATAGAGACATCTATCCTTGAGGGAGACATAATAGAGGTTTGCGACAATGGTCGTGGTATACCAGTTGGTATTCAGCCAAAGCTAAAAATTCCAGCAGTAACAGTTGTATTTACAGTATTGCACGCTGGTGGTAAATTTGGCGGTGGCGGATATAAGGTGTCTGGTGGACTTCACGGAGTAGGTGCGGCTGTTGTTAATGCTCTTTCCGAGTGGCTAGAGGTTGAGGTAAGCGACGGAAAGAACATATATAAGCAGAGATATGAGAGAGGTAAGATAGTTACCGAGCTTGAAATAATAGGAGAGACAGATAAGACAGGTACTAAGGTTCGCTTTAAGCCAGACTATGAGGTTTTTGAGGATTTAGTATTTGACTTTGAAACTCTTAGAACTAGACTTCGTGAGCAGGCTTTCCTAAATGCAGGCGTGAGAATGACCCTTACAGATAAGCGTACAGGCAAGGAGCAACAGGAAAGTATGTGCTACGAGGGTGGTATACGCTCATTTGTTGAATACATCAATAAGAAAAAGCAGGCAGACCCCATACACGAGGATATTATTTATATAAGCGGTGAGAACGGTGACAGTACAGCCGAGGTTGCGCTACAGTACACAGATAATTACACAGAGCTAATTTTGTCCTTTGCAAACAATATTAATACAGCTGATGGTGGTACTCACGAGGAGGGCTTTAAGCTTGCTCTTACAAGAGTAATAAACGATTATGCAAGAAAAAATAATATGCTAAAGGACGGAGACAAGAACCTTAGCGGTGATGATGTAAGAGAGGGCATAACAGCTATAATCTCAGTTAAGCTACACGAGGCACAGTTTGAGGGACAGACAAAGGGAAAGCTAGGTAACAGCGAGATTAAAACCCTTGTCAACCAAATTGTCGGTGAAAAGCTAGCTCAGTACTTTGAGGAAAATCCAAGTATTGCCCGTGAAATAATTGATAAGGCACTGACAGCAAATAGAGCTAGAGAGGCGGCAAAGAGAGCAAGAGATTTAACAAGAAGAAAATCAGCTCTTGAAAGTGCGGCACTTCCTGGAAAGCTTGCGGACTGCTCGGAGAGAGATAATGTTCGTACAGAGCTATATATAGTCGAGGGTGACTCGGCTGGTGGCTCTGCAAAGGACGGAAGAGATAGACGCTATCAGGCTATTTTGCCACTTTGGGGAAAGATGCTTAATGTTGAAAAGGCTCGTCTTGATAAGGTATACGGAAATGAAAAGCTTATGCCTATAATTACTGCTCTTGGCTGTGGAATAGGTGAGGATATTGAGCCAGAAAAAATTCGCTACAACAAGGTTGTAATTATGGCGGATGCCGATGTCGACGGCTCACATATTCGTACGCTACTTCTTACATTTTTCTTTAGATTTATGCGTCCACTTATAGAAAAAGGTCATATTTATATAGCTCAGCCACCTCTATACAAGCTAGAAAAGGGTAAACAGATACGCTATGCCTACAGCGATGAGGAGAGAGATAGATATATAAGAGAGCTAAGCCCTGACGGAAACTCAAAGGTTGATATTCAGCGCTACAAGGGTCTTGGTGAGATGGACCCTCATCAGCTATGGGAGACAACTCTTGACCCAGAAAGACGTGTTATGCTAAGAGTAACACTTGACGATGCAAGAAAGGCTGACGAGATATTCAGTATTCTTATGGGCGACAAGGTTCAGCCTAGACGTGAATTTATCGAGGATAACGCAAAATATGTTACAAATATTGACGTTTGATTATAAATAAAACGAGAAAAAATAAAAAAGGAGAAAGTAATGAGCGATATAACAGATAATGAACAAAACAGCAACGAGTCTGTGGAAAATAAACCAATGGGCAGACTTATTGATGTTGATATAGAACGAGAAATGCGTAAGAGCTTTATGGAATACTCTATGTCCGTAATAGTCGATAGAGCGCTTCCAGATGTTCGTGACGGCTTAAAGCCTGTTCACAGAAGAATTCTTTACACAGCACACGAGGGAGGACTATTCCCAGAAAAGCCATATAAAAAATCAGCAAAAATCGTCGGTGACGTGCTTGCCTCATACCACCCACACGGTGATGCGAGCGTTTACGATGCTATGGTGCGTATGGCACAGAGCTTTTCACTTCGCTATCCTCTTATAGACGGACACGGAAACTTTGGTTCAATAGACGGTGACCCACCAGCTGCTTACCGTTATACAGAGGCAAGAATGAGCAAGATGTCAACATATATGCTAAGCGACATTGATAAGGATACAGTCGATTGGCAGGGAAACTATGATGACAGTAAAAAAGAGCCAGTTGTTTTGCCAAGTAGATTTCCAAACGTGCTTGTAAACGGTAGTACAGGTATTGCAGTAGGTATGGCTACAAATATCCCTCCTCATAATCTAGGAGAGACTATAGACGCTATAAATTGCTTAATTGACAATCCAGATGCTACTCTTGATGAGCTAATGCAGTTTATACAGGGTCCAGACTTCCCAACAGGCGGTACTATTATGGGTAGAGCTGGTATTCGTGCCGCCTATGGCACAGGTAGGGGCAAGATAACTCTTCGAGCAAAGACAAGCATAGAGGAGTTTAAGGGCAACCGTGAAAGAATAATCGTACACGAAATACCATATATGGTAAATAAGGCAAGACTTATAGAAAACATAGCTAATCTTGTTAAGGACAAGAGAATAGATATGATAAGCGACCTTCGTGACGAGAGTGACAGAGACGGTATGCGTATAGTTATAGAGCTAAAGCGTGATGCTAATGCTCAGGTTGTGTTAAATCAGCTATACAGATATACTCAGCTACAGGATACAGTTGGTGTAACACTACTAATGCTAGTAAATGGAGAGCCAAAGGTATTAACACTAAAGGAAATTCTTGAGGAATACTTAAAGTTCCAATTTGAAGTTATAACAAGAAGAGTAAAATATGACTTAAAGAAGGCTCGTGACAGAGAGCATATCCTTGAGGGACTAAAGGTAGTTGTGGATAATACAGACGAGGTTATAAGCATTATCCGTCAAAGTAAGGATATAGCGCTTGCAAAACAGAGCCTAATGGATAGATTTAGCATAACAGAGGTACAGTCTGGTGCTATCGTTGCCATGAAGCTAGGTCAGTTGAGCGGTATGGAAAGAATTAAGATTGAAAACGAGCTAGCTGATATACTAGAAAGAGTAAATGAGTATCTTGAAATTTTGTCACACGACGACAGAATTTATGGCATTATAAAGGACGAGCTAGAGGTTATACGCAAAAAGTTTGCAGATGAGAGAAGAACAGACATTCAAGCTGTATCTGGAGAGGTTGATATTGAGGACTTAATTCCTGTTACAGACTGCGTTGTTACTTTAACCCACGGTGGATATATCAAGCGTCAGCCAGTAGATGTATATCGTTCACAAAGACGTGGCGGACGTGGTATATCTGGTATGACACAGCGTGAGGAGGACTTTGTAGAGGAGCTATTTGTATGCTCAACCCACGATTATGTACTGTTCTTTACAAATAAGGGCAAGATGTATCGTATAAAGGGCTACGAGATACCAGAAAGCTCAAGAGCCTCAAAGGGTAACCACATTGTCAACATTCTCCCTATCGAAAAGGAAGAAAAGATAACAGCTATGATTAAAATTAACGAGGTAGACGAGGAGAGCTATCTTGTTATGGTTACTAGACAGGGAACAATAAAGAGAACACAGGTAGGACTATATAAAAACATTCGCAAGGGCGGAATTATAGCTATAAATCTAAACGAAAATGATGAGCTTGCGTGGGTTCGTAACACAACGGGCAAGGACGAGCTTATTGTTGGTACAGCAAATGGTAAGGCTATACGCTTTAGCGAAAATGACTTGCGACCAATGGGCAGAAATGCAACGGGTGTAAGAGCAATCCGACTTGACGAGGGTGATGAGGTTGTTGGTATGGCTCGTTGCCACGAAAATGGCTACCTAATGACAGTCAGCGAGAAGGGTCTTGCAAGACGTACACCTTTGGATGAATACAGAATTCAGTCAAGAGGCGGTAAGGGAATAATCAACTATAAGGCAGAGAGCAAGGATACACGAGTAGCAGCTATCAGAGTTATAAGCGAGGAGGACGATATATTCCTAATCAGCGATAACGGAATTATTATTCGTATGCCTTGTGACCAAATTACTGTACAGTCAAGATACGGCGGTGGTGTAAGAGCTATGCGTATTGATGATGACAGCAAGGTTGTGGCACTTGCAAGAGCTCCTAAGGAGGATACAGACGACGAGGAAGAGACAGACTTAGGAGTTGCCAGCGAGGAACAAATTGAAGAGCAAGCTACAGAAGTAAAGGCAGATATAGAGGATACAGAAGAATAATGACATAAAAATTCCCCTACTTAAAAAAATATAGGTAGGGGAATTGTGTGTCGGGACGCCCCGACGGGCATAAAGGATAGTCACATATAACTTATACCTTAGTGGGTAATGTAACAGCCCACATCTAAAGTTAAGCTGACTTAGTGGCGAACCGCCACAGGTATAAAGGATAGT
>SAMEA104404100__coassemble_2891_pt1 | contig 12256 bp, 9 predicted proteins | sample SAMEA104404100__metabat2_low_PE_067 | metagenome-assembled genome bin SAMEA104404100 (sample SAMEA104404100) | Balaenoptera acutorostrata | reverse complement strand
TTATACCAAGTGCCTGAAATCAAGACCTTGTTTTGAATGGCGAATTGAGTTCGCTCTCGCTCACAATGACGAATTACGAATGACGAATTGTTATTAATAAAAAGCACACCACTCCTTAAATTATAAGGGTGATGTGCTTTATTAATATCTAGTAAGTGCCTGCTCACGAGTTCTATAGTTAGGCATATATTTTTCTATAAAGTCATAAAAGTCCTTACTGTGATTATGATAAAACAAATGGCTCATCTCGTGCAGAACTATATACTCAATTGATGAAATAGGCGTATATATTAGGTTAAGATTAAAGTGCATAAGGTTTTTTTCATAGTAGCAATTTCCCCACATAGTTTTCATCTTGCCTATCTTTATTTCTGGAATGATTTCTATATTAAATCTGTCACTATATTCCTTTACATATAGGCTTACTATATTATATAAAATACTTCTTGCATACTCCTCAAAAACTTTTAATGTATACTCCTCATTCTCTGGATTTTTTGAATATATTATTAGCTCTCCAGCTGTAATTTCAACATCATTCTTCTTGCCTAGCTTAATATCTACATTCTTTCTATTTCCAAGTATCATAACTGGCTTTCCATTAAAAATATTAGTATTAAATCTTAATTGAGCTTTTCGTTTTGACTCATTAAAATTTTCCTCGAGCCAATCAAGATTTCTATTTATAAATTCATCTATACTCTTTTTAGAGGCTCTTAATGGTGCTGAACAGCATACCTCTGTTGTAGATTTTACTCTAATTCTATATGTAGTTATCTGCTTTTTTTGAACAGCGACACATACATTTTGTTTAGACCTTGGCAAGGTCACCATCAAATTATAGCTATTATTTTTCATATACCTTTTATTAAATCACACCTTTCTAATTAATAACAAAAGTGGAAAGTTGAGAGTAGGTTCGCTATCACTCAACTCTGAGCAAAGCTCTACATATATTTTAACATAAACGGCTTTGATTATTAGAAGTAATAAACAAAATCGTTATAATTATTGTATTTGAACATCTTTTATGCTACAATTATAGTTAAATAGTACTAACAAAAATATTATAGCTACTTAAAATAAGGATTATGGAGTAAATATATGAAAAGAACTATATTACTTGTTGATGACAGCTTAATGATAAGAAATATTGTTTCTATGGAGCTTTCTTCTGATTATGAGGTTTTACTAGCGGAAAGTGGACAACGTGGTATTGAAATATTAAAGGAACAGCTTGATAACATAAGCCTTATCCTCTTGGATTTGGTTATGCCAAAGATGGACGGTATAGAAACACTACACCTCTTCACAAAAATTATAGGTGAAAAGGACATTCCAATATTTATTATTACTGGAGAAAAGCGTACTATGTACGAAAAACAAACCTTAGCTATGGGAGCCTATGACTTCATAGAAAAGCCTTTGGATATAAATGTTCTTAAGCTAAAAATTGAAAAAACACTAAAAAGGTCATCTATAAGTAGAGAGCTAGCGCCACAGAGCGAAAGCCTTGACAAGCTAACAAATATATACAATAAGGACAAGTTTTTTAGCTCTGTACAGTCAATGCTTTCTGTGTACAGGGACAAAAGCTTTGCATTTATCCGTATTGATATAGATAGATTTAAGCTTATTAACACATACTTTGGGCAAAAGGCAGGAGATGCCATTTTGCGTAGTGTTGCCACTAAAATTCAGAATATATTTATTGGCAACCACAATGCCGTATTTGGTAGAGTTGGCGGAGATGTCTTTGCTATGTGCTTTGAGTACGACAAAAATAATCGTGACACAATAGTAGAGGAATGTAAGGCTAGTAAATATCTATTTAGTGACATTCCACTAGATATAAACGTAGTACCAAGTGTTGGCATTTATTTTATAGAGGATAACTTTTTACCAGTTACACTAATATATGACAGAGCAAAAATAGCTGCCGAGAAATGCAAGAGCAGTTACACGCAAATTTGCACAGTATTTGAGCCATATATGGAAAAAGAACTACTGATGATTCAGGAAATAACTAACGAAATGGAAACAAGCCTTGATACAGGCAAGTTTAAAATCTTCTATCAAAAGAAATACGACCTAAAAACAGAGAAACCCATAGGTGCAGAGGCACTTGTGCGTTGGCGTCACCCAATAAAAGGAATGGTTCCACCCGATGACTTTATCCCTCTATTTGAAAACAATGGATTTATAACTACCCTTGATAGCTATGTATTTGAAGAGGTATGTATAAATGTACGAAAATGGCTAAATGATGGAAAAACTGTTCTTCCAATATCTGTAAATTTATCTCGCATAGATTTATTTAACGATGAATTTTTGTATAGCCTAAAGGAACGTATGGAATACTATCAAATTCCATACAAGCTAATAAACCTAGAAATAACAGAGAGTGCCTTTACTGAAAGCTCCGAAAAACTAATAGGTGCAGTTAATTTACTTCACGACTTCGGTTTTTTAATAGAAATGGACGATTTTGGAAAGGGCTATTCATCTCTAAATATGATAAACGATTTACCATTTGACATAATTAAGATTGATGTACGTTTTCTACAGAGCAAAAAAAATTCGAGAAAATCACAGGATATACTACAGTTTATAATTGAGCTGAGCGAAAAGATGAACATACCCACAATTTGCGAGGGAATAGAAACATCAGAGGATTTAGAGCTACTAAGGAGTATAAATTGCCCTTATGGACAGGGATATTACTTCTCAAAGCCTATTGACAAAGAGGAATTTGAAAAAGAACTAAATTAGTAAAAAACTAATGCCCACGACAACTAAGCCGTGGGCATAATTGTGTTATTACTATTTATTTTACGTCCTTCATTGTAAGTGATATTCTCTTTTTCTTCATATCAACATCAAGCACCTTAACCTTAACAATATCTCCTACCTTTACAACCTGTGATGGATGCTTAACATAGGTGTTTGAAAGCTGTGAAATATGTACTAGTCCGTCCTCGTGTACACCTATATCTACAAAGGCTCCAAAGTCTATTACATTTCTAACCGTACCTGTAAGCACCATATCTGGCTTTAAATCCTTTAGCTCCATAACATCTGTGCGAAGTATAGGTGGTGGCAAGCTCTCACGAGGGTCACGACCTGGTTTAAGAAGCTCATCTATAATATCTAGTGTAGTAGGCACGCCTATTCCTAGCTCCTCTGCTAAAGCCTCAAGCTCATTTCTGTTTGATACGTCCTTTAGCTTTGCAAGAGCGGAAATTTTTTCACTACCTATATCCTTTTTATCATAGCCACATTTTTTAAGTAGCTCAGTTGCCGCCTTATAGCTCTCTGGATGAACAGCTGTACTATCAAGTGGATTTGAGCCATCCGTTATTCTCAAAAAGCCTGCGCACTGTAAAAATGCCTTAGGTCCAAGCTTTGCAACCTTTTTAAGCTCTGCTCTTGAGGTAAAGCTTCCATTTTCCTCTCTATATGCCACTATATTTTTGGCAACTGCTGAATTTATACCTGCAACGTGCTGAAGAAGTGATACAGACGCTGTATTAAGGTCGACACCAACCGAGTTTACCGACTGCTCAACTACTCCGTCAAGAGTTCTGTCAAGCTGAGCCTTTGGCATATCGTGCTGATACTGTCCTATACCTATAGCCTTTGGGTCAATTTTTACAAGCTCAGCAAGTGGGTCCTGTAATCTTCTTGCAATACTTACTGCACTACGAAGTGAGACATCATATTCAGGAAACTCCTCAGCTGCAAGCTTTGATGCTGAATACACGCTCGCTCCCGCCTCACTTACTATCATATACGAAACCTTTGTATCTATTTCGCTTATAAGCTCAGCCACAAATTTTTCACTCTCTCTTGATGCTGTACCATTACCTATTGAAATTACAGTTACCCCATATTTTTTTATAAGTGCTTTAAGCCTTACTTTTGCCTCAGCAATCTTATTTTGTGGTGGGGTTGGATAAATAACTGTTGTGTCAAGCACCTTTCCCGTAGCATCAACAACCGCTATCTTACAGCCTGTTCTATACGCTGGGTCAAGTCCCAAAACAACGTGTCCCTTTACTGGTGGTTGCATTAGTAAATGGTGTAGGTTTTCGCCAAATACTCTTATAGCCTGCTCTGCCGCTGTCTCAAATAACGCTCCAAAGGTCTCGTTTTGAAGTGATGGAGCTAAAAGTCTATTCCAAGCGTCCTCAGCCGCCGCCATTACCACCCTCGCCGATGGATTTTTAGCTCTTACAACCTCTCTGTTTATTGTATCAAGCACTAGGTCCTCTGGCACAACAAGACTTGCTTTAAGCTTATCCTCCTTTACACCTCTATTTATAGCAAGCATTCTGTGTGGTGCAAGCTTATTTACTGGCTCACTAAAGTCGGCGTACATTGAATATATGTCATCATCTGGGTCTCCTGATACGACTATACTTCCCATTCTTTCAATAACTAGCTTTAGCTTTTTCCTTATCTCTGCACTATCCGATATTTCCTCAGCTATTATATCCATAGCTCCATTTAGTGCATCCTCTGCTGTTAGCACACCCTTTTCCTCATTTACATACTCCTCTGCAAAGGAAATAGGCTCTGCAAGGCTATCCTGAGCCTTTATTTTTTCTGCCAAGGGCAAAAGTCCCTTTTCACGGGCAACACTTGCTCTTGTCTTTCGCTTTTGCTTATATGGGCGATATATATCCTCTATTTCCGCAAGCGTGTTAGCGCCTTGTACTGCAGCATTCAGCTCGTCTGTGAGCTTATCCTGCTCGTCTATCAAGGCTATTACCTCTTCTTTTCGTTTTTCAAGCTTTCTTAAATAGCTCAGTCTTTCGTCTAAGTCTCTTAGCTGTGCATCATCAAGAGAGCCTGTTACCTCCTTACGATAGCGTGCTATAAAAGGAATTGTATATCCCTCATCAATCAGATTTACCGCCGCATCTATCTGACGCTGTGGAATATTAAGCTCCTTTGATATTTCTAAATTTATATTCATTTAAAATATTCCCCCTAAAAATAAAAGCATAAAGATATTTTATCACATTATTAAATTTATTTCTAGTCAGCTATCGTGCTTTCAAATTTAGAATAAATAAATAATAAATAAGATTGATTTTTTAGAATTAAAGTATATAATTAAGATGTAGATAATTTATAGTATAGGAGACGATAATATGACAACAAAAGCATCAGTTTTCTTGGAAAGAATAAAGGATAAGAATATAGCCTTTATAGGAGCAGGTCGTACACACCGCGACCTAATTAGAATTTTTAGTGAAAAGGGAATAAACATAACTGTTTATGATAAACGCACAAAGGAAGAGCTAGGTGACGTATACGAAGAGTTTACTAAACGTGGAATACCTATGTATCTTGGTCCAAAGTACCTATTAAAATTGGGAAAAGAGGATATAATATTCCGTACACCAAAGCTAAGCTACAATACACCTGAGCTAAAGCTTGCGCACAGAGCTGGACAAATTATAACCTCAGAAACCGAGGTATTTTTTGACCTATGCCCTTGTAAGACAATAGGCGTAACAGGTAGTGACGGCAAAAAGGTTACAAGTAAGCTTATATACAAAATGCTTGAGGTAGCTGGAAATAAGGTACATCTAGGTGGTACTGTTGGCGACGTACTTCTCACAAAAATAGAAGAAATTCATCCAACTGATTATGTCGTAGCATCTCTTGATGCTCCACAGCTAGTAAGTATGAGAACAAGCCCAGATGTTGCAGTTATAACTGATATTTCACAAAACTTTACAGTTCCTCATATGACATTTGAGGAATATGTAGAGGCTAAGAAAAATATATTTATTCACCAAGGCGGATTTTCAACTACTGTTCTAAACTCCGACAATCCAATAACCTGCAAATTTGCAAATATCGTGCGTGGCATACCAACCTATTTTTCAAAGCAAGCTGTTGTACAGCGTGGTGCATGGATGGATGCAAACGGAAATATTTGGTACAGCGACAACGATAGCCAAACCTTAATTATGAACGAAAAGGATATAAACCCAAAGGGTATTGCTCTGCGTGACTATTACCTAGCCGCTTTTTCTGCACTATGGGGAATTGTTGACAAAAAATATATGGTACAAATAGCAAAAGAATTTGTAACCACAGAAAATGAAATAAAATAAAAAGCTTTTAGTTCGCTGTCGCTCACAATGACGAATTATTACTAGAGTTGAGAGTGGAGAGTTGAGAGTGGAGAGTTGAGAGTTGAGAGTGGAGATAACTAGACTGATAGTTTAATATACCCGTCTAGTTAATTCGTAATTCGTAATTCAAAATAAACTTGGTTAGATATAACTGTGGTGTTACGCCGCTCGTAATTATGAGTGAAAGCGAACTCTACTCTCAACTCTAATGATAATTCGTCATTTAAAAGAGATGATATATTAGAAGTGAGGAACAAACTATCCCCAAAAACAAATAAAAAGAAACTGCTCCTTTAGAAGAAATTATAAGTGAGAAAAAATAACTTCCGTCTAGTTATCTCCACTCTCCACTCTCCACTCTCCACTCTCAACTCTAATGACAATTCGTCATTCGTCATTGGGCGAAGCCCTCAACTCTCAACTCTCAACTCTAATTATAAATCAAAGGAGGTATTATTATGTTTGAGAAAAAGCCTAAAAGATTTGTAGTAAAGGAAGAACAGAACGTCGGATTTGGCGCAATAGAAGTTATTGTTGATACTGTTACAGGCGTGAACTACTTAGTAACTACTGGCACATCTTGTAACGGAATAACTCCTTTACTCGACGAAAACGGAAACGTTGTTGTCGATGGTACTACAACGGAATAGGTACTAAAAAAATAGGCTCATATCTACAATATTTAGTAGATATGAGCCTATTTTTATTTTATTATAATACCTTTGATAAAAAATCCTTTAGACGAGGACTTTGTGGATTACTAAAAAATTCTACTGGTTCATTTTCCTCTATAATTTTTCCGCCATCCATAAATAATATTCTTGTACCAACCTCACGAGCAAAAGCCATTTCGTGAGTGACAACAACCATTGTCATACCCTGGTTTGCAAGGCTCTTCATAACCTCCAAAACCTCACCTACCATCTCTGGGTCAAGTGCTGATGTAGGCTCATCAAAAAGCATTACATCGGGCTTCATACACAAGGCTCTTACAATAGCTATTCTTTGCTTTTGTCCACCAGAAAGCTCAATTGGATAGGAATTAGCCTTATCAGCAAGACCTACCTTTTCTAGTAGCTCCATAGCTGTTTTTTTAGCCTCATCCTCACTTATTTTAAGCACCTTCATTGGAGCTATAGTAAGGTTTTTTAGTATGGTCATATGTGGAAATAGATTAAAGTGCTGAAACACCATACCCATTTTTTGACGGTGAATATCAATATTTACCTTTTTGTCTGCAAGGTTTACACCATCAAAAATAATCTCACCGCCTGTTGGTGTCTCAAGCATATTTAGTGAACGCAAAAACGTACTTTTTCCTGAGCCAGATGGACCAACAATAACCACAACATCACCCTTATCTATATTAAGGCTTATATCGTCAAGTATAAATGTATCATTTTTAAAGGCTTTCTTTAGGTTTTTAACCTCAATTAGATGTGAATTATCTCTTGTATCCACTGCTCATTCTCCTTTCAAGATATGCCATAAGCTTTGACATAGAAAATGTTATTATAAAGTAAAGAACTGCCGCTACTATAAGTGGCTCTGCGATAAGCCAAGTTTTTGACTGAATAATATCTGCATTATACATAATCTCCTGCATACCAAGAGCTGAACAAACTGAGGTTTCCTTTATTACTGATACAAATTCGTTTCCTATAGCGGGCAAAATGTTTCTTATAGCCTGAGGCAAGACAATAAATTTGAGTGTCTGTGTTCTTGTCATACCAAGTGAACGAGCCGCCTCACTCTGTCCAAAGTCAATAGCTGTAATGCCTGCTCTTAGTATTTCCGATACATAGGCGGCACTATTAAGAGAAAGCGCTACTACTCCTGGCACAAAACGCTCTGTCTCGATAAAGCCAAACAGCACAACCTTTGGAGGAGTTATAAGCATACCAAAGACAACATACATAACAAACATAAGCTGAACAAGAACTGGTGTTCCTCTTACAAATTCAACATAGGCTGTACCTAGTCCTCTTATTAGCTTATTTTTTGATAGTCTCATAAGTGTTATAAGTAGTGCCAAAATAAAACCTATAAGAACTGTAAAAAATGATAGTAGTAGTGTATAAATTATGCCGTGTCTAAAGTAGACAAACTTTTCAAATATCGGCGCAAAGTTCATTAAAATGTCCCCCTCAAAAATATCCCTTATTCTTCCTCATAGGCTGATAGCTCGTTTGCTTCTTCTATAAACTCTGCCATTCTGCCATCCTCTAGTACCTCTGCAATAACCTTGTTTGCAATGGAAAGCATTTCATAATTTCCTTTTTTAACAGCTATTGCGTTGCCCTCTGCCTCATAAGGCACCTCACACAAAATCATTGTCTCTGGGTGAGCCTTAGCATAATTTTCTGCTATAACTGTTTCAACATAGGCGGCATCTATCTTGCCTGTTTTAAGCTCCATTATTATGTTTGGCATTTTTGCAAGTGCTACCTGCTTTGCGTTTGGGGTAAGCTCCTCACAAAGCTTCGCTTGAATAGAGCCTGTCTGAACACCTATTGAGTATTCCTCGTTATCTAAATCCTTATATGTGCTAAATTTATCCTTATCACTAACATTTATCATTAGCGACTGTCCGCCAAGGTAATAATTATCAGAAAAATCTGCAACCTTTAGTCTCTCCTCATCTGGAGATAGACCTGCTATTGCCATATCAATAGAGCCACTTTTTAGCTCAATCATTATTGACTTAAAGTCCATATCCTTTATAACAAGCTCCTTGCCCATATCGTCGGCTATAGCCTTTGCTAGTGCCATATCAAAGCCTACTATCTTATCCTTTCCGTCCTCAAGAATATGAAATTCGTATGGAGCAAAGTCCGCTGATGTACCAACCACAAGCTTATTGCTTGACTCCGCTGTATTTCCACACGCTACCATAGATACTGACATTAGCATAGCTGTAAGGGTTATTATCATTTTCTTTAGGTTAAGTTTTTTCATATTAATTAGTCTCCTTTGTGTAATATATTTATAAATGTATATTTATTCTTTTTATATGAATGATTATACATCTTTATTCAGCATTTGTAAAGACTTTTTATTGATATTTTATGTAAAATGTTGTGCATTTATCCAGCATATTTGTGTTAAATATATACAAATATGTATATTATACCGTATATTTATGCACATATTAATGTATATATTCATTTTGTAGAGCTATCTCAAGCTCCTTATATGCTGTTCTATTTCTCTTTTTGTCATCTCAACCTCGTCAAAAAATGCCCTTGCCGACACTCTTAATGCTCCGTTACCAAAGATAATTACCTGCTCCATATTGTCGCTTGTGGCAACCCTTACCCTGTGCTTTCTTGCTATCTCGTGAGTTACCCTTTCTATATAGGAGTCAGCAGTTTCTGCCTCTTTTGTATATACTACATATATATTATTTATTTTTTCTACAGAGCCTGGATTTCCCTTGACCTTGTACGCATCAAATACAAGTATAAGCTTATTCTTTCTATATGCGCTATAGCTACACAAAATATCTATTAGCTTTTGCCTTGCATAGTCAAGGCTCTCTCTTGCAAGCTTTGTTAGCTCGTCCCACGCAAAAATTATATTGTAGCCATCAACAAGAATATACTCGTCACCCTTGTAGTTTTCTCTTATTCTCTCTCCAGAATAATCACTGTCAACTTTTTTTACTGATTTAAAAGCCTTGCGACTGTCCCTATTAATTGGTCCATAGGTACGCTCGTATATTTTCATTAGCTCCTCATCCTCTTCAAATGAGGTTCTATATGTAGTCCTCTCTTGCCTTTTTGCTTTTAGTGGTGTGTCATCTGTCTTTTCCTTTTTTAGTGTGCTTTCAATGTGCATATATTGTGGAACATCACGCCAATTTAGATTAAAGCCTGCTCCGTGCTGACAAAATACCGAATCGGCTGTATTTTCAAGGTCTGCGTCACAGTCGTAGCCTATACTTTCCACAACCTCCTCTGTATTGTGGCAAGGATAATAGCCACCAAACTCAAGCGAGAGAGTGCCTGCTCCCTTTGTATAGTTTATTACCTCCATATAGTACTCCTGCATAAGTGCTACTGGAGCTTTTCCCTCTATTGTCACCATATCCAGTATATCACTTGGCGGTGTAAACTCTGCACAAAGCTTAGTCATATCTGATAATGCTCTACCTAGACTTGCACTTGGAACTCTTAGCTTAAAGCTATACCACGGCTCTAGTAGTACGCTCTTTGCCTGTCGAAGTCCCTGCCTAACTGCCCTATATGTACTTTGTCTAAGGTCTCCACCCTCTGTATGCTTTAGGTGAACCCTTGCCGCCGATATACTTATCCTCATATCAGTAATAGGAGAGCCAGTTAGCACTCCTATATGTGTCTTTTCGCATAGGTGTGTCATAATAAGCCTTTGCCAATTTAATGCAAGCTCACTTTCTGAGCATAGACAGTCGAACTTTAGTCCCTCGCCCTGTTTTAAAGGCTCAAGAATTAGATGCACCTCTCCATAGTGACGTAATGGCTCAAAGTGTCCCACACCCTCAACCCTATCCGCTATAGTTTCCTTGTAGACAATGCTTCCCCTACCAAAGCCAACATCAATATTAAATCTATCCTTAATTAAGGTTTTTAGTATCTCTAGCTGAACCTCACCCATAATACCTATATAAATGCTCTGATTTTGAGCATTCCATTTTACCAAAAGCTGAGGCTCCTCCTCCTCCAAAATTCTCATATATTTTAGTAGTGCTTGTGGGTCAACGTCTGAGGAATATATATTATATTTAAGTACTGGCTGCAAAAATGCACCTGTCTGCTGTAGCTCCACTCCTAGCCCCTCTCCTGCTGTGGTTTCCGAAAGACCTGTAACTACGCATACGTCCCCTGCCTCTACTAAATCAGTTGTTACAAACTTTGCTCCAGAGTATATTCTAATTTGGTTTATCTTTTCCTCCCAAGCATCTCCCACCTTATTTATACCGCTTACAGTATCCCTTACCATAAGTCGTCCGCCTGTTATTTTTATATGTGTAAGGCGATTATTCTGATTATCTCGAGTAATCTTATATACCCTAGCTCCAAATTTTTCTCCATACCTTTTGCTTAGTATATATTTATCCATACCACACAAAAATTCCTCTACACCTATAAGCCTTAGAGCTGAGCCAAAATAGCAAGGTACAATACTCCGCCTTCTTATTGCTCTTGCCACCGCTATTTCTGAGACATCCTCTGTCTCTATGTATTCATTCATTAGCTCCTCATCGTTTGTAGCAAGATTTTCTTTCCACAAATTTATGTCCGATATGTTAGTAAAATCCACACATCTATCCGAAAGCGAGCTTTTTAATTCTTCGATAATTTCATTAGGCTTAGTGTCACATATATCAATCTTATTTACAAAAATAAATGTAGGTATATTTCTATCAGTAAGAAGCTTCCACAAGGTTTCGGTATGACTTTGAACTCCATCACTTGCGTTAATTACAAGGATTGCATAATCTAGTATAGATAGTGTTCTTTCGGTCTCTGCCGAAAAGTCAATATGTCCTGGTGTATCTATTAGAGTATATTTGTTATCATTATACTTAAATTCAGCCTGTTTAGAAAAAATAGTTATTCCTCTTTGCTGTTCTAGTATAAAGTTATCTAAAAAGCTATCCTTGTGGTCAACTCTGCCAAGCTTTCTTATATTTCCAGTAGTATATAAAATTGCCTCAGAAAGAGTAGTTTTTCCTGAGTCAACGTGCGCTAAAATTCCAATTACAGATTTCTTCATTTATTTTAATTTCCTTACATAGATATTTATATTCTCATTATACACTTTTTTATAATATTTTTCCATAAGAAATAAGAGCCGACCGCCGAGCCGCCACAGGCATATTCAACTTAGTTTATTTTGAGTGACGAATTGTCATTAGAGTGGAGAGTGGAGAGTTGAGAGTGGAGATAGCTAGACGGATAGTTTTTTCTCTCACTTCTGATTTTTTCTTGAGGGAGCAGGTTGTTTGTTTTTGTTTGTTTTAATGGTTAGCTTGTTCCTCACTTCTACCATATCATCTTATCACACTTTTTCAACTCACGCCGTTGGGGCGGTTCCTTTGTGATGCGACAAAGGAACCA
>SAMEA104404100__coassemble_2881_pt1 | contig 12291 bp, 6 predicted proteins | sample SAMEA104404100__metabat2_low_PE_067 | metagenome-assembled genome bin SAMEA104404100 (sample SAMEA104404100) | Balaenoptera acutorostrata | reverse complement strand
AAATAAATTATACCCCCGTATAATTTGTTTTGGAGATGAGAATAAAGAAAGTACTTTCCGAGTTGATGTAATGGTATATTAAGTCTTAGAGATACTATTAAGTCTAGGGGTTTGCAAAGGGTTCACCCTTGCTGTGCTTTGCATACTTTGTCACATCACAAAGTATGTACCCCAACGGCGTGAGTTGAAAAAGTAAGACAAGATGATATACTAAAAGTGAGGAACAAGCTATCCCATAAAACAAACAAAAAGAAAACCTGTTCCTTTAGAAGAAAAAAAGAGTTGAGACAAAAGACTAACCGTCTAGTTATCTCAACTCTCAACTCTCCACTCTCAACTCTAGTAATAATTCGTAATTCGTCATTGTGAGTGACAGCGAACCCACTCTAACTCTAACAAACTATCCGTTATAACAAACAAAAAAGGGAAAGCTCAGATATAGAGCCTTCCCTTTTTTTTATAAATAATATTATTATAATTGAGCCGAGTAGTTAGGAGCTTCCTTAGTGATGTAAATATCGTGAGGATGGCTCTCTCTTAGACCAGCACCTGTAATCTTTACAAATTGAGCATTTTCGTGTAGCTCCTTTATTGTGGCACAACCACAGTAACCCATACCAGCACGAACACCGCCCATTAGCTGATATACTGTATCTGCAACGTAGCCCTTAAATGGAACACGACCTTCAACACCCTCTGGAACTAGCTTTTTGCTGTTCTCTTGGAAGTAACGGTCCTTACTTCCCTTGCCCATTGATGTAAGGCTACCCATTCCGCGATAAACCTTAAATTGTCTACCTTGGAATATCTCTGATTCACCTGGAGACTCCTCACAGCCTGCAAGGATTGAACCGAGCATTACTGTGCTTGCACCAGCGGCAAGAGCCTTAACTATATCTCCTGAATACTTAATACCACCATCAGCAATAACTGGAATACCATATTTAGATGCCATACAAGCCGCATTATAAACAGCCGAAATTTGTGGAACACCAACACCTGCAACAACACGAGTTGTACAAATAGAGCCAGGACCTATACCAACCTTAACGCAGTCAGCACCAGCCTTTATAAGATCCTCTGTTGCCTCAGCAGTAGCAACATTACCAGCAATAAGCGCTATATCCGGATACATTGACTTAACCATCTTTACAGCCTTAAGTATGCCTGCGCTGTGTCCGTGAGCGCTGTCAAGAACAAGTACGTCTACTTGAGCGCGAACTAGAGCCTCTACACGCTCCTCAAGGTCCTTAGAAACACCAATAGCCGCTGCGCAAAGAAGTCTGTCACTTGCATCACGAGCTGTATTAGGATACTCAAGAGCCTTTTCTATATCCTTAATAGTAATAAGTCCTGTTAGCTTACCATCTTTGTCAACTAGTGGAAGCTTTTCAACCTTATGTCTTAGAAGTATGGATTTAGCTTCCTCAAGAACTGTTCCAGATGGAGCAGTAATTAGGTTTTCCTTTGTCATAACCTCTTTAATCTTAACATTATAGCTAGTCATAAACTTAAGGTCACGATTAGTAATGATACCAACAAGCTTTCCGTCAGCCTCGCATATTGGCACACCAGAAATCTTGTATTTTCCCATAAGCTCGTCTGCGTCTGTTACTAGATGCTCAGGAGATAGGTAGAACGGATTTGTTATAACACCGTTTTCGGAACGTTTTACTCTGTCAACCTCGCTTGCCTGCTCAGCTATGGGCATATTCTTGTGAATAACTCCTATTCCTCCCTCACGAGCAATAGCAATAGCCATCTTACTCTCTGTAACAGTATCCATAGCCGCTGTAAGAATTGGTCTATTAAGTTTAATGTCACGAGCAAGTGTTGTTGATAGGTCTACTTGGTTAGGAAGAACATCGCTCTTCGCTGGAACAAGTAGAACATCATCAAAGGTTAACGCTTCTGGTAAAAATTTAGTGCTGAAATTGGTATTAAGCATATTAAACTCCTTTACTGATTATATTATAACTTTGTTGTTATTGTAAACAGGTTAAAAAAATAGTTTAAATAAAGTATTCTACAAAAATAACCTTATTTAAACGATAATAAAAAAATAAATAAATCAACATCTTTAACTTTGTTATAATCATAAAATTGATGTCGAAGTTCTTTAAATATTTTATTTATTATACTACCTTTAAATTTTGATGTCAATAACAGAAAAAATATAAAAAGCTATTATATTTCGACAAATATTTATATATTTTATATAATATTCGTTGTTTTTATGTCAAATATTAAGGTTTTATAATTATTTTAATCATTATAACTTTTAAAATAGACAAATTAATACAGCTTATTCCTTAAAATTTCTACAAGTAGATAATCTCCGCTTTAAGCCACTATATTCACTAAATATACTATATAAAGAACACAGCATAAATATTAAAATTCATACTGTGTCCTTTATAAAAGTCGTGAATTTCCAACTAAAAACTATCCTTTTTAGTTAATTCGTCATTTGTAATTGTGAGCATAAGAGAACCCACTCTCAACTCTCCACTCTAAATGATAGTTCGTCATTCGTAATTAAATAAAGTCTCGCTTTAAACCCTTTAATACAAGTCAAATATGAATTAGATTGAATATGCCTGCGGAGGCTCTCCGCTCGGGCGCCCACGACAACTTATGAATTGTGATAATTCTGGTCAAGCTCAAATTCTTCAACCAAGTTCTTCATAATTGTTACCTGTCCTGCAAGCTCCTCAGCTGTTGCGGCACTCTCCTGGGCTGTTGCAGAGTTTGTCTGAACAACAGAAAATACCTGCTCGATGCCCACAGAAATATTCTGTAATTTCTTTGACTCCTCCTCGTATATAGCTGCTATATTGTCTATATCAACTACAACTGTACCCATATCACTAGTTACCATATCTAGCGCTGAAGCTGTTTCATCAGCAATTTGTGAGCCCTCTGATACAGCTGCTATAGTATCTGCTATTAGCTTAGAAATTAGACTAGCACTCTCTGCACTCTTGCCAGCAAGGTTTCTAACCTCATCTGCAACAACTGCAAAGCCCTTGCCAGCCGCACCAGCTCTTGCCGCCTCTACTGCCGCATTAAGTGCAAGTATATTTGTCTGGAAGGCAATATCCTCAGATGCCTTAACAATTTTCTTAATCTCCTCTGAGTGATTACTGATATTTTCCATAGCCCTTAGCATTTCCTGCATTTGCTTATTGCTGTCCTTAACCTTGCTTCCAATATTTGTAACATTCCTGCTCATTTCTGTAGCCTTAGCAGACTCACCTACTGCCTGTTTAGTTAGGTCAACAACCGCCGATGTAAGCTCCTGGATTGTGCCTGCCTGCTCTGTTGAGCCTTGTGCTAATGACTGTGCCGCTGCCGCCATATTGTTTGAGCTAATATTAACCTGCTCTGATGCATCAAGAATACCGAATACTGTCGCTGATAGTTCTTTTTGTATTCTAAGCATAGCTACCTTTAGCTTTTTAAATTCTCCCACATAATCCTGATCCATTGTATATACTAGATTCTTTTTACTTATCTTGTCCAGTATATCCGAAACCTCATCGACATAGACCATATATAGCTTAAGTCTATCTACAAGTCTTAGTATGTTCTTTGCAAGGTCACTAACCTCGTCGTTGCCCTTTGTCTTAATTTCAACATCAAGCTCACCATCGGCAAGCTTATCTGCAACTGCTCCAAGCTTTTTGATAGGCATAAGTGTTCTATTGACACTTATAAGTGTAACTATTCCAAGTACTATAGCCACGATAATGAATGCTAGAATAATAGTAGTCTTAAAGCTATTTACCTCAGCCTTAAACTCCTTATCAGGCATAGAGCCTACAACCTGCCAGCCTGTTTTGGGCAGATATAGTGTAGTACCGTGGAAGATTTCATCTCCTCTTGTATATGTAAGGCTCTCTATATCCTGATTATTCCTTACCGCAGCCTTCACATTCTCCGAGTTCTTTGTATTCTCTATATTTCTAAGTATTGCGTTCTTATCTGGGTGGAATATAGTGTTATTATCTGAGTCGTAAACAACTGCAAAGCCCGTATTACCAACCTTAAATTGAGAAAGCAGATTTACTAGATGCTCAAGTGATATATCTATTCCTACACAACCAAGTGTTCTTCCGTTGTTTTTGATTGGTGCTGCCATTGTAACAACTAGCTCATCTGTATTAATATCCTTATATGCACTAGTAAGAATGGTTTCACCCTTTTCCATAGCCATCTTGTACCAAGGGCGATCCGCAACCTTAATACTGTAGTCTATCTTGCCACTATCATATAGCAGTCCATTATTAGTCTCACAGCCTATGTATACAGCTACTATTTCACCCCCATATATCTCTGCTGTTGACTTAATATTTTTTCTTGCTAAATCATAGAACTCAGATTCCTCAAATTTAAAGGAGCTACCTCCATTATAGACATCTGCTGTAAGATTTACTATGCTTTCTACATTTGAAACAACAGTTAGTGAATTTATGTAGCCATCAAAATAGCCCTCTGTCTGTACCTTTATTAGCTCAGCTTGATTTTTTATACTAATATCCATCAAGCGAGAAATTTCTTTATCGGTCTTTACCACCAAAACAGACGCAATAATGGTAAGCACCAATATGAGTGCTATAAAAAGCCATAGCATCATCTTAAGCTGAATCCCCATTCTAAGCTTAAGGCCTTTCTTTGATTTTTCCTTAACATTTTCTTGTTTTACATTTCCCATATTATTCACTACTCCTTTTTTACTTATATAAAAAATAACATCTTCGTTAAATGTCATCCTTTAACAGTTATAAAATATACTTTTTATTTAAAGCTCTCAAAGAGTTTCTCTAAAAGTTTTAATCAATTTTTTCAAAAAATTGCGTATTATCACCAAGCTAGCGGTGGAATAAAGGATAGCTATATCTAATCTATATTTTAGTATCTAATGTAAAAGTAGTTACTTTAAATATAGAGCCCTTTGGCGCTTGTCTCAACAAGGGAAACGACTTTTCGTCAAAAAGCATTTTCAATAACGATTTGTGCTTTAGCACAATAGAAAAGCCCTCGCTATAGAAAAGGTTTTATTATATAATTAAAATTTATAAGTTCTAATTAAAACTACTAATAAACAACTACAACATTTAATTAAACAATCATAAAATTAAACAATATTTATACTATATTAATATTATAATAACAGATTTTTATAAAAAGTTCAATACTTTTCACGCTTTATTACATCAAAATTAGATTTTAATAATAATAGTATGTTTAAAATACTATTTTGTAAACTTGAATAAAATGGCACAAATAATAGTACACTTTATACTACTATTTGTGCCGCAATTTATAGTTATTATATATTATCTTGTATGAAAGCTTTCGTCAATGTCAAACTCTTCAACCAGGCTCTTCATAATAGCAACCTGTCCTGCAAGCTCCTCTGCTGTGGCTGCGCTCTCCTCTGCTGTTGCCGAGGTTGTTTGTACAACTGAGAATACTTGCTCTATACCCTCTGAAATATCCTTTAGTTTATTTGACTCATCATTGTATGTTTCAGCAATGTTATCAATATCCGAAACTACAGTATCCATCTCCGCTGTAACAAGCTCAAGTGCTGAGGCTGTCTCGTCTGCGATATTTGCACCATCTGAAACTGCCGCTATAGTATCTGCTATTAGCTTTGAAATAAGCTTTGAGCTTTCTGCACTCTTGCCAGCAAGGTTTCTTACCTCATCGGCAACAACCGCAAAGCCCTTTCCAGCCGTACCTGCTCTTGCCGCCTCTACTGCCGCATTAAGTGCAAGTATATTTGTCTGGAAGGCAATATCCTCAGATGCCTTAACAATCTTTTTAATCTCCTCGGAGTGATTGCTAATATTCTCCATAGCCTTTAGCATATCATGCATCTGTAGGTTACTAGCCTTAACCTTGCTACCTATATTTTCCGCATTTCTGCTCATTTGAGTAGCCTTTTCCGACTCAGAAACCGCCTGTGTTGTAAGGTCTACAACCGCTGTTGTAAGCTCCTGAATTGTGCTTGCCTGTTCTGTAGCACCTTGAGCAAGCGACTGAGCTGCCGCCGCCATATTGTTTGAGCTAATGTTAACCTGCTCCGATGCGTCAAGGATACTGAATACAGTTGTTGATAGAGAATTTTGTATCTTTAGCATAGCCTTCTTTAGCTTTTGGAACTCACCAACATAGTCCTGCTTCATTTCGTATACAAGGCTCTTATTACTGATTTCGTCAAGTATTCCAGCAAGCTCATCAACATACTTCATATATGTCTTTAGTCGCTCTACTATCTTTAATATACTGTGTGCAAGGTCTGTTACCTCGTCATTACCCTTTGTATCTACATCAACATCAAGCTCTCCGTCAGCAAGCTTAATAGCTACTCCGTTTAGCTTTTTAATTGGTTTAAGTACTCTTTTTATGCTTATCATAGCTATTACACCAAGAACAATATCCGCAAAAATAAATGCTATAATTATTGTGGTTAAGAAATTTCTAACCTCTGCATTAAATTCAGCATCAGGCATACAGCCGATAACCTGCCAACCTGTTATCGGTAAATGTAGAGTTGAGCCGTGATAAACATCGTTACCTCTAAGATAGCTTATGCCAACTAAATCCTGATTATTAATAATAGCATTCTTTATGTTTTCTGAATATGCTGTATCGTTTATATTTTTTAAAATAACTGATTGGTCTGGGTGATAGATAATGTTATGATCCGTATCATAAACCACTGCAAAGCCTGTTTCGCCAACCTTGAACTGATTTAGCTTATGTATAAGAGTATCAAGGCTTATATCTGCGCCTACACATCCGATAATCTTATTATTAGCTCTTACTGGAACAGAAACTGTAACTATAAGAGAATCTGTAAGAGTATCCTTATAGGCACTTGTAAGAGTAGGCGCATTTTTGTCTATGACCTGCTTGTACCAAGGACGGCTTGCAATTTCAACTGTATATACTGTACTTCCGTCATTAAATATTGCACCATTACTCTTGCCAGACGCTATATATAGGCTAGCAATATCCTGCTCATAAATATAGGCTGAATTTCTTATATTATGAAATACTGTCTGATATAGCTCACTATCCTCAAATTTAAAGCCTCTGCCTGCCGCCTCAGCCTCTGTAAGAAGCTTTACAACTGAATCCTCGCTAGCTACCACCTTAAGTGAATTTATGTATCCGTCAAAGTATGAATCTGTCTGTACCTTGATAAGCTCAGCCTCGTTATAAATAGTTAAATCCATAAGTCTTGTTGTCTCATTTTTTGTTTTGGTCACAAGTACCATTGCTGTAATTACAAGTATAATTACCAATGCTGTCAATAAAACGAGCATCATTTTTAGCTGTATACCCAACCTAAATTTCTTATTTTTTTCTTTTGTTGTCGTATTTTTACCCATAGAGATGTACATCCTTTCATTTTGTTAAAACGTCACATAATAAGAAATTACTAAATTATGTATAAAAATATTAATGTCGAAATTATTAAAAATATAAGAATTTATTAATATTTTATTTATATTATATCTCAAAATGTTAAAAAAATCAACCCTTTACTACTTTCTAATAAAAATATACAATTTATATAAGCCTATACTATTTGACGGAAAATAAACCTCTATAATATGGTACACTTTTTTGATTAAAGAGTCTGTATCACATTGAAAGCTTGATATTTTGTATTTTTTGTATTAAAATATATATGATACCAATTTATTTATAACCAAAGGGGAAAAGTATGGGAAGAAAAAAACTTTCAGACGAACAACGTGCCAAAACAAAAGAGGAGCTTTTTGAAGTTAGCAGAAAAATGATTGATGAAGAGGGTATTGATAACCTTAACATTCGTGACTTGTGCAAAAAGGTAGGAATATCGTACAGCTCATTTTACGAATATTACGAAAACAAGGACTACTTAATAGCGGCAAGAGTAGACCTTATAGATGACTTCTTTAAGGAAAACGAAAAGGAATATCTTTCTAGCAGCGATTTCAATGAAAATTTAAGAAATTACATTATACTTTATTCTAAATTTGCCCAAAGCAAAAATATAGAAATTGTAAGAGAAATTTATCGTATGCAGGTTTATAATATAATAGACTATGATAGATATTATAATAGACCTATGATTAAAATTCTAGAAGGAATAATTAAAGATGGTATAAGGTCAGGACAAGTTTCAGAAGATGTTCCTATCAATAATATTATAAGAATGATTATAAGCATTTGCAGAAGTACAGTTATTGATTGGTGCTTTTCAAATAATGAATACAATATTGTTGAGTTCTCGGAAAATATTGTAAATTATATAGACTTTAAATTTTAACAAACATAGATTTAGTAGTGGAGAGTGGAGATAACTATAGCGGTTACTCGTAGCTCTCCTTTTTTTTAAAAGCTCTACTAAAAATTTTATATAACTATCCTTTATAGCTTAAATTATCCGTCTAGTTAATTCGTCATTCGTCATTGTGAGCGTTAACGAACCCACTCTCCACTCTAATGACAATTCGTCACTTACTCTTACAACTCCTCTTAATCAATTTTTAACTATTTATATGTTGACTTTAAATATAATTAATAGTATTATTAGTATATATTAAGATTTATGGAGGTTATGAATTTTGAAAAGAAAAACAGCTGTAAAGGTTATGGCAGTGGCTCTTGCCGTTATGATAACACTATCCGTACTATCATCACTTATGTTCCTATTTATGTGATATAAGCATAATAGGTAACTAAATATTATTTTATAAAGCTTTTGAGATCCCTTTCTTGAAAGCTTTGTTTTTTACCCAAAAGTATAGTAAAAGCATTAAGAGGATTTTTTATGCCAAAATATTTTAATTCAAATGATAAAAGCGAAAAACTCCGACAGGATAATTTAAGCGAATTTTTAGATAAGCTCTCATTTCGTGTAAATAGCGTGGGGGTTTGGAAAAACCATAGGGTCAACCTTGCCAATTACACAATAAATGATGTCGAATTTATATTCTACACAAAGGGAGAGGGCAAAACAAAAATTTTACAAAACGAATATTACTGTCACGAAAACGACTTTATGGTGCTTGAGCCTATGCAGCTATACACCTCACAAAACGACGAAAGTATCGAAACAGAATACTATTTTATTCATTTTGACATATACCCACTACTACAGCTAAAGCCATTTATAGAACTTTTTAACCATTCTGTAACACATATAAAAAATCCACAGGTAATACTTAACATTTTTAATGATATAAACGACGAAGTAAAAAATAAAAATCCAGGATACATAAGTAAAATTAATGCTCTAATAAAGCTTATGTGCATAGAGGTAATACGAAACCATACCACAATGGATACGCAAGCTACAATAATTCAGCCGATAAGCGAAAATACAAAGGAAATACTCGTCAATAATTGTATTGCATACATAAGCCACAATCTAAAATCGGACTGCTCTGTTCAAACACTAAGCAAAAATTTTAATGTTTCTCCAAACTACCTATACAAAGCATTTACGAGCGTATTAAATGAGTCACCTAGTAAATATGTCACAAAGGTTCGTATGCTAAGGGCAAAATCCCTGCTCCTAAACGACCTATTCACAATAGAGGAGGTTGCAGAGGCAGTAGGTTACCCTACTCTCACTCATTTTTCAAAGGCATTTAAGGACAATATGAACATAAGTCCACGAGAATTTAGAAAAAAGAATATGATATAAAAAAACCCTCCGTATCAAATCCGATACGGAGGGTTTTTGTCGAATAAGCTCGACTTAAATTTATTTAAGCTTATTTTATTTAACAAATTAAGCTGCCGCTTTTGCTAGACACTCAGCAACTGCATCAAGTATACGGTTACTTGTTAGAGTAGCACCGCTTACTGCATCAATGTCAACTGAATTAGCCTCTGCTATGTTCTTTGGCATTGTCTCAAGTGCGCCCTTAGCTACTGCCTCTGTCTCGTGCTGCTCAAGAATTTCTACGTTTGAAATCTTGCCGTCCTTAACAACTGTCTTAACCTTTAGATCGCCCTCTTGACCCTTAACTGTAGCCTCGTACTCACCATCGTTAAGCTTCTTTGACATATCAAAGCGAACCTTCTCTTCTACAACTTTTTCTGTTACAAATTCAGCTGCTGGAGATGTTCTCTTTTCCTTGCCTTGAATGTAGTCAGCTGCACTTTCACCAGCAATACGTCCCCATGTTAGAGCATTAGAGATTGTAAAGCCCATATAAGCTGAGTTAGCTGATGCCTCACCTGCTACATATAGAGCTGGAATAACTGTACCGTCTGCACGGATAACCTCGCCCCACTCGTTTCTTGCAACACCGCCGTATGTGATAATCTCACAAGGAACAACTGCAACTGCAACATAAGGAGCTGTTAGTGCTGGACGATTAGCTGATGCTGATTTGTTGTAATCAGCTATAGTAGCTTTTAGTCCCTCTGCATCTACATCCATCTTTTCTGCTAGCTCTTCAACTGTGTTAGCCTTGATAAATTCCATATCAAGACCTCTCTTTAGCTTGTTTTCAACTACTGTAGCCTCGTCTGAGATAGCCCATACATAGCCTAGCTCATCCTTGTGCATTTGGTCGAATATTGGGCTGTTTAGATCCTGTGACATATAGCCCTTTGCCATCTCGTCTGTAAAGCGTTTACCCTCTTTACCAACCATAATTAGGTTCTTTGCTCTACCAATAAATGCTGAGATACTAGCTGTACCTGAATTACCATTATGCTCAGCCATAATTTCGTAGTCCTTTAGAACTGCCATTAGGCTGTGTGTATGTGTAATAGCTGCACCGATGTTGTTAGCCATAATTAGACCGTCACCTGTGCATGAGCCAAAGCCTATACCGAATGTACCCTCAAACTCTGGGTCAAGTCTTGCTGTAAGCTCTGGGTTATTTGCGTAACCGCCTGTAGCTATCATTATAGCCTTAGCGCCGATTGTCTTTTCGCCATCCTTACCCTTTACCTTAACTGCAACAGGAGTCCCCTTCTCGTCTGTTAGAATTTCTGTAGCTGTTGTCTCTGTCATAACCTCGATACCAGCCTTATCAAGAGCGTCTTGGAATGGCTTTAGCATACCAGCACCAGCGCCCTTAACAACGTGCATCATCTCTAGCGGACCGTAGCCTACTAGTACATCGTCCTCAAAAGGCATTGCAAGTCTATCTACTAGCCAGTCAATAGTCTTACCACAGTTACCTACTGTAACCTTTGCAAGCTTTGGATCAAGTCTCCAGCTTGCATTGTTCATTAGATTGTTGTACATTTCATCAAAGTTTGTTGGTTTTGATGGTTCAGCCTTTTGAACCTTTGAATCAAAACCAGCTATCATACCTTGAGAAATAAATGTTGTACCACCTATTGTTGGGAGCTTTTCTACTATTAGGACATCCTTTACACCGTGGTCACTTGCCTCAATAGCTGCTGATAGACCAGCACCACCTGCGCCTATTACCAAAAAGTCTACTGACTTATCGTATTTAGGAGCTTCTTCTTTTGTTTCAACCTTTGTCTCAACCTTTGTCTCTTGAGGTGCTGGAGTTTTTGTTTCTTCAACAACCTCTGTTGTGTTACCACAGCCAACAAAGCTTGCAGCTATCATTGCCAAGGCAAGTATACTGCTAATTATTCTCTTTTTCATTAGTTTTTCCTCCTTAAATATTTCATCACAGAGCCTATACAATAAGGCTCTAATAATACATCTATATAATACCATTTATTTCGACAAAAGTCTTATACTTTTCCTTACAAAACTTTCTTTTTTCGATACAACCCCGCCAAGCTGGCGGTGGCGGAAAGGATAAATTATCATTAGAGTGGAGAGTGGAGAGTGGAGAGTGGAGAGTTGAGAGTGGTTCGCTAACGCTCACAATGACGAATGACGAATGACGAATTACGAATGACGAATTATCACTAGAGTGGAGAGTTGAGAGTTAAGAGTTGAGATAACTAGACGGATAGTTTATTTTCACCTCTAATTTTCTCTAAATAGAAACTTTTTCTTTTTTATCTGTTTTAAAGGTTAGTTTCTGCCTTGCTTTTTTATTATAATTAAGAGTTGAGTTCGCTGTCGCTCACAATTACAAATGACGAATTACGAATTATCACTAGAGTGGAGAGTGGAGAGTTGAGAGTTGAGATAATTAGACGACAAGCCCTTTTTAATGACGAATTACGAATGACGAATTATCATTAGAATGGAGAGTTAATTTCATAACAGAAATTAAACAGATTATACAAAAAAAATATACATACAGCATATATAATAAAAATAAA
>SAMEA104404100__coassemble_2716_pt1 | contig 12885 bp, 13 predicted proteins | sample SAMEA104404100__metabat2_low_PE_067 | metagenome-assembled genome bin SAMEA104404100 (sample SAMEA104404100) | Balaenoptera acutorostrata | reverse complement strand
GAGTTAAGAAAAAAGACTATCCGTCTAATTATCTCAACTCTCAACTCTCAACTCTAGTAATAATTCGTCATTCGTCATTGATTAGAAGTGAGGAACAAACTAACCATAAAAGCAAACAAAAAGAAATCTGCTCCTTTAAGAAGAAAATAAGAGTTAAGAAAAAAGACTATCCGTCTAATTATCTCAACTCTCAACTCTTAACTCTCAACTCTAGTGACAATTCGTTATTGTAAGCGACATTGAAATTCACCCTCTACATTTAGTAGAAGAACATACTACTTATAAAACACCTCGATCTTTTTCTTGAAGACGAATTTTATCAGCAATCATAGCAATAAATTCGCTGTTTGTAGGCTTGCCCCGTAGGCTGTGAACGGTGTAACCAAAATAAGCGTTAAGAACGTCAATATTACCCCTGTCCCAAGCTACTTCTATAGCGTGACGAATAGCTCTTTCAACTCGTGATGCAGTAGTTGAATTTATTTTAGCTACAGTAGGATACATAACCTTAGTAATACCATTTATAACATCAGGGTCGTTGACTGCAAGAATAATACTGTCTCTTATGTACTTGTAGCCCTTTATATGAGCAGGGACTCCTAACTGTAGTATAATTTCTGTAACCTTTGTTTCCAAGCTTTTTTCGGAAGATCTCGAAGCCCTTGGGTGAGTATTCTTTACAATTGGATTAAAGCCTGTAAAGAAATCTATGCGTTCAGCAAGAATGCCACAATCAAAAGGCTTGTTAAAAAAGTATGAAACACCCTTTGTCATCAGTCTTTCCTGAAGAAGAGGATGGTCGATGCTAGAGCTTACAAAGAATACAGGTTTTTTTCCACTCTCCTCAGCGAAAATTTTAGTTACTACACCCTCGGCATCAATATTTTTCATAAAGACGTCCATTATTACAGCGACAGGCTGTTGCTCGTGTATAGTATCTATGACTAGTAAACCATCCTTTGGGCATATAACAGCTTCGTAACCCTTATTAGACAAAGCCGTTGAGCATTTCTGACAAAATTCAATGTTATCATCAGCAATAACAACAATTTTACTAATACTCAAAGTTTTTCCCTCCTATAAAAAACAACTAAAGCAACAAACCTTTATCATATTAACACATAATATGTGACTGTTCAAGTAATTTTTACTAATTAACAATAAGTTTCGTTCGACTGAGTTCGACATATTATTTCTTATTATTCTTAAATAATACAAATAAATATAATAAAACTGTGTTTTTATACTATATTTTGAAAAATAATCTCGAAAGTTTTTAAAAGCTATAAACACTAATTAAATACATATTTTTTACATTAATCAAAGGTTTAAGTAATTAATATATGGCGAATTTTATTGATTTTATTTTGAATTTAGTATGAAAACATAAAATTAAAATATTTGTAGGTTTAGCACCTTTAAAGAAACAAATTATTCGTAAAAATAGCAAAATTATAAAAAACGGAAAAATCTCGATTGTTTAAACTAAATTAAAATAATCACCTAAATACATAAGTGATTATAATGATTTTCTATAATAAATTTCCATTAAAATACCGTATAGCTTATAACTAAGGAGCTGCTGAATAAATAATTATAAAAAAAACACACCACAAAATGTGATGTGTTTTATATGGTCGGAGTGAGGTGACTTGAACACCCGGCATCTTGGTCCCAAACCAAGCGCGCTACCAACTGCGCTACACCCCGAAACACTGTTCTTATTGACAGCTTATATATAATAACATAGATATAATATCTTGTCAAGTACTTATTTTAAACTTTTCTAAATTTTAGCAAAAAGTTTTTTCGTTTGTGTTTTGTCTAAGGTTATATGGCAGGCTTTGCTTTATATAGCCATTAATAATAAAGCAGCAGCGTTCAAAAGGGGAGGGCGTTCTTATCACATTACTCATAAATGCTATGCAATCATCAATAATACTAAAATCAATAATAGCACTTTTTCCCAATAGGCTGAGCTTATATATTCCATAGCCCTCACTTTCAATTTTTAAGATAGGGGTTGCAAGTGGGAGCATATTTGTCCTGACATTAAAATCAACTATATACAAAGAAACACATAGAGTAAATATAAGCGTAACTATAAGTAAAGTAAAACTAAGTCTTCTTGTAACTGCGAGAGCGACTATTTTTCTTTTAGCATATTTCTTTTTGTAAAATTTTCCTTCCAATGAGAATACTCTCCTTTTTAATTTTTACTATTAGATAGGCAAATAATATATTCAGCTATAGGCTTTGCAATAAATTTAGCTGTATTTACAGCCTCCTCGAGAGTATTCCCGTTAGAGCCTATCTCAAAGAGTAGTGAGCCAGTGCGTAAATCTAAATTATAAAACCTGTGAGCTAAAAATACAGGACGCATAATATCCTTATTTTCATTAGATATTATTTGACTTAGCTCTACTGCAAGTCTAAAATTTTCCTTCCACCTTGGAACCTTTATTTGTGAATTTCCACAGGGAGCTATTATCATAAGCTGAGCATATTTTTTTCCGTCAATTATAGCTGTAGGCTTGACTACTGATTTATCCTTGCGGACTATACCATCTCTGTGTATATCTATTGTAAAAATGATTTCGGGGTATTCATCTAAATATTTTTTCACAGTTTCTCTACTACGCTCATAGGAGCCATTATATGACGGATAATCGTGCTGAGTTACATCGTGAATGACATTTATACCGTATTTTTTTAATTCGCTCGCCAGTGCCTCACCTACATAAGCCATATTTTTAGTATTATCTGTACTTCGCCATGTATTTCTTGTGTCATAGACGTCACTATCATATTCCTCAAAGCTTTCCGTTGTGTGAGTGTGATATATTAGCACAGTTGGTTTTGTTATATCCTTAACCTTTGCCTTAAATGGCGTGGAGAGAATTTCTGTTATTTCCTCATCGTGAAGCTTTGTATAATTTCTTATAAGCACATCACCCTTTTTACTAAACATATTTCCGTCGTATGTTCCGCCAAAATGTTCGGTTACAAGCCTTGCCCTATATTCCTGTGGTATTACGGGGGAAAGCTTTTTGTCTACACCTTCTATCGGCATATTATTTTCTGGCTTACTAGTGTTTGGCTCAAGGGGAGCATTATTTTCTTCATTTTCTGTCTTTAGATGAAGATAGCTTTCATCGTTAGCATTATTTTCTTCTTTATTTTGCAAAATAGCCTCTGCTTGTGTCACCTTTTGTGCTAAAGGCTTATCATTAGTAGCACTTTCTTTTGTGCAGCTTTCTTTTAGAACGCAGAACGTAGTTTTGGGAGATATTATAGCTGTGGATAAAATAGCTGTTTTTTCAAGCACTCTGTATGTAATATTATGACCAAGTAAGAGGATAATTATTACACAAATAGAGATTAGAAAGGTTGAAAATTTCTTTTTTAACGGTTTACTAAACATAAGCTTAATTTTACACATCTTGTTTAAACTCCTTCTATTTTGTTATAAAATATTTTATGAAAAGATAGACTGCAATATAACCTTTGGAGCTTTTATATTAGCTATTTAAGTAATAAAAAGTATATATAATGCTAAATGTAGCTCCCCCATTAGCATTAATAGGTAATAAGGAAAAGAACTAAAGTTTTTTTATTTTGTGCCGATGTGTAATATGTAGTAGGATAATATTTTATTCATACTGTACGTTGGAAGGAGTGAGATAGTATGAAAATAGAGTTTAATAATGCAGTATCTGCCTATAATGTTACAAACAAGTTTAAGCCAGTTCAAAAAATACCAAAGATAAAGGCTATGCAAACAGGCAGAACAGAGGATAAGATAGAAATTAGTGGAGAGATAAGCAAAAAAGCAGAGGTACAAAGACTTTCAGGCAGTACAGCAAAAAATATAGAGACAGAACACGAGAAACGACTTTCAGAAATAAAAAAAGCTGTTTCAGAGGGAAAATATTTTATAGGCACAGGAGACCTTGCCGACGCAATTATTTCAAGGGCTCTTTAATTTTATAAGGTATGGAGAAGAATATGGAAGATAGTAAAAAAGAATTATATGACTTTTTTGAGGAGTATTTACTAGCCTTGCGTGGAATGGTTGATGCCGAGGAGCAAAAGCTTGACGCATTATTTTCAAACAAGGGTGATGATATAACAAGGGCTATGAATTTGTCACAGGCAAACGCTATGCAGGTTGAAAATATAGAAAAAAAAAGAGAGGAGCTTCAGTCGGAGGCGGGTTTAGGTGGATACACCTTTTCGCAAATAATAGACGATGCAGAGAAGCAGTATAAACCTCGTCTAGCAGAGATATTTAAGGAGGCATCTAACCTTATAAATCAAATAAAATATCTAAATACACGCTCTATGAGAATAGCTGATAGTAATTTAAGATTAATGGGAATAAAGCCAGATGCATATATAGCGGAGACTGTTCCATTTGATGAGCATAAGCCAAAGGAACCAATGAGCGTTATAAATGCAAAAAAAGGCTATAATGTAAAATAACTAGAATTTATATATAATTAATGCTTGAAAGGAAGATAGACTATATGAGTATAAGACCAACCTTTATGGGCTTTGAAACAGCCAAGAGAGGATTACAGATAAATCAAAAGGCACTAGATGTAGTTAGCCATAACGTTGCAAATATAGGTGTTACAGGCTACACAAGACAGAGAGCAGACCAAGTATCTCTACACTATAATGGTATGCCATCAAGATATGCCGAAAGCCCAGTTAATCTGGCTGGACAAGGTTCAATGATTTCGGGAGTAGCCCAGCTTCGTGACCCATATCTTGATAAACGCTTCCGTCAGGAAAATTCGGACATAGGCTATTATGGAAAGAATGTAAACATACTTACAGATATTGAAACATCACTTGATGAATATAGCCACGACGGAATAAAGACAGCTCTTACAAAGGTATTTTCAGCTGTATCATCACTACATACTCTTACAAACCCAACAAACGCAAATATCTTGCGTACAGCCTGCAAGAGCCTTACAAATGTTGTAGAGCAGTACGGCAGAAAGCTTGACAACATAAAGGAGCAACAAAGAGAAGATTTGAGTATCTCTGTAGATGAGGTAAATACAATACTAAATAAAATTGTAAATCTAAATAACAGTATCTCGAAGGATGTATTTGTAGCGGCTGGCATAACAAATAATTACTATGGACCTAGCGAGCTATTGGACGAAAGAAATTTACTTATTGACCAGCTTTCACAGTATAGTGACATTGAGGTAATAACAAAGCCAGGCAATACTGTTGAAATAATGATGGGTGGAAAGAAGGCTATATCTGTAGACTCCAACGGAGTTAGTAGCTCATTAAGCCTTGCCTATGTGGTTGACCACAATAAGGATACAACCCACGTTCAGTGGAGTGATACAGGTAAGGATATAGATTCATCATCTGGCTCACTTATAGCATCAATAAATATGCTAAACGGAGAGGGTCCCGAGGCTTTTGGTGCAGTAAATGTTGAAAGAGGTATCCCATATTATAAAAGACAGATGGATATGTTTGCATCAAGATTTGCAGATGTATTTAATCATACAATTCCAAAATTTGACGAGCAAGGCAAACCTATTGAAAATGAGTTCTTAACACTATTTACTACAAACGATGGAAAAATTACAGGTATAAATTCAAACGATTTTAAGATTAGTGAGGAGTGGGACAATGACCCTAACTTTATCATAATCGAAAATAGCATAAACGGTGCATTTGACAATACCTACTACCAAGTTATGCTTGATAAGCTCAATGGCGAGCATTCCTTCGGAGATTTTTCGACAGAGTTCAGCGGTACATTTGAAGAATTTATTAAAAACTACGCCACAACACTCGGCGAAGACATTACCTTCCATTCAGGAAGAATGAAGGCAAGCCAAGCGGTTGGTGAATCTGTACTTGATTCAATAGCCGCAGTAAGCGGAGTAAATATGGACGAGGAGGGCGCTGATATGATGGCATATCAAAAAATATACAGCGCTATGAGCCGAATGATGACTGTAATGGATGAGGCGCTTGATACGCTTATTAACCGTACAGGAGTAGTTGGCAGATAATAGATAAAATTGTACATTGGAGGAATGAAATATGCGCATTACACAGAACAGTCTTAAAAGAAACTACTTTAATAGAATGTCAACAAACTTTAATAATCTATATAAATCAAACGAAAAGCTATCATCTCAGTCAAATTATAACAGAGTATCAGATAACACAGCTCAAACCTCAAGAGCCTTTCAGATAAGAGAAAATTTGTACCATAACGAGCAATGGAACGAAAATATGAGCAACGCTCAAGGTGAATTGAACGTTGTAGAGGACGCACTTATGACAGCAGAGAGCTACATAAAGGACGTAAACGCCCGCCTAGTACAGGCTTGTAACGGAACAGTATCCCCAGACCAACGCAAGATGATTGGCGAAGAGATTAGGGTTATGAGAGACCAGATGATACAGGTTGCAAACACAAAATTTGGAGACAAGTATGTATTTGCAAATAGCGGTAGATATAATGAACCACCATTTGATATAAATGGTGCAGGAAAGCTTACATTTAATGGCTATGTTGTGGACGATATGGTAAAAAATCCAGCTACAGGAAATATTGCCGTTCCAGATAATGCTAATCCACCACAGCTTGTGGATATAAACTACAACAAGGATATATACATAGATGTTGGTATAGGAATGAATATGTCGGGCTACGGAGCAGATGTGGAAGTAGACACAAAAAGTATGTTTAAGCTTTCAACAAGTGGTATAGAGGCATTTGGCTATGGCGTAGATGAGCATGGAAATTCAAAAAACATAATTTCTGAGCTAACTAAAATAGTAGAGGCATGTGAGACAAGTGATATGGAGACTCTTTCGGCATCACTAGAAAGACTAAAGGTACATAACGACAGTATGCTTATGAACCTAACTGATATAGGTGTACGCACAAGATACCTTGAGGACGCTATCAGCATAAATGAAGAGCAAAATATTAACTTTAAAGAGGTACAAAACTCAATAGAGGCTGTAAACCTTGCAGAAGAGATGGTAAATAATAAGGTTTATGAGATGTCGTGGATGGTAACACTTCAGATGGGAAGTAAGCTAATACCACCATCAATATTTGACTTTATGAGATAACAAAAAAATAGGCTAGAGAGAAAGAAGGTGTAGTATGCTAGAGATTACAACCCAGCCGTTAAAGCAGAATGTTGAGACAAAGCTTGCATTTTTGGAATATACAAATATTGATAGAGGTGAAATTCAGTATAAGGGCGGACTTGGACAATATAGAATGCACCTTGAAACCCTAAAATATAGGCAAGACTCCACAGATTTTAAGGCAAGCATAGGTATAAAAACCTCCGAGCAATGCTTAAGAGAATCGGGGGAGGCTGGTAAAAAAGCTTGGCAGGAATGTATGGATAAATATGCCGAAATGGGAAAGCATTTTGGAGCATTACATAAAAAGCCTCAAATAGCTGATTTCTACTACAATTACCTACCGTTCAACAGAAGCCAGAGCCTTGAGGTTAGGGGAACAGCGGAAGTAAATTGGTGGTTTGACCCACCAGTTAAGGACGTAGAGTATGAGAGACACGAGGTAGAATTTAACTATAGACCGTGGAATATAGATTTTAACTTTACTCCTCCTCAAATATCCTACACAACCGAGCAATATCCAGAGGTTAAATTTAATGTCGTTACAGACGAATAAAATATTAAAGAAGGGACTTTGTTAATATGTATATTGAAACTAGAGACTTTGGAAAAATTGAGATAGCCGAAGCTGAGCTTATAGAGTTTAAGGAGCCTATATTGGGCTTTGCTGATGATACAAAATTTGCTCTTCTTCAAAATAATGATTTAACCGAAATTTTGTGGCTACAATCAATAAAGAATAAGGACGTATGCTTTTTAGTAATTGACCCTGATGCATCATTTAAGGGATATAACCCCACATTTCCAGTAGATATTGTAAATAAGCTAGGTCTTACAAAGGAAAATACAGTTGTAAGAACAATGCTTTCGGTAAAAAATAATTTTAAGGACTCAACAACTAATCTAAAAGCTCCTATAGTAATAAATAAAGAGACACGCCTTGCAGCACAAATTGTCTTGGAGGACGATTATCAAATAAAAACACCTCTATTTGCAAAAAAGGAGGTTAAATAAATGCTCTTATTATCACGAAAACTAGATGAAAAAATAGTAATAGGCGATGATATTGAAATAACTGTTCTTGGAATAAGAGAAAATACAGTAAAGCTCGGAATTAACGCTCCAAGAGATATGCTTATACTCAGAAGTGAGCTTAAGGAAACTGAGAACCAAAATAAAGAGGCTCTTGGTAAGGTGGACGATAGTGCTTTAAGTGAGCTAATCAAAACCATTAAGATAAATAAAGGTGATGAAAAATGAGTATGGCTTATGATGATATAATAGTATTGCTCAATGAAAAAAAACAATTATTCTTGCAATATGAAGTGGAGACAGATAATATTATTTTAAACTGTAACGAGGATAATGTGGATATAATAGCATTAGCTATGGAAAAAAGGACAAGAATAGCTGAAAAGATAGATTCTATTACAGAAAAAATAAATAGTATTTCTATAAAAAATAATATAGACCTAAAGCTATTTGCAGATACTCTTGATTGTAGTAGCCTCGAGACAGACACCGAGAGAAAGGCTCATAGTATAGTAGAAGAAACCTTTGATATTATAAGGCGTATACAACAAAAAAATACAGATATTATGAATTACTTTAAAAATACAATGGACAACAGTAAGGTTCAAATAGAAAAAAACCAGTATGCACCTAAAATATCAAAATACTTTGAAAATATTAAGATAAACACAAATTATAATAGTACATTTGGAAAAGGCTAAAGATTTTATTAAATTTGACGATATATATAATAAAGGACTTTATACATAATAGATAACCAGTATAGGAGGTATGGACAATGGCTATTAATTCACTATCGTATGTAAGCCACGGATTTTCGGGACTTGCATCAGGAATAAACACAGAAGAAATGGTACAAAAGATGCTAATGGGTACTCAAATGAAGCTTGATAAGGCAAAGGCTGATAAAACCTTGCTTACCTACAAGAGAGACATCTACAGAGAGATTAATTCATCTCTTAAAAAGTTTCAAAGTGACTACTTTAGCTTCGGAAGTGGCTCAAAGACAAATATGCTATCATCAGAGTTCTACAGAAAGGTAGAGGCTCTTTCAAGTAGTGACTCAGTAAAGGTAACTGCAACAGGTAGTGCAAAGCCTGGTAAGATAACAATAAATGAGGTTACTCAGCTTGCTCAAAACCTAAAGGTACAGTCAAAGGCTTCTGCATCTGCCGAGGTAAAGGGAAATGTAAATTTCGACAACCTAAAGGATACTCTTGAGCTTGAAATGGAGATTAATGGTATATCCCAAAAGCTAACTGTTGATACATCAAAGATAAAAACCTCTTCAGATAAGGGTACAGCTCTTGCATCAGCTATTCAAGAGCAGATTAACAGTAAGCTTGGCGGTGGTATTACAGTTTCCGCTGGTGGTACTGATAATAAGGAAATTACTTTCAAGGCTGAGGGCAATCGTACATTCTCGATAAAGGGCGCTGATGTATCAGCTCTTGGTCTAAAGGCTGGTGTATCAAATAAGGTTGACCTAAACCGAGCATTAAAGGATACAAGCATAGGAAGTAAGCTAGAGGGAGAGTATTTCCAATTTTCAATTAATGATAAGGAATTTACATTCACAGGTGAACAAAGTCTAAATGACATAATTCACGCAATAAATACAAGTGACGCAGGCGTTAAGCTATCCTACTCAACTCTTGATGACAAGTTTACAATGGAGTCAACAGTTGCAGGTAAAGACGCAAGTATCAAGATTAAGCAAACAGCGGGTAATCTAGTAAATGCTATGTTTGGTGACACCGCTATAGGTAAGGGCGCTACAATAGCTACAAAGCCACTTGAGGCTAAGCTGGATAAAATATCAGCTGATATAACAACTGAAAGCGAAAAGACTATTCTTGAGAGCGTAAACAACGCTACAAAGGATGGGGCTGCTATGGCTTTTGAGTTTAAGATTGGCGACGAGACATTTAAGGCTGAGATTAAAAAACCAACTGGAAATGGAAAGGATAAATTTGATACTTTAGATGAGGTTATTAATGCTTTAAATGATGCAACAATAACTGAAAAGAATGGTCAAAAGGTAACATCTCCAACAGAGAATGTTAAAAGTAAGATAGATTTTGCAATATCTAATGGTGCAGACGGTAAAAAGACAATCACAGCTACACCAACATCAGGCAAGGATACTAAGGTTACACTAACAAGTGGATTTAGCTCAATAGGTTTTGCTACAAATGCCACAAACCAACCAGAGGTTAAGGGTGACACAAAGGTTAAGGATTTGGGCATAACAGGAACAATGAAATTTACAGCTTCTGATGGTTCCCAAAAGGAAGTTAAAATTACAGAAAATATGACAGTTGATGAGCTTAATGCTGAGCTTAAACAGTTAGAGGCTGAAATAGACCTAAAGCAAGCTCCACCAAGATTTAAGCTAGTAGGCACAAAGCTTCCTATTCCAATAAGCATAATGCCAGCATCAGCATATAAGGTTATATTTGATGATGACAAGATGAAAGACTTTGTTACTGAAGATAAATCTAATGATACAGTAACTATCGGCGGTAAGGGTGTTACAAATAACGAGATAGTTATTCAAGGTGGCAAAGTTATGCAAAATGGAGTTGAACAAACTTCAAATTGGAATGTAACTGCTGGACAAAATGCTGTGCTAAAGATTAATGGTATAGACATTGAAAACAACACTAATACAATAACATTCGACGGACTAACTGTAGAGGTAACAGCTAAAACTGATGCTCCTGTCACAATAGAGACAAAGGCTACATCAACAGATACATTTGATAACATAAAGAAATTTATGGATGACTATAATAACCTTATAGACAAAATGTGGACTGAGGTTAAGGCTAAGCAGACATATAAGGAATATCCTCCTTTGACAGATGAGCAAAAGAAGGAAATGACAGATAGAGAAATCGAGCTTTGGGAGGAGAAATCTAAGGAGGGACTACTTCGTGCAGACCCAACTCTACAGGCTATAACAGATGCTATGAGAGACGTGCTTAACTATAAGCCAGAGGGTTCAAAATATAGCCTTGCAGATTTAGGCATTACTACAACCTATGATTTTTCAAAGGGCTATGGTGGTAAGCTTGTATTTTCTGATGGCTCAGGAAATACACTAAAGGAAAAGCTAGCAAACGAGCCAGACGAGGTTGAAAAGCTATTTACAGCTAAGGACGGTATAGCCACTCAAATGAACGAGGTTATAAAGGCGGCTACAACTCCTGGTAAGCCCGGTTCAAAGTACTATAACCTCTCACTTGTTAATATCTCTGGCACAAGCGGTGTACCAGATACAAAGAGCCAGCTTTATAATCAAATGAAGGATATTGACAAGAACATAAAGAAGATAGAAAATACCTACAAGATGGAGTATGACCGTTATTGGAAACAATTCAATGCTATGGAGAAGATGATTCAACAGATGAATGCACAAAGTGGTTGGCTAGCTCAACAATTTGCAGTCTAAATAATAGTTAAAAAATAATAAAACAACTAAAAAGGAGTTATATTAAAAATGGCTATTAATCCTTATGCACAATATCAGCAGCAATCAATGATGACTATGACACAGGGAGAGCTACTGATACAGGTATATGACGGTTTAATTAAATTTTTGTATGGAGCTATTGACTCTATTGAAAAAAAAGACATTCCAAATACAAATATAAACCTTCAAAAGGCAGAAAATATACTCATTTACCTTAGAAATGGACTAAATATGCAATATGAGGTTTCAAACAATCTTTACAGCCTATATACATATTTCTTTGAGCAGTGTATGCAGGGTAATCTCAAAAAGGATAAGGCAATTCTTGAGCCTATATTAGAAATGGTTCAAGATCTAAGAGATACCTATGTTGTTGCAGATAAAAAGGCACGTCAAGAGGGCGTAAGGTAAAAAAATAGGACAGGAGACTAAGCTATAATAGGCTTAATTTCCTGTTTTTTTTATATTAAAAAAAGGAACGACTAAGCTAGCCGTTCCTCTTTCATCCTTATCAATATTAAACAAATTAATACGATAGCTAGACATTTGTCTAACAAGCATATAATAACATATTATTTATACTTATTCAACACAAAATATTATAGTATGTATTAAAAAGTATGATTTTTGTATACATTTACAATAAGTATAGCTTTCTTTGTATAAATTTACAGTTTTTCTATAGTATTTTGTCGCAAAAAGACATAATTATGTAATATTTTCAAATAAGAAAACTTAAATATAGATTAACGATATTTTTATTCAAATTTTAACCTAAATTCGCTAAAGCTCTCAACTCTCCACTCTAATGACAATTCGTAACTCGTCATTCGTAATTGATAAAAGGTGAGACACAAACTAGCCTTTATAGTAATCTCAACTCTCAACTCTCCACTCTCCACTCTCAACTCTAAAGACAATTCGTCATTCGTCATTCGTCATTGTGAGCGACAGCGAACTCCGCTCTCCACTCTCAACTCTAAAGACAATTCGTCATTCGTAATTCGTAATTGATAAAAGGTGAGACACAAACTAACCTTTATAGTAATCTCAACTCTCAACTCTTAACTCTCAACTCTAATGACAATTCGTCATTCGTAATTCGTCATTGTGAGCGACAGCGAACTCAACTCTCCACTCTCAACTCTCCACTCTAATGACAATTCGTCATTCGTAATTGATAAAAGGTGAGACACAAACTAGCCTTTATAGTAATC
>SAMEA104404100__coassemble_2605_pt1 | contig 13361 bp, 12 predicted proteins | sample SAMEA104404100__metabat2_low_PE_067 | metagenome-assembled genome bin SAMEA104404100 (sample SAMEA104404100) | Balaenoptera acutorostrata | reverse complement strand
AATTCGTCATTCGTCATTGAGCGAAGCTCTCCACTCTGGGCGATGCTTTTAACAATCATTGGAGTTAAATGCGTCGTTATAAGCCCTTTATACCACAAAGAATAACTTTTCTTGCTTTGTCAGCCTCAGCTTTTGTAAGGGCTGGAACACCCTTTAGCTTATATTCCATACCAAGCTGCTCATACTTGTTTTCACCCATTGTGTGGTATGGCAAAACATCAAGTCCCTTTACATTTTTTAGCGTAGCTATGAATCTGCCAAGAGCATAAAGCTCCTCGTTATTATCTGTCCAACCAGGTACAACAACGTGACGAATCCATATAGGAATATTCTTGTCTGATAGATATTTTGCGAAAGCAAGTATATTTTCATTCTTGTGTCCGCAAAGCTTTTCGTGCATATTACTGTCTATGTGCTTAATGTCAAGCATAATAAGGTCAGTAACCTCAAGCATCCTATCAATCTTTTCACAAAGCTCCTTGTTTTCTGGGTGAAATATTATTCCAGATGTATCAAGGCAGGTGTGTATGCCCTGTTTTTTGCACTCTGTAAAAAGCTCTATTAAAAAATCTAGCTGCATCATAGGCTCACCGCCAGATACAGTTATACCGCCTGTTTCACCATAGAAAGCCTTGTTGCGATTGTACTGCTCGATAATTTCCTCAGTAGTCAAAAGAAGTGCCGTACTGTTATTATAATCCCAAGTATCAGGATTATGACAGTAAAGGCACCTCATTGGACATCCCATAAGGAAAACTATCATTCTTACACCTGGTCCGTCAACCGTACCAAAGGATTCTATTGAATGTACTCTTCCTACCATATTCTTTTATTAGATAGAGTCATGGAAAGTTCTTGAAATAACTTCGTCTTGTTGCTCTTTTGTTAGTGTGTGGAAGTTTACAGCGTAGCCTGATACTCTGATTGTAAGCTGTGGATATTTTTCTGGGTGAGCTTGAGCATCAAGAAGAGTGTCTTTTGTAAATACATTTACGTTTAGGTGGTGACCGCCTTTTGTAGCGTAGCCGTCTAGTAGTGATACTAGGTTATCAACTTGTGAATCTGTTACTGTCATAATAATTCTTCCTTTCTTATTTTTGTGTTTTAACTAGATAGGAGAGAGAAATCTCCCTTCTCCTATCTATATTCGTACTAATTTTTTGTAGATTATTCTCTGTCTAGACCTTCCATTAGGTTGCCTGCTACTTCGCAAGAAGCACAGCCACAGCTGCAGCCTTCAATGTCTTCTGGCTTTAGGCTCTCTAGCTCTACGTCTAGGTCTGTAACAACAGTCATATCTTTACCTAGAGCGTTTGGAATGATTGAGAATGTGTTTGAAATACCGTCTTGAGCATCGCTAAATGGAAGCTTTGAAACTGAAGCCAAGCTTGCAACAGCACCGTGGCTATCACGCTTGTGCATTGGGTTTGCACCAGGAGCAAATGGCTCACCAGCCTTACGTCCATCTGGAGTAGCACCTGTATTCTTACCATAAACAACGTTTGATGTAATTGTTAGGATTGATGTTGTAGCAATACTGCCTCTGTATCTGTGGTTACCCTTTACATAGCTCATAAACTCTTGAACAATTGCAGAAGCTATTGAGTCAACTCTATCATCATCGTTACCATATTTAGGGAAGTCACCCTCAACCTCGTAGCCTGTAGCTATGCCGTTTTCGTCACGGATTACACGAACCTTTGCGTATTTGATAGCTGATAGTGAGTCAGCAACAACTGATAGACCAGCTATACCTGTTGCAAACCAACGCTTAACGTGTCTGTCGTGTAGAGCCATTTGTAGAGACTCGTAGCAGTATTTATCGTGCATATAGTGAATGATGTTTAGAGCGTTTACATAAACTCTAGCTAGCCATTTCATCATAGCTGAGTATTTGTGCATAACCTCATCGTAGTCTAGGTACTCAGAAGTAATTGGACGGAACTCAGGACCTACCTGCTTCTTGCTGATTTCATCAACACCGCCGTTTATAGCGTATAGTAGACACTTAGCTAGGTTTGCACGAGCGCCGAAGAATTGCATTTCCTTACCGATTCTCATTGAGGATACACAGCAAGCTATACCGTAGTCATCACCGTGTGTAACTCTCATTAGGTCATCGTTCTCGTATTGGATTGATGAAGATTCGATTGAAACCTTAGCACAGAATCTCTTGAATGTTTCTGGAAGCTTTGTGCTCCATAGAACAGTCATATTTGGTTCTGGAGCTGTACCTAGGTTGTGTAGTGTGTGTAGGTAACGGAATGACATCTTTGTTACTAGTGGTCTGCCGTCAATACCAACACCACCGATTGACTCAGTTACCCATGTTGGGTCACCTGAGAATAGAGCATTGTATTCAGGAGTTCTAGCGAATTTAACAAGTCTTAGCTTCATAATGAAGTGGTCAACAAACTCTTGGATTTGCTCCTCTGTAAATGTACCATTTGCAAGGTCTCTTTCAGCATAGATATCAATGAATGTTGAAGTTCTACCAAGTGACATAGCAGCACCATTTTGTTGCTTAACAGCACCTAGGTAACCAAAGTATAGCCACTGAATAGCCTCTTGAACGTTAGCAGCTGGACGACCAATATCAAAGCCATAGATATTGCCTAGCTCCTTAAGCTCTTTAAGAGCGCGAACCTGCTCAGCTAGCTCCTCACGGTGACGGATAACGTCTGAGTACATAATTGTTCTTGTTGTATCGTGCTGATATTGCTTTTCCTTGATTAGAGCATCAACACCGTATAGAGCAACACGACGGTAGTCACCGATGATACGACCACGACCATAGGCATCAGGTAGACCTGTGATAATGTGGTTTGAACGGCAAGCTCTCATTTCTGGTGTGTAAACATCAAAAACACCTGCATTGTGTGTCTTTCTGTGTGTTGTAAAGAACTCTTCTACATCCTTGTCTAGCTCATAGCCATTATCTGCACAAGCCTTTTTCGCCATTCTGATACCACCGTATGGTTGTAGAGAACGTTTAAATGGCTTATCTGTTTGGAAACCAACAATTGTTTCTTTGTCCTTGTTTAGGTAACCAGGGCCGTGGCTTGTTATTGTTGAAATAACCTTTGTGTCCATATCCAAAACACCGCCAGCTTTTCTCTCTTTAAGAGTTAGGTCCATAACCTGCTCCCAAAGCTCTTTTGTTGTTTCAGTAGCTTCTGTTAGGAAACTATCATCGCCATAGTATGGTGTGTAGTTCTTTTGAATAAAGTCACGAACATTGATTTCGTTTTGCCAAATGTGGCCTTTAAAGCCTTCCCATTCTTTTTGCATATTAAACTCCTCTTCTGTCAAGTTGATTGACGATAAAATTTTAGATAGCAATTTATTTGTCTACATTAATAATATAATTAGTTTACAAATATAGAATACTATACTAAATATCCATTGTCAATATTACTGAGCAAAATGAACGAAATTCTTGTGTAGTATGTATAATATTTGATATTTTTAAAAATTAATTTGTATTCATTACACTATATTTTTTTAGCTAAAAATTACTCTCTTTTAGTTCTAGCTAATTCTATAAAAAATAAACTAATAAAAATAATATGTTTTCTTTTTAAAGTTAAATATACCACCACATATAGTAGTGTGTTCAAAATATACATACTACTTGTTGATAGTTAAAAAAACAACAATTAATGCAAAAAAAATGTGAAAATTTATACTTTGTGAAAAAATTACATAACTTCTTAAGAATAATTTAAGTTCTTATTTAGTCTAATTTCGTATTAGAAATAATATATTTTCCGAGGGTTTTCGGTGTAAGGATAACTTGCTGTAATTCGTCATTATAGTCAAATTTTAAAGGATAGATTACTCCGTCAAGATAACGATAAAGATAGCAGGAGTTATCAATATTTATGCCTTTATCACCTACATCTATCGTAAGAATACCATTAGTCTTAAAGTCATTTTCTGCAGGAAACGAGAGAAAGATTAGCTCTAAATCTGGATATTTTTGAGAAATACCCTCAATACTTTCATAGCTGTAATACATATTTAAGCTATTTAGATTTGTAATATTATTTTCATAACTCCAGCCATCTCCTCTAAAGATGACATTTTCATTATCGTTGGTGTCGCATATTTTTTTAAGCTGACTTTTTCTGTAAATAGGAGCTAGAGGGTTAACATTTATTGCTTTACCATAGCTCAAATTAAATATATCACTATCACTAGCTGTATTAAAGCCTACTTTTGTTCGTGGAGTAGCTGTTATATTTTCCGTTTCTGTTTTTATGTTAACTCTAAGCCGAACTGGACACTCATTTATATAGTTAGCACACGAGGTTTTAATTGTGGCATAGCACAGTCCGTCCTTGCTTGTTATTTTTGCGTTATCTATAGCTTTTCTTCCGTACAGAGTTCTTATATTTATATCCATTTTTTCCATATCTTCATCTGTTAGGTTCATAGGCTTATTTCCGTCAAGAGATACTAAAATAGGAAAGCTATATTCTGTAAATGGAAGAAGCCTATCATTTAGGATGTTTACGCCATTAACATCACTACCCAAATATATACCGCTAATATCAGCGTAGGCTATAAAAAGTGTTGTTATTGGTATAATCATAAAGGCTACAAGAATTTTTAAAAACATTTTTCTTTTTTTCACAAAATCACCCCAAAATAATATTCAGAGAAAACTACATCTCTATAAATTATTTTATACACTTAGCAAAGTAAAAATACCTAACAAAAGCTTATGATTTTCTTAGAGTGAAAAGTTAAGAGTAAAGAGTTGAGAGCTTTGCTCTCAACTCTTTACTCTAGTGATAATTTATTATTCAAAATAAAGTCTTGATTTCAGGCAATTGATATAAGTTCAATATAAACCTAGCTTAATATGTTTCCACCGGCTCAGCGGTTGTTAGTTTTCAGTTGGTAGATTAATTTTTATGCTTAGTTCATCAAGGTTCTTTTGTTCAACCTCAGAAGGACAAGCAGTCATAAGCTCGCTTGAGTTTTGAACCTTAGGGAAAGCAATAACCTCTTTTATGTTGCGTTTGCCTAGTAGTAGCATAACAAGTCTGTCAAGACCAAATGCCATACCACCGTGAGGTGGAGCACCATATTTGAATGCGTCAAGTAGGAATCCAAATCTCTCGTGAGCTTGTTCCTCTGTAAAGCCCAAAGCCTTAAACATCTTCTCTTGCATTTCAAGGTCATTTATACGGATACTTCCGCCGCCTGCCTCGTAGCCGTTAATTACAATATCATAAGCTCTTGCACGGCAGTTTGCAGGGTCGCTCTCAATATTTTCAAAGTCACATAGCATAGGAGATGTGAACGGATGATGTTTTGCAACGTATCTGTCCTCTTCCTCGCTGTACTCGAATAGTGGGAACTCTGTTACCCATAGTAAGTCAAATGTGCCAGGCTCAATTAGGTTAAGCTTTTCTGCAAGGTGATTGCGTAGTGCGCCAAGGCTATCGAATACAACTTGATTTTTGCTGTCAGCAACAACAAGTATAACGTCACCTGTCTCTGCTCCCATCTCCTTGTGAATAGCCTCTATCTCTGCATCACTTAGGAATTTTTCAAATGATGAGGCAACCTTTTCCTCTGTAAAGCGTGAAAATGCAAGACCCTTTGCTCTGTATGTCTTAACAAAATCTGTTAGCTTGTCTATTTCCTTACGGCTTAGTGTGTTAACAGCGTTCTTTGCAACGATAGCTCTAACAGAACCACCCTCTGCAATAGCTCCGCTGAATACCTTAAATTCGCTGTCCTTTAGTATTGAGCTTAGGTCGTGAATTTGTAGGTCAAAGCGTGTGTCTGGCTTATCACTACCATATTTTTCCATAGCCTCTTTGTATGGTATTCTTCTGAATGGAGTTTCAATATCCTTGTTTAGAATTTCTTTGAATACACGTTTTAGGAAGCCCTCATTTATTGTCATTACGTCCTCTTCGTCAACAAATGACATTTCAAGGTCTATTTGTGTAAATTCTGGCTGTCTGTCTGCTCTCAAATCCTCGTCACGATAGCAACGAGCAACCTGCATATATCTGTCATAGCCTGATAGCATTAGTAATTGCTTATATAGCTGTGGAGACTGTGGCAAGGCAAAGAACTTACCAGGCTGTACACGTGATGGAACAAGGTAGTCTCTTGCACCCTCTGGAGTACTCTTTATAAGAGTTGGAGTCTCGATTTCTATAAAACGTTGTTGGTCATAGTAGTCTCTTGCACATTTAACAATCTTGTGACGCATAATGATAGCATCCTGCATCTCACGACGGCGTAGGTCAAGATAACGATATTTTAGACGTAATTCCTCTTTTACGTTAGTTGTATCTGTAATTTCAAATGGAGGAGTAGCCGCCTTTGCTAGTATACGAAGCTCATTTACATAAACCTCAATATCTCCGTTTGCAAGCTCAGCATTTTTGCTCTCACGCTCACGAACAACACCCTTAGCCATCAAAACATACTCACTTCTAACTGATTGAGCCTTAGCTCTTAGCTCGTCGTTTGTCTTATCGTCAAAAGCAAGCTGTACAATACCCGTTCTGTCTCTTAGGTCAACGAAAACAAGCATTCCCTTATCTCTTATTTTTTGTACCCAACCGCAAACAACAACTTCCTTGTTCATATCAGAATTTGTTGTTTCGCCGCAGTAATTGGTACGTTTTAGTCCTTCCATTGTATCTGCCATTTTTTGTGTATTTCCTTTCGTATAATATATAAAAATTATAGTTAACCTATATTATTATAGCTTTTCAGCCGCCTCGTGTAAAGCCTCAAGAGAGCTTTCCGTTATTACGTCATATATTGTATCTCTAAAGTCGTCGCCTATGCTTACTTCAATTTCTTCGCCATTGTACATACATTTTAGCTTTGCCTTCTGTCCTTCAAGCTCGCTGTCGCCAATAACCATTGTATATTTAGCACCTATCTTGTTTGCATACTTCATCTGAGCCTTAACAGATTTGCCAATTAGGTCACATTGAGCGGCAAAGCCCTCTTCTCTAAGCGAATTTGCAAGTACGAACGCCTTGTTTATAGCGTTTGTACCCATAGGAATAATATAAACATCACAGGTTAGTCTCTCTGGGAAGTCGCAGTGCTGATCCTCCATAAGCATAAGAACTCTTTCTATACCCATAGCAAAGCCAATACCCTCAAGGTCTGGACCGCCGATTTCATTTAGCAGTCCACCGTATCTGCCACCGCCACCTGCTACTATGTCATCACCCTTTGAGTCTGTACATATAAACTCAAAAACTGTTCTTGTGTAGTAATCAAGTCCACGCACAATAGTAGGATTAACAGTATAGTTTATTTTTGCATTATCAAGCATAGACTTAACTTGTTCAAAGTGAGCCTTACAGTCGTCGCAAAGGTAATCAAGCATAAGAGGAGCATTTTTTGTTATCTCCTTACATTTTTCCTCCTTGCAATCAAGAATACGCATAGGGTTTTTATCAAAACGCTCGTGACAGGTTGGGCAAAGATGCTCCTTGTTGTCACCTAGATATTGTTTAAGTGCCTCGTGGTATTTTTTTCTGCACTCAGGACAGCCTATGCTGTTTATTTCAAGGCGAATGTTATCAAGACCTAGTACATTGTAGCACTCATTTGCAAGAGCTATGACCTCGGCATCGGCTATTGGAGAATTTGCTCCATACATCTCAACACCAAATTGGTTAAATTCTCTAAATCTACCCTTTTGTTTTTTCTCGTATCTAAAGCAGTTTATCATATACGATAGCTTTAGTGGTAATGCCCCATTAATTATACCATTTTCTATAGCGGCTCTGGCAACGCCAGCTGTACCCTCTGGACGAAGTGTAATACTTCTGTCACCCTTATCAAGAAAGGTATACATTTCTTTATTTACAACATCCGTTGTATCTCCTACTGAACGCAAGAAAAGCTCTGTATGTTCAAATGTAGGTGTTCTTATTTCCTCAAAGCCAAATAGGCTTGCAGTTTCTAGCAAGGTTTTTTGTACATATTGCCATTTATATGTGTTTTCAGGCAAAATATCCTGAGTTCCACGTGGCGCACTTGTAAGTATAGCCATATTTTTTCTCCTAACATTTAATTTTTTAAAAATGCAATATATCATTAATATAGCCTATATTTATATTGCAAAAGCATTATTATAACAAAATTTTAAGTACTAAATAATTATAACCGACATAAAAAGTAATGTCAACAAAAGACGACAGCAATAATATATGTATTATAGTAGTTTTTTAAAGGATTTTTTGGTTATATTTAAGCTTTAGTTTATAATGCATAATTTTGATAAAAATCAAAAGACTCAATCTTTAGAAGAAAGAGTCTTTTAGTAATTATTTTAATTTTGCTTGTCTTCTTTGTCCTTAGATGATGACTTAAATACATATTGTGAAAGTAAAAATATGATAAATACAACAGCAACATAAATTAGTGTTATTGTAATCATTTTACCTATCAAAATTTTATTTCCTATTATGATTGAAATAATTATAAATATTGCAAATAATATAAGTCCACTTATAAGAGATTTTATAAATATATTGAGCATAGTAAAATCTCCTTTTTGAATAAATTTATTATTTTTTTGGATTAACTATATCACGCCAATCAAGATATCCATTTTCAAGAGCGTGTATTAGCGCTTCGGCTGTAGCTATATTTGTAGCTACAGGAATGTTGTATACATCACAAAGACGAAGTAGTGTAGCTTCGTTTACCTCATTTTCCTTTGCATTGATAGGGTCTCTAAAGAAAAGAACAAGGTCTATTTCATTACAAGAGATACGTGAAGCTATTTGCTGGTCTCCACCTTGAGAGCCAGACATAAAACGTGTAATATTTAGTCCTGTTGCCTCGCTAAGCATTTTTCCAGTAGTACCTGTAGCACAAAGATTGTGTCTGCTGAGTATTCCACAGTAGGCTATACAAAATTGTACCATTAGTTCCTTTTTTGCATCGTGTGCAGTTAAAGCTATATTCATTATTATAAAGCCCCTTTCATTATTAGCTTTTTGTGTGATTAAGTTATTATTTATATAGAGCAAGGTCATTCTCCTCACCAAGAAGTCTGCCAACAATAGAGAGTGATTCAAGCTCTAGCTTTTTTGTATATTCGTTTGGTTTTGTCAGTGAATTTATATTGTCTATTGGCAAGGCACCCAAGAGCTGAACACCTACCATATCAATAACTGTATCGAGGTCGTCAAGCCCACAGCTTAATGGTAATTCGTCAGGAACCTTGTTTATTATTAGTCGAGTATCTTTAATCTTGTACCTATAGTATAGACTCACAAATCTGGATGTTATTCTTACATCTGTAATTTGTGGTGTTACAGTAAATATTATAGTATCCGTGTGAGGTATGAGCCATTTATGTATATCAGAAAAGCCAGATGAGGTATCAATTATAATTATATCATATTGTTGCTTTAGTAGCTTTATAAACCTTATAAGCTCTGTTTTTGAGTATTTATAGCATTCACTAGCTGGCGCACAAATATATGAAAAACCAAGCTCGGACGTTATAATTACGTCATCCTTTTCTACTGTGCCATCAAGGACATCATCTAAATTATAAAGTATAGGTGAAGTATCGTGTAAAATTAAATCAAGTACCCCACAGCCAGGGATAGTTTCAATAAGCAAGGCTTTTATTCCTCTTTTTGCAAAACCATAGGCAAGTGCTATAGCCACAGTAGTTTTACCAACTCCACCGACTCCTGAGGTTATCATATATGTTTTATTCAAACTATAATTCCTCTTTTTTATACTATTATCATTTTTTGTAAATATATGTAAATTAGCTCATATAATCATTATACTATTGTAATGAACGTAAATCAAGTTAATTTTTAAAAAAGTATTTTTAGTTACTATGCTTAATTTATATATTTTCCTTGAATTTAATGTGATAGTAAAAATAAAAGCTAAATATTTGTTAGAATTTCAAAAAAACTCTATAAGCTCAAAAGAGATTATGTTATATAAAAAAAGCTATTCCGTCAATTTAATTGTTAAAAATTAATTGTTAAAAATAAATTACCGAAAAGTAAAAAAACAGTTATAAAAAGATAAAACCATTGAATTTTATAAATTTATAGATTATACTTATACCATAACTTAATTAAGGAGAAAACAAAATATGGGAAAGACAGTCACAGAAAATTTGATTGAATTTATAAACGCAAGCAAAAGTTCTTTTCACGCTGTAGCAGAAATGAAAACGGAGCTTAAGAAAAACGGCTTTAATGAGCTGTCAGAAGCTGAAGTATGGAAGCTACAAAAGGGTGGTAAATACTTTGTTACACGCAACGACTCCTCGATAATTGCTTTTAGAATACCAGTGGGAGACTTTAAGGCATTTCAGATTATGGCAAGCCACAGTGATTCGCCTACATTCAGAATTAAAAGCAATCCAGAAATAAGCGTTGAAAATAAGTATATAAAGCTTAATACAGAAAGATATGGCGGAATGATTATTTCACCGTGGTTTGATAGACCACTTTCGGTAGCGGGCAGAGTAATGGTTAAGACAAGAAACGGCGTAAAGACTGTACTTGTCGATGTTGACAGAGACATACTTCTTATACCTAACCTTGCAGTTCATATGAATAGAGAGGTAAATAATGGCTACAAGTATAATGCTCAAAAGGATACCTTACCTCTATTTTCAATGTCAAAGGAAAATGGTGGTTTTGATGAGCTTATAGCAAAGACTGCTGGAGTAAAAAAAGAGGATATAGTTTCAACAGAGCTATATCTATACAACAGGGAGAGCGGACTTGTATGGGGTGAAAATAATGAATTTATTTCAGCTCCACGACTGGATGACCTAGAATGTGCCTATGCCTCTCTACAGGGTATAATAGCTGGAAAGAGTGCATCAAGCGTTACAGTACACGCAGTATTTGATAACGAAGAGGTTGGAAGTGGCACAAAGCAAGGTGCCGCCGCTGGATTTTTGCAGACAGTACTTAGAAGAATAAATATGTCAATGGGAAGAACTGAGGAGGATTATCACGTTGCACTAAGCAATAGCTTTATGATTTCAGCAGATAATGCTCACGCTGTTCATCCTAACTATTCAGACGTTACAGACCCTACAAACCGTCCTTATATAAATGACGGAGTAGTAATAAAGCTTTCAGCAAATCAAAAGTACACAACTGATGCTGTATCAGAGGCAATACTAAAGGTTATTTGTGACAGAGACGATATTCCAACACAAATGTTTGTAAACCGCTCAGATATGCTAGGAGGTTCAACTCTTGGCAATATTTCAAATACACAGGTTGCACTAAATACAGTTGATATTGGACTCCCACAGCTTGCTATGCACTCACCATTTGAGACAGCTGGTGTAAAGGATATTGAATATCTTGTAAAGCTTGCTAAATCATTCTTTAATTCTTCTATTTCTTATGATGGAAAGGAATATAAGATTAAGGGATAATTTGATTATAACAAAAGATGGATTTTTAACGGAAAATGTATAAAAATAGACAAAATGTCTATAATTAAAAGGGTTGATTAGGAATACAAAATATTCTTAAAATAAATTTAAAAGACGAATGGAGATTGAACAAAATGGAAATAACAGATATTAAAATCCGCAAACTATTTAATGACAATAGACTAAGCGCACTAGTATCAATTACTATTGACAACGCAATAGCTATTCACGACATCAAGGTTATAAAAGGTCCTGAGAGACTTTTTGTAGCTATGCCAAGCAGAAGAGATGACAAGGGTGTTTACAGAGATGTTGCTCACCCAATTACAGCTGAGGCTCGTAACCTACTAGAAAAATCAATTCTTCAAAAATATGAAGAGGAGCTTGCAAAAATAGAGGCTGAGGCTGAAATCGAGGCTGAACAAAAAGCTGCGACTGAAGAAGAATAATTATCATTAGAGTTGAGAGTTAAGAGTTGAGAGTTGAGATAACTATAGCGGTTAGTCTCGGCTCTCCTTTTTTAAGTGACAAATTGTGAGCGACAGCGAACCCACTCTCATTTGTATTCGTCAGGCTTAAAAAAGTCCTCTGGCATATATGGCTTAAAGACCTTTTGAAGTCGTCTTGAATTAAAGTATGTAACTGCTCCAAAGTATATTAGAAACCATATAAAGCCTAGAATTAAGAATATCATAGGACTTATCCAAAGAATTACAAAGGGAAGTATATTAAGAGCTGTCATCAGTATTGTCCTTGGTAGATACTTAAAGCTAAACATAAAGGCATTTTTTAGTACCTGAGTAATTTTATCATTGTCAAATTGGCTAATTAGTGGAAAGGTGTATGCACCAACAAACCAAAGTACAAAGAACAAAAATATGAATGGTATGCACATATATTTTGAATTGTCCTTCATACCGATAAAAATAAATGTGTTCCAGTAGGTCGCAAATCCAATTACAAGGAGAATTAGCCACGCAATAGTTGATTGCTTAAAGTTTTCCTTAAAGGCCTTAAAATAAGGAGCTACAACACCGTTTTCCCTTACAGTACCCATTCTAAAGCAGACAGAATACATAGCAGTATTAGCAGCACCTATGGTGATGATAGGAATACAGGTGATAATATATATTGCATTAAGAATAATAAGGTCAGCAACCCTACTCATAAATTTCATAGGAGCTGAGTCTGGTGAAAATAAAGAACCCATAACAATACCTCTTTTTTTATAAATATTAAGATACATATCTGTTAGGTAATTGTACCACATCAAAAAATAAAATACAATTATAATAAAAAAACTCCTACCTCAATTTCTTGAGATAGGAGTAAATTTATATAGCTATGTTAGAAATAAGTATTAATTATTTCTCATCATTTATAGCAGCTTGAGCAGCTGTTAACTATACATAGCAATCGTGTACTTTTTGTCATTGTATCAGAATTCATTTGAAGAAAAAACCAATGGTATTGATGTAAACACCATTAGTACTACTAGAATAAAAACAAACACTCTAGTAGTTTTACTCTTAATTATTAGGCTTTTCATCCTTTCAGTGTTTTAATCTATTAGCAATGACCTTGTATCCTTCTGAATGTACTCTTCAGTTAAAGGAGAGTCTTCAATTCAAATCTTGCCTGTTCCTGAAAAGAGTGTAAGCTTCCAATTCTACCTTTTAGACTAATGAATAAAACTCTGTCAATCTCTTGTAACTTGATCATAATATTTATGTAAATATGTATCATGATCACCAGGCTTTGTATTACCACTACCACTAGGCTTTATAGAACTATTACCAGTACTACCAGAAGATTGTTTATTAGGTTTAGATGGCTTAGGAGGGAGTAAACTACCCCCACCACCTATATGTATATCTCCACTATCAATGGAAAAACCACCAGAACCACTAGT
>SAMEA104404100__coassemble_2430_pt1 | contig 14134 bp, 12 predicted proteins | sample SAMEA104404100__metabat2_low_PE_067 | metagenome-assembled genome bin SAMEA104404100 (sample SAMEA104404100) | Balaenoptera acutorostrata | reverse complement strand
TTGAGAGTTTGATTAAAACCTTTACTTTTTAGTTATATAAGAAAACCTTTTTTATCGCAAAAGGTTTTCTCTTTTGCCTAGCGGCAAAATTCACTTTCGAAAATGCTCTTGTACGGCACTAGCATTTCGCTCGTTGCGACGAGCGCCAAAGGCTCCGCCTTTTGAAACCGCAATTTTTTGAAAAAAATTGAGTAAAACTTTCGGATACACTCTTTGAAAATACTAGCGAAAAAGTATACTTTAGTGTGTAATGTAACAGAGCACATCCTTTAGCAAACGTACTTAGTATCTCTTTGCAACGAGCAAAAGCCTTTAATAAATACGAATTATATTTTTACTTTAGTTAATATTTGTAAATTAATTTAGTTGTTAGTTTTGTCACTTATAAACAATTAATTCAATTATATATTTAATAATATTTTCTGTCAAGCAAATAATGTAGCAATATGTCTCATATTCCCTCTAGGTCAAAGCAAGGAGTGTACTCGTCTGTAGCTGAGGAAAGGTCTTGGCAATAGCCGTCAAAAATAGAGTTTTCTACTCTTTCCATAACTCTATCAACCTCCCAAGGCTCAAGAGTGCGGTGCAAAAAGTCAATATCTCCGTCATAGAAATTAGGTGTGTACTGGCTCATTACACTCAAAAGAATTTCATCTGACAAAAATGTTTCTTCTAGCTCGTCGATAATATCAAGGCTATCCCTTGTATTTTGTGGTATTATTAGGTGTCGCACAATAACTCCACTTTTAAGCATATCATTTTCATCAAAAGCGTATGGACCACGTTGACGTACCATCTCTTTTATAGCTTCTATTGTTTTTTTATAATAATTTTCAGCTTTTGAAAGCTCTTTTGAAAGACTACTGCTCATATATTTTAAATCAGTAAGATATATGTCTATCTTGCCATCCAAAAGCCTTAGAGTCTGAAGATTTTCATATCCGCTTGTGTTATAAACTACTGGTATATGTAGCTTATCCTTAACTATATCCAGAGCATCGGATATTTGTAGGGCATAGTGGGTTGGGGTTACTAGGTTAATATTATTAGCTCCCTTTTCTTGTAGCTCCAAAAAAATCTCAGCAAGTCGCTCTACGGTAATTTCTTTTCCAAAATTTCCAGCACTTATATCCTTATTTTGACAAAATACACACTTAAGTGGACACCCAGAAAAAAATACTGTACCAGAACCACTTTCACCGCTTATGCAAGGCTCTTCGTAATAGTGAAGTGCCGCCCGAGCGACTTTAACAGTTGCTGTACCTCCACAAAAGCCTTTATACTTATATCTATCTATTCCACATTCTCTTGGACAAATCTTGCAATTTTGCAAATCCATATTTTTCACTTTCCTTTATTATTTTACATAAGCTTTTTTTGCATACGAATATCATTTCCGCTAAATCTAAAGCACTTGTAGGCAAACAAAATTCTTGAGGATATTCTCTGCTCATATTTTGTTGAAAGGCTTTCAAGGTCAACATTTGTAGTTATAATTGTTGCTTTATTATTTAGTATTCTTTGATTTATAACATTATATACAACTGACTGTGTAAAAGAGGTTATAAATTCAGAGCCTAAATCGTCAATTATTAGTAGTGGAATACTATCTATATCTTCAACTATTTCACGGTCTCTATGAGTAGGAGACTTATCAAAGCGAACCTTTTGAAAGGCATCACAAAGCTCTTGAGAAGAGAGAAATCTTGCATTAGTTATTTTATTTTGATTTATAGCGTTATTAGCAATAGCAAGGGCTAGATGTGTCTTTCCAAGTCCTGTACCCCCCATAAATAGTAGGCTTTCTGGGTTGTATTCAAGATGCTCACTATATGAGACACAGTAGTTAAAAATCTTCTCCATATCTCTGCGACATTCATTTCCAGCGCTATCGTATTGAGGGTAGTAGCACAGCTTAAAATTCGCAAAGTCACATACAGTATCCCCTATGTTTTGTGGTAGAGAAAAACCGCTATATTGCTTTAGAAGCTCGGTATAGCAAGAACAACGCTTGCCTCTATAAAAGCCTGTATCATTGCATAGCTTACAGTAATAGTTAATATCCAAAATATTTTGCGGATAGCCCATAGACATAATTATTCTTGATTTTTCGTTATTTAAAGCGGTGATGTTATTTTTTATATTATTTATCTTTTCTATATCTCCGTTTAGGGCTGTGAGAGCTATATCTTTTGCAAGTCCAACAATATCTCCGTCGATTTTATATAGCTGTGGAGCTTTTTTATATATTTCATCCTTTGTTTTTTGTTGACTATTTACCGCCTTATCGTGACGAGTGGATATAATCTCCTTTACCTTTTGTCTAATTTCCTGTTCATTCATATATTAAAGCTCCATATTCTTTTTAAGCACCTTTTCTATATCACTCAAATCAAATGAACTATTTCCCATAGTTTTATCAAGCTTATTTACTGTTCGTTTTGCAGTAGATATAGGTGCTGTTTTTTGAGTTTCGTATTGTTTTATATTTTCGATAGCCTGAGGAACTGTTCTAATTCCGTCATTTACCCAATTTTCAAGCATCTTATTAGCATAGGCAATACTTGACTTTCCTGTTATATCCATAGTTCTTTCTGATGCAAAGGATACAAGTGAATTGTCAAGGTTATAGTCCTCGTACCATATTCTTGAACATTCCTTTTCGGATTTAGTAAGATTTCTATTTGTAACATTAAATATTTCTTTTACATAGTTTTCGTTAGCTGTTCGCTTATCAAGCTTTATTATATAGTTTTCTGCAAGCTCTAGCGTATCTATACCATTTTCGACCCAAGATTTTATTTCGTTTGTGATGGCGTGCATACTTGTTTTATTGTTATTTAGACAATATGCGACAACCATAAGCATATAGCCAGGCTCAAGATTTAGGTATGAATAGTAGTACAAAAATTCCTCTTGGTCAGCGGGTGAAATAGTTCTTGAAAGCTGTTGTTGTAGCTCATTCATAAGCATTGGCACATTTGGGTCTCTAAGAGACATCTCTGTTATTTGTGCGGGAGTTAGATGTGTTCTTGAATGCTGTGTTATTATCTTTTGATTTTTGTCATTTTTGTTTTCGTATGTAGTCTGTAGGGGAACGTTATTTTCCTGAGTAGGCATTTTTTTAGGCTTATTTTCAGTATGAGCTACAGCGGCTAAGTTATCCTCTTCATAAAGAACCTTTGGTTCAAGTGGAGCCTCAGCCACACCGCCCGAAAAAATATCTGTAGTTTCCCAGTAGGATAGACAATCCTCGACATTTTCTACTGTAAGTGAAAGAGCTTCAGCAATTTTTTTTGTATCTATAGTATCTTCTCCAAAACGCAGAGCCATAAGTAGTACCTTTAGCTGAATTTCGGAGCAAAGCTTTATGTGTCGGTCAATAAGTCTTGTAGGAACAGCGAAAATACTTCCCCATATTCCAAAATTTATATGATAATCCATATTTACCTCTTTTATATAAATAAGTTATTCTACTTTTTATTTTAATGCTAGTCTATTTAAGTAGTATAACATAATATATGATGTTTTTCAAACGATTATTAATCATTCCTCAAGGAAAATACAGTAAAATTTTTAAAATAAAAACAGCCTCGCTAGGTATATAAATACATAGTGAGACTGTAAATATAATGTTAATGAGAGGGATTATTAGTACATTCCGCCCATACCGCCCATATCAGGAGCGACTGGTGCAGCACTTACTGGCTCTTTTTTGTCTGTAACAAGACTTTCTGTTGTAAGAACCATAGCGGCTATTGATGATGCGTTTTCAAGAGCTGAACGTGTAACCTTTGTAGGGTCAACTATACCGCTTGAAATCATATCACAGTAAACCTCGTTGTATGCGTCAAAGCCATATCCAACCTTACCGCTTGTAATAATTTTATCTATAATTACAGAACCCTCAAGTCCGCCGTTTGTTGCAATTTGACGGATAGGCTCCTCAAGTGCCTTGCGAACAATCCTCATACCTGTCCTTTCGTCGCCGTCTGCTGTTTCAATTAGAGCGTCAACTGCTGGAATAGCATTTAGTAGGGCTGTACCGCCACCTGCTACTATACCTTCTTCAACTGCCGCCTTTGTAGCTGCCAAAGCGTCCTCTATACGAAGCTTTTTCTCTTTCATTTCAACCTCAGTTGCAGCACCAACCTTGATTACAGCTACGCCACCGCTAAGCTTAGCAAGTCTTTCTTGTAGCTTTTCTCTATCAAAGTCGCTTGATGTTTCTTCGATTTGGCTCTTGATTTGGTGAATTCTTTCAGCAATATTTTCTTTTGCACCGTAGCCGTCAACGATTATTGTGTTCTCTTTAAGAACCTTAACCTGTTTAGCACGACCTAGCATATCAATTGTTGTATCCTTAAGCTCAAGACCTAGCTCCTCTGTGATAACCTCACCGCCTGTTAGGATAGCTATATCTCTTAGCATTTCCTTACGTCTGTCGCCAAAGCCAGGAGCCTTAACTGCAACACAAGTAAATGTACCACGCATTTTGTTAACAATTAGTGTTGCAAGAGCCTCACCCTCAATATCCTCTGCGATTATAACAAGCTTTTTACCTGCTTGTACAACCTGCTCTAGTAGTGGCAAAAGCTCTTGAATATTGCTTATCTTTTTATCTGTGATTAGAATGTAGGCATCATCAATTACAGCCTCCATTTTGTCTGTATCAGTTACCATATAAGGAGTGATGTAGCCACGGTCAAATTGCATACCCTCAACAACCTCGCTGTAGGTATCTGCTGTCTTTGATTCCTCAAGAGTAATAACTCCATCGGCTGTTACCTTTTCCATAGCCTCAGCTATTAGCTTACCGATTTCCTCGTCACCGCTTGAGACTGTTGCAACTCTTGCTATATCCTCGGATGAGCCAACCTTTGAGCTATGCTCGATTACTGAGCTAACTGCTGTTTTAACTGCTTTTTGTATACCCTTTTTGATTATCATTGGGTTTGCGCCTGCTGTTACGTTCTTCATTCCCTCACGAACTAGTGCTTGAGCCAAAACAGTAGCTGTTGTTGTACCGTCACCAGCTGCATCGTTTGTTTTTGTAGCAACCTCACGAACTAGCTGTGCACCCATATTCTCGAATGAATCGTCTAGCTCGATTTCCTTAGCAATTGTAACACCGTCATTTGTGATTAGTGGACTTCCGAATTTTTTATCAAGAACAACGTTTCTTCCCTTTGGTCCAAGTGTAATTTTAACTGTATTTGCAAGCTTATCTATACCACCCTGTAGGGCTTTTCTTGCGTCTTCACCATATATAATTTCTTTTGACATAATATATTCCTCCTAAAAGTATTTGTTTATGTTAAGCTGGTAGTGATTTTTAGTCTTCAACTATTGCAAGAACCTCTGATTGACGTAGAATTGTTAGCTCCTCGCCGTCAAGCTTTACTTCTGTTCCCGCATATTTGCTTAGTAGAACCTTGTCACCTACTTTTAGATACATCTTAACCTCGTTACCGTCAACAATACCGCCCTCGCCTACTGCGATAACCTCTGCAACTGTTGGCTTCTCTTTAGCTGAGCCTGCAAGAATTATACCGCTCTTTGTAGTTTCTTCAGCTTCAAGCATTTTTACTACTACTCTATCCAATAAAGGTTTAACTGTCATATCTAAAAACTCCTTTGTATTTATATATTTGGCACTCTCTGTATATGAGTGCTAACTGTTTACAATGTATATTGTAACGCTTTTTTTTATAAAATCAAGTCTTTTTTGTCTTTTTTATAAAAAAACAACAAAGTTAATAGTTTATTAAAAAATTCGGGGGTAAAGCCTACTTTCAACTCTAATGACAATTAGTCATTTATTAAAAATTAGGAAGAAGTAATCCCCAAAAAACAAAAAACCTGTCCTCAAATTCTAAGGACAGGAAAAAATTTATTATATATATGTATTTTGAGTATACCTATAAGCCGAGTTCTGTTTAAACAACAATCTATCTAGACCTTTGATTGCTCAAAGGTTCAAGCCACCTTTGCGGAACCGACGGGCCGCCGTTTAGGTTAAAATAACCATATTCCTATCGGTGTTGCTTCAAATAGGGTTTACATGGCATTACAGTCTCCTGTAACCCGGTGAGCTCTTACCTCGCCTTTCCACCCTTACCACAAAATGTGGCGGTATATCTCTGTTGCACTATCCCTAGAGTCGCCTCCGGCTGCCGTTAGCAGTTATTTTCGCCCTGTGAAGCTCGGACTTTCCTCATAAATACCAAAAGGTATTTCCGCTGTTGTCCAGTATACTCAAAATAACATTACTAGTCTATCATAATTTTTTGTCTATGTAAAGCTTTTTATTGTGATTTTAGATAATAAGAAATCTAATATTAATATCTCAGCTTTTATTAGATAAATATTTAGTCTATATATAATAAAATCGTTTTTGGAGCTTTTATTATTAGCAAGGATTTTATAGTAATTCTTTTCTTAGCTCCTCATTTGAAAGAGAAGAGAGCATATAAGGTGGAGCATCTAAGACTGTTATAGCCCCTCTCCTATTTTGCTCATACATTCTAATTGTTGCTCTTGCGTATGCGACAGCTACTGACGCTGTAAATTCGGCGTTAGAATCTAGTTTTAGTGAAAATTCCATAACCTGATTATTTTTTTCATTATTTGTTGTGCCTGTACGGAATACAAAACCACCGTGAGGCATTTTTGAATGATTTTTTCTAAATTCCTCCTCGGTTATAAAATTAACTGTTGTATCATAGTCTGCAAAATAGTTTGGCATACCTACTATTTCTTGTCTTATCTTCTCTCTGTCTGCATCCTCATAAGGCACTACAAAGCATTCTCTTGTGTGCTTTTCTCTTGTGGTAAGTACTGGATTTTTTCCATCTCTTACTGCTTCTACCGCCGACTGAGTAGGTACAGTATACTGTATACCTAGCTTTACACCCTCTACTCGTCTAATTGCATCAGAATGTCCCTGACTAACACCCTTACCCCAAAAGGTATAGCTTTCTCCGTGTGGAAGAATTGCACCACCTAGTACACGCATTAGGCTAAAAAGTCCTGGGTCCCAACCGCAAGAAATCATTGAAATATGTCCATTTTCCCTTGAATTTCTGTCCACCACGTCAAAATACTCTGGTATTTTGGCGTGTGTATCAAAGGTATCTATTGTATTAAATTTTTTTGCGTATTCTGGAGTAAGCCTTGGTAAATCAGTCGCAGAGCCACCGCATAAAAACATAATATCTATTTTGTCTATAAGAATATCAACATCACTGTCATTTATAACCTTTACATTCTCTGTGATTGGCTTAATGTCCTTTGGATTTCTCCTTGTGACTATAGCCACAAGCTCAAAATCGGTGTTTTGCATTAATGCAAGCTCCACCGCTCTGCCTATATTTCCATATCCGCTTATTGCTGCTTTTATTTTTTTCATAAAGTTTATCCTTTCTGATTATAATTTATCATTCATAATTAAAAATGAGGTCTTGTTTTCAGGCACTTTGTTTAGCTCATATAAAAAAATAAGTTGAATATGCCACCGCCGGCTCGGCGGTCGTCATTGTGAGCGTTGGCGAATCCCACTCTCAACTCTCAACTCTCAACTCTCAACTCTAATAATAAAGCAATACCGTAAATACAAGGATATTATATCACAAAAAAATTAAAATCCTTATATTCACGGTATAAACATTCTATTTTATTTTTTTAATAACCTTTGGTCTAATCTTATATATATATAAAAAGTACGAGGATTTAACAGCAAGGTCATATATCACAAAGAATATATTTCCAAGAGCTAGCATTATATAGGCGGTGTACCTTCCAAACTCCATAAACTCCTCTGGGGAAGAAAATAGATTTATAAATATTAGATATGCTGTAATTACACATACGTTAAAAATTAAAAACTTAACTATTACTTTAAGAGGCTTACTTTTTATTCGATTTAGCTGTAGATATATCGAGGGATAAAAGCCAAAAAAGAATAGGAACAAAATCGCCGACTCTTTGACTGGTACAACAAAAAGCCCAAGAATAGAAACTGCCACATAGACAACCATAGCTGTCTTAAAATTAACATCGACAACTATTGATATAAGCACAAGCCCTGCAAATGCTGGAAAGGCATATTCCCCAAAGGGTATAAGTCCTGTTAAAAACATAATGACTATACTCAATGCAGAAATAAGTCCTCCCATAGCTACTTGAGTACTCTTTTTTATTTTCTGTTTAGCCATTTAATTGCCACCTTTAGTATATTATGAAATTAAATTTATGTTTAGCACCCACTGCCACAGCAATCGCAACAACAATTTGCACAGTAGATAGCGGTACAGATGTCACAGCAGCTCATACCACTCGACATATTAGGTCTATTGCCATAGCCATAGCCATTTTGACGCTGATACATTAGCTTTTGAAGTGCTGCACGATATTCTTGATTGGATGGATTCATCTGGCACGCTGTAGTAAAGTATTGATAAGCGTAATCTGTCCAGCCACGATTATAGTATACAGTACCCTTTAAAAAGTGCCATTCCGCATCCCTCTTTTGCTGAGGCACTCCGTCTAGTAGCTCTTCAGCCTCCATTGGTCTACCTGTAGTTATAAGTCTTCTTATATCGGCAAATTGTGAATAGCCTTGAGAGTATGAGGTTGTATCACTATATGAATAGTCACTTCCACCGCTATTTTTTCTCTGAGCCATAATACTGTCATAGGCTTCGTTTATTTCCTTCATTTTTTCGGTTGCAAGGTCGGCAAGTGGATTATTAACATAGTTATCTGGATGATATTTTCTTGCTAGTTTTCTGTAGGCATCCTTTATTTCCGCATCTGTAGCAGAGGGCGAGACACCCAAAAGATTGTAGGGATCAGTCATTTTTTTCTCCTATCTATTTTACGTCTTTATGTTTTTTTATAAATATAAGATTAACACTATCCTTTAGTCCCAAAAACATTATATTTTCAAGTATTGGTTCAAAGTGATATAGTTTAATTAGATTAAAAGCGTTTTGAGCCTCTGCTATCGACATATATACCGAGCTTCTCGCTATGTCATACTTATGCTCAAGGTCGGCTACATTCTGTAAATTAAGCACATTGTAGCTACCGCTCTCTATATCCTTTTCAGCATCGTCAATGGCGTCACAAAGGTAAATATATTTTCCCAAAAAATAACCCATTCTATACAGAGCTTGCTCCTCGGTTGGTTCAGCTGTTAAGCCTTTAAATATACTGCCTAGCATATCGGCTGTTGGGTGAGCTGCCTCATCAGTTGATTTACATTCCTCTTTTTCAAGCTTTTGCTGACTAGAAATATATTTTTTCATAAGCTCATCTATCTCTGGCTGAGCTAAACTTGCCTTTTTATAGATATTTTTTAATGCAAATTTTAGAAATTTATATAGGTATTTTTTTATTGCCTTTTCATCTGTAGTATTGTCGATTATTTTGTAATATAACATAAGCACAGCCACATCAGCCGAAAATTCTATTTCCTTGTTACTGTGACACGAATTTATCTTTTTTAGCGGATTAAAAGGGCATCTTGCCTTTTCTATCATTGGTGTTTTACTGGAAAGTGCCGTACTAAGTAGTGCTAAAAATGTAAAATCATAATTTAATGTAAATCTCGCCCAAAGTCCATATTTTTTTCCAAGCTGTCTGCAAAGTCCGCAATAGACAGCCTTATACGTCTCAAATTCGCATATTCTAAGCTGTGGCTTATTAATCTTTATATAACCGAACAAAACATTCACCACCTACAGAAAATATGATACACTATATTCCCTCTAAAAAAATTAAGAATTTGTAAACATAGCTTAAATGATAGAATAATTATATAGTTTTCATATATTTGCTTGCATAAAAAAACAGAGTGTAGGATATATCATTATCCACACGCTCTGCCTTAGATATAATTACAGTATAAGAAATTAGATTTTAAATTCCTCTATAGCGGCATCTAGTTTTTCTGTGCTTTCAGCGTCTACATCTGCTGAAACTGTCAACGCCTTTGTCAAATCCATACTAAAAATTCCCATAATACTCTTAGCGTTTACACAATACTTTCCTTGCTTTATGTCTACTAAAAAATCAAAATTTGATATAGATGAAACAAAGTTCTTTACGTGCTCAACTGTAGATAGCTGTATATCTGCTGTATACATAACTAACACTTCCTTTCAAAATATAATATAACAACTTTTATTTATTATGTCAATATTTGCTTTTTATACTTTATCACTAGCTTTTGCACTTGTCAAGCTAATTATTTAATTAAAATACCTTGACCTAATATTTTTGTCTTCCAAAAGACATATATTATCCGCTATCTCCTTAAAGGCATAAGAGGGATTTTTTGCCCCATTTCCTCCACCCTCCTCAAGCACGGCTACTGCATACCTAGGGCTTTCACTTGGAAAAAATCCAGCAAACCAGCCCTCAACTATCTCCTCTTCATTAATGTACTTACCTGTTTGTGCAGAGCCTGTCTTTCCAGCACAGGAGCAAAATCTACTTTGAGCGTTTTTTCCGCTTCCGTCTGTTACAACATAGGTTAATAGCTCATTTAGTGTCTCTGCTGTCTCTCTCGAAAAAATTCTTTCCTTTGGGTAGACCTCTGCTTTTTTAAACATAGCATAGCCATCATCGGTAAGACCTCTATATAATGTGGGGTTTACCTTTATTCCACCATTTGCAACTGTTGACATCATAGCCGTTATTTGAACTGGCGTAGCTGTCAAAAGTCCCTGCCCAAAGCATAAATTACAATATTCTCCTCTTGTAATTGTCTCAAGCTCTGGCAAGCTTCCCTTGTCACACACCACACCCTCTGCAAGACTAATCCTTGTATCAAAGCCTAAACGCCTTGCCATATTTATTATATCAGAATACGGGAGCTTATTGCCAAGCTCTATAAAGTAGACATTACACGAATGAGCCATAGCCTCCCACATATCAATCTCCCAATGACCAGAAAGCTTGTGACAATGGTAATCAACATCATTAAGAGTATATTTTCCTGAACAGACCTCCTTATGCTCTGTTGAAAAGCCTCTTTCTAGTGCGGCGGCGGCAACTACTGTTTTAAATGTAGAGCCAACGCTATAGGAGGCTATAGCTCTATTAAACAGGGGACTGTCACTACTGTTAATAGCTGATGCCACATCACTTGGATTGAAGCTCGGTTTACTTACTATTCCAAGTATCTCTCCAGTTTTTACATCCATTACCACAGCCGCCCCCTTTTCTATATTTCTCATAGCATTTTCTGTAATACTCTGAATATCCCTATCTAGTGTAAGCACCACGCCACCTTGAGAAAGCTCTGAATACCTTGTATCCCTTATTTTTTCTATAGTACTGCCAAGCGCACCTCCATAGGCATTTACCCTATATGTTAAGCTCACCTCTCCTCCCATATCCCTTAAAAATTTATCATAGCCCTTTTCTATTCCATATATACCCTTATTTTCATTATTCATATATCCAACTATATGTGGAGCTATTTGATTTTCACTATAACGTATAGGAAAGCTATACACACTCAGTCCGTCTTTATTATCTAGCTCTGCATTTGTTATAAATTTTGTTGGTCTTCCACTTTCTAGTGATGGAAGTATAGCCTTAAATTCCTCGTCACTCAGTTCCGATTTTAGCAAAGGTAAAACCTCTGGTGATGGTATAACCGAAAGCGTATTTTCATATCTACAATTAACAATAGGTCTAAAATATCTATCATATATAAAGCCTCGTGTTTTACCGACCTTAACCCTATACAAGCTTTGGCTTGATGACACTGCTCTATATGTCTCACTTCCTATTATCTTTGTTATTTGTGTATATATTGTTGTAAAGCTTAGTACTAACAAAAAGAAAACTATTGACACACGTCTATTAAACTCCTGAATTTTCTATCCCACCCTTTTAATTTAATGAAATTAATAGTAGTATTGATTTTTAAATTAAAAATATTCAAGTAATCAAATAAAGTGAATATTTAGTAGAAAACGTGCAATAATATAACTAAGATATACTTTTTCCTGTCTAAAAATACAAAATAATGCAAAAGTGTATTTTTATTGACAAAATCTATTGAAATTTTAGACATAATGTGTTAACATAGAGAAGGTACACATCTTCTTGTGTATATTAAAAATTTAATAGTTTAATCTTTTGATTTGGATAGAGGTTGCAATAATCAATAGTAGCTATATAATAATGTGGCAACAGTTTATAGTGAAAGGGTTTATTGCCGAAACAAATATTTTATTGCCAAAGAGTATTTGTTGGGATACTGTATAAGATATAGTATACTGTCACATTTGTGGAGTGCTATCGTATTAAAATGCTTATAACGGCATTGTGATGTTTCCATAAGTGAGATATTGCAGTGCTGTTTTTTTGGTCTGCAAGGCTTATTTATTGACTAAAAAACAAAGCAAGAATAAAATTATAACAAGTGACTAAATTTTCCAGTGTTTTTCAAAATCAAATTTTGAAAGTTAAACATCAAAAGCAGATTAACTTTAATTATATCTGATTTAAAGTTAAATTATTAAATGAAATTTATTTTATTTACGGAAAGAGGTTTTTTAAAATGGAGGTTATTAATGCAGGTTGGTTGTCTATACTGCCACCAATAATAGCTATCACACTGGCTCTTATTACAAAAGAGGTTATTTCATCACTAGTTATAGGTATTCTTTCAGGTTCTATAATCTATGCAGCACTTACTCCTACAACAAACTTTTTGGGTAGCGTAATGGACGGAACACTTTTCGCCCTTACAAACAGATTTTCAATTCCAATAATTATATTCCTTGGAATGCTCGGCTCCCTTGTTTATGTAATTACAAAGGCTGGTGGCTCAAGAGCCTACGGCGAATGGGCATCAAAAAAGATTAAATCAAAGGCTGGCGCTCAGCTTTCAACATTTTTCCTAGGTATACTTATCTTTATAGATGACTACTTTAACTGTCTTACAGTTGGTACTGTTATGAAGCCTGTTACTGATAAATACAAGGTTTCAAGAGTTAAGCTTGCATATATTATAGATGCAACAGCCGCTCCTATTTGCATAATAGCTCCTATTTCATCTTGGGCGGCATCTGTTATGGTATATATGGAAGGCTCTGGTATGAATGGTATGCAGGCATTTATCCGTTCAATACCTTACAACCTATACGCTATGCTTACAATAGTAATGGTTCTTGTTCTATGCTTTACAAATCTTGAGTTTGGACCTATGGCTCGCCACGAAAAGCTTGCACGAGAAAAAGGTGACCTATCTATTTCAAAGACAGCAAAGGAAATGTCTGATGAGGAAATACTAGCTAAGGGAAAAGTACGAGACCTCGTTCTACCAATACTTTCTCTTGTTATTTTCTCAGTAATGGCTATGCTCTATGTTGGCGGATATTTTGGCAGTGATATGACACTTTTCGAGGCATTCGGCAACACAGATGCCGCTGTAGCCATCACCTACGGTGCAATCGGCGCTCTTATTTTCACATTTCTTCTCTATGTTCCTCGCAAGCTTATGTGCTTTAGAGAATTTATGGAGGGCATAGGCAAGGGTGTAGGCACAATGAATCAAGCCTTCATTATTCTTACTCTTGCGTGGGCTATGAGTACAGTTTGCCGTGATATGCTAGGAACAGGCATATATGTTGGTGAGCTTGTAAAGGCTTCAAATATGGTTGGTGCATTCATTCCAGTTATAATATTCATTGTAGCCGCATTTCTGTCATTCTCTATGGGTACATCTTGGGGTACTTTTGGTATTCTAATTCCAATTATCATTGACATCTGTGCTTCTATCGCTCCTGAGCTTATGATAATTTCGCTTTCAGCAACTCTTGCTGGTTCTGTATTCGGTGACCACTGCTCACCTATTTCTGATACAACAATTCTTTCATCAACAGGCGCTGGTTGCGACCATATTGACCACGTAAGCACACAGATGTACTACAGCGGTGTAGTTGCTATTTGCTGTCTTGTAGGTTATTTAATTGCTGGCTTTACAAAAAATATATTCCTAACCCTTGGAGTATCAATAGCTATGCTGCTAATTATACTAAAGGTACTACACACAGTAACTATAAAAAAGGCGAACAGCCGATAACACTTTGATTAGAGTGGAGAGTGG
>SAMEA104404100__coassemble_2384_pt1 | contig 14383 bp, 15 predicted proteins | sample SAMEA104404100__metabat2_low_PE_067 | metagenome-assembled genome bin SAMEA104404100 (sample SAMEA104404100) | Balaenoptera acutorostrata | reverse complement strand
ATTGTGAGCGTTAGCGAACTCCACTCTCAACTCTAGTGATGTTCTCTGTTTTTAATAAAATATTTATTAAGTCTTGCAAAATTATATGCAATATGATAACATATACTCACACATTCCAAAAAATTGAAATTTTAGCTATGAAAATATAAAAAAGGGGATAGTTTAATTGGCAAAGTATGTTATGGCGCTTGATTCAGGAACAACAAGCAATAGATGTATACTATTTGATGAAAGAGGTAAGGTCTGTTCAGTAGCTCAAAAGGAATTTAGACAATATTTTCCAAAGCCAGGCTGGGTAGAACACGACGCTGACGAAATTTGGGGTACACAGCTCGCTGTTGCACAGGACGCTATGAAAAATATAGGAGCTACTGCGGCAGATATAGCCGCCATAGGAATAACAAACCAAAGAGAAACTACCATTGTTTGGGAAAAAAATACTGGCAGACCTATATATAAGGCTATAGTTTGGCAATGTAGAAGAACCTCTCAATATTGCGATGAGCTAAAGGCTCGTGGACTAACAGATAAATTCAGAGAAAAAACAGGACTTGTAATTGATGCCTATTTTTCAGCTACAAAAATAAAGTGGATACTTGACAATGTTGAGGGTGCTAGAGAAGAGGCTGAAAACGGAGAGCTATTATTTGGTACTGTCGAAACGTGGCTTATATGGAAGATGACAAAAGGAATGGTTCACGTTACCGACTACTCGAATGCATCAAGAACAATGCTGTTTAATATAAATACTCTTGAGTGGGATGACGAAATATTAAAGGAATTAGATATTCCTAAATGTATGCTTCCAAAGCCTATGCCAAGTAGTGCAATATATGGCTATGCCGATGCTCAGTTCTTTGGTGCTCCAATAAGCATTGGCGGAGCGGCTGGCGACCAACAGGCAGCTCTATTTGGTCAAACCTGCTTTAACGAGGGAGATGTAAAGAATACATACGGAACAGGCTGCTTTATGCTAATGAATACTGGTGAAAAGCCCGTATTTTCTAAAAATGGACTTGTAACAACTATAGCTTGGGGAATAGATGGCAAGGTAAACTATGCCCTCGAAGGCTCTGTATTTATCGCTGGTGCGGCGATACAGTGGTTGCGTGACCAGCTTAGAATAATAGAATCCTCAGCAGACTCCGAATATATGGCTCAAAAGGTAAAGGATACGAATGGTTGCTATGTTGTTCCAGCCTTTACTGGACTTGGTGCGCCATATTGGGATCAATATGCAAGAGGTGCTATAGTAGGAATTACCAGAGGCTGTAACAAATATCACATCATAAGAGCAACCCTTGACTCACTATGCTATCAAACAAACGCTGTACTTCGTGCTATGCAAGCCGATACTGGTATAAGCCTAAAGCAGCTAAAGGTTGACGGTGGAGCATGTGCTAATAATTACCTTATGCAAACTCAAGCAAATCTGATAAATGCCCCTGTTCATCGTCCTCGCTGTGTAGAGACTACAGCTATGGGTGCGGCATATTTAGCTGGACTTGCTGTTGGATATTGGAGGGACAAGGAGGATGTTGTTAATAACTGGGCAATTGAAAGAATATTTACCCCAGACATAGACGAAAACATACGTGAAAAAATGGTTAAGGGCTGGGATAAGGCTGTTAAATGTTCATATAATTGGGCAAATGACGAGGAATAATTAAAATTTAACTTATATCTAAAGCATACAAAAAAACTACAAAATTTTTGTATGCTTTTTAAAAAACTTTTCTTTTTATTATATTTATATTATTGGTATTTATTTTTATTACAAATACTTGCTAAATAATAAATATTATGTTAATATAGGCATAAGAGTGTGACTATTAATATTGTAAAGGAGAGAATGTCTATGTCTTTTAAATATTCAGCAAAACCAGTATCAGATGGACTAGTTATAGGACAGGCATATATATTTAAACCTTACTGCTTTGATCCTCCAAAGGAATTTATAGATAAGAGTCAAATAGAAGAGTCTATAGAATTCTTTGAGCAGAGCAGAGAAAAAGCACGAGCAGAAATAAGCGATATATACCAGAGACTAAAGAGCAAGGATACAGTAAAGGCGAATATTTTTAGAGCTCATATGGATATACTGTATGATATAGCCATTGATGAGGATATAAGAGATACTATAGTCTATGAGCATTATGAGCCTATGTACTCGGTAAAGGCTACCTTTGAAAAGTACATAAAGGTAATTGCTCAAACAGATGATGAGCTTATCCGAGAGAGAATCGCCGATATGAAGGACGTCGAGCAAAGACTTCTCAGATGTATGCAGGGACTTCCTATACAGGATTTATCAACACTTACAAAGCCTGTAATAATAATCGCAAACGACCTTTCTCCGTCAAACACAGCTACGCTCAATCGAAAAAATGTATTGGGTATAATAACCGAGCAGGGCGGTGTTACCTCGCACTCTGCACTAATTGCACGAAGCTACGAAATTCCAGCTATTCTAGGCTTTGAAAATGCCACAGAAATAGTAAAAAATGATGACGAAATTATGCTTGATGCAATAGACGGCGTTATTACAGTCAATCCAAACGAGGAAGAAAAGCATATCTTTACAAATCAAATGAAGGAGTATAACATAAACCTTCTTGAGACAAAAAAATATGCTTATTTAGACGCTATTACAAGGGATAATGTAAAAATAGATGTTACACTTAATATAAGTTCTGTAAACAAAAAGGAGATTAAACACTACCCATACACAGACGGGGTTGGACTATTTAGAACAGAATTTATATATATGGGACGCAGTCAGCTTCCCACAGAGGACGAGCAAACAGAAATATACAAAATAATATCAGAGGCGGATAAGACAAAAACTGTTACCATTCGTACTCTCGATGTCGGAGGAGACAAAAAAGTTGAATGTCTAGCTCTAAAGCAGGAGGGCAACCCATTTTTGGGCAGACGTGCCTTAAGACTTTGTCTTGCCTATCCAGATATATTCAAAACTCAGCTCAAGGCCATACTTCGAGCAAGCATACACAAAAATTTACGCATAATGTTCCCTATGGTATCAAGTCTTGATGACCTACATAAGGCAAAGGCAGTTCTTGAAAAAGCAAAGGCAGAGCTAATAGAGCAAAATATAGACTTTGACAAAAATATAAAAGTTGGTATAATGATAGAAACGCCTGGTATAGCTATGCTTTCTGACCTTTGTGTACACGAGGTTGACTTTGCAAGCATTGGTACAAACGACCTTATACAGTATACCCTTGCAGCAGATAGACAAAATCCAGACGTCAGTGAGTACTACCAAGAATATCATCCAGGAGTGTTTAGGCTAATTCAGCACGTTATAGAATGCTTTAGTGAGTGTGGTAAGGATATATCGGTTTGTGGTGAAATGGCTGGTAATAAGCTTATGACACAGCTACTTATTGGCTTGGGACTAAGAAAATTTAGTATGAGCTGTACATTCCTCGCAAAAATTAAAAAGAATATCACAAACACAACTATAAAACAATGTGAGGACATAGCTCGCCACGCACTTATGCTACAAACCTCATCAGAGGTTGAGGAATATCTTAAAAAGGTGTTCTTAAGTCAAAATACTTAATATATAATGATAATTATGATAGACAAATAAGTCTGTCAATTAAATTATACTTAAAAAATCTTGTATATTTATTTTAGGAGGTTACAAACTATGTATAGTAAAACAACAGTAATTAAAAGTGCAACAGGCTTGCACGCTCGTCCAGCTTCAGACTTTATAACAGCTGCAAGCAAATTCAAATCAAAAATCGTTATTAGAAAGGACGAGGACGGCTCAGAGGCTAACGCAAAGAGCATAGTAATGCTACTATCTCTTGCACTAGGTCAAAATGAGAGTGTTACAATTACAGCTAACGGCGAGGATGAAATTGACGCTGTTGATGCTTTGGTTTCTATGATAGAAAACGACTTTAACGTTTAATATTAAATAAAATCAAATAATAAAAAATTAAAAGCTCAGTATTTTAGAGATAATTCTCTTTATACTGAGCTTTGTTTTATTTAGTTATAAATCTATAAATTAACGGTTGTCATAGACTGATACTCGCACAAGCGCTCTCTTTAGCTTTGCCTCTAGTATATCCTGCTCGTGTCTATCCTTAGCAGTCTCTAGTCGCTTTTCAGCCTTTTCCTTCGCTTTAATAGCTCTGTCTTTATCTATCTTGTCTGCCCACTCAAATGTAGTAGGAAGTAGTCGTACCTCGTTACCGACAACGCTTAACATTCCACCAATGCACGCTGCCTTGCGAACGTCTCCGTCAGTTGTAATCCTTGCCTGTCCCATACCAAGAGCTGTTACATAGTCGGCGTGTCTTGGTAAAATACAAACATCTCCAGTAGATGCTCTGACAATAAGCTTTTCTGCCTCTCCATCAAAATATAGACCATCAGGTGTAACTATTTGTAGATGAAATGTTTTCATCGCAAATTATACCCCCTTTTTAGCTTTTTCCACTGCCTCGTCGATAGTACCAACAAATAGGAATGCGGACTCTGGCAAATCATCGTGCTTACCCTCGATAATTTCTTTAAATCCACGGATAGTCTCCTTAACTGGAACATATTTACCCTCAAAGCCTGTAAATTGCTCTGCAACTGTAAATGGCTGTGATAGGAAACGCTGAATTTTTCTGGCTCTGCTAACGATTAGCTTATCCTCGTCGCTTAGCTCGTCCATACCCATAATTGCAATAATATCCTGTAGCTCCTTATATCTTTGAAGTATTCTTTGAACCTCACGAGCAACCTTATAATGCTCCTCACCTACAATATCAGGAGTTAGTATTCGGCTTGAGGACTCAAGAGGGTCAACAGCTGGATATATACCAAGTGAAGAAATTTCACGGCTAAGAACAGTCTTTGCATCAAGGTGAGCAAAGGTTGTAGCTGGCGCTGGGTCTGTTAGGTCATCTGCTGGAACATAAACTGCCTGTACAGATGTGATGGATCCCTTCTTAGTTGATGTGATTCTCTCCTGTAGCTGTCCCATTTCCGTAGCAAGTGTTGGCTGATAACCAACGGCTGATGGCATACGACCAAGTAGAGCGGAAACCTCACTACCTGCCTGTGTAAAGCGGAATATATTATCTATAAATAGTAGAACGTCCTGTCCCTCTGTATCTCTAAAGTACTCAGCCATTGTAAGACCAGAAAGAGCAACCCTCATTCTAGCTCCTGGTGGCTCGTTCATCTGTCCATAAACTAGGGCTGTCTTATCAATAACTCCACTTTCAATCATCTCGTTATATAGGTCGTTACCCTCACGAGTACGCTCACCAACACCAGCAAATACAGATATACCGCCGTGTTGCTTTGCTACGTTATTGATTAGCTCCTGAATAAGAACTGTCTTACCAACACCAGCACCACCGAATAGACCTATCTTACCACCCTTTGCGTACGGAGCAATTAGGTCAACAACCTTGATACCTGTCTCTAGTATTTCGGTTGTGCTTTCCTGCTCCTCATAGCTTGGTGGGTCACGGTGGATTTCCCATCTCTCCTTTGTTTCTGGAGCGGGTTTATTATCAACTGGCTCACCTAGTAGATTAAATACTCTACCCAAGGTTTCCTTACCAACTGGAACACTTATTGATGCACCTGTATCTACTGCATCTATGCCTCTTACAAGACCATCTGTGGAGCTCATAGCAATACAGCGAACTATGTTGTCGCCTATATGCTGTGCAACCTCAAGTACAATTTTTTTGCCGTTGTGGTTAATCTCAATGGCATTTAAAAGATTTGGCAGATGGCCGTCGGCAAATTTTATATCAAGTACAGGTCCAATAATCTGAACGACTGTACCTATGTTTTGCTCGTTCATGCACATTTCTCCTTATTTTTATTTTGATTATAAATCAGTACGTAAATGTGTTTTACGTGCTTTCCGAGCCAGCGACAATCTCGGTAATCTCTTGAGTAATAGATGACTGTCTTGCTCGGTTATATTGCAAACTTAGTGACTCAATCATTTCGCTTGCGTTTTTACTTGCTGAATCCATAGCTGTTCGTCTAGCTCCCAGCTCAGATGCCCAAGCCTCACTTACTGCTCCATAAATCATACCTGCTATATATTCAGGTACAATGCAGTCAAATACACTTTCGCTTGATGGCTCATAAATTGTCATCATACGAGGCTTTGTATCCTTAGCTCTCTCCTCTGTTCTTTCTATTGAAAGAGGAAGAATTTTGATAGCATCAGGAGTTTGTGACAGCATAGAGTCAAATTTAGTATAAGCTATATAAAGCTCATCAAAGTGATTTGCCAAAAATTCCTTTGACAAAAGTCTGCTTATTTCAAAGCAATCACTTACAGAAACATCCTCAGCTATTGAAAATGCGGTTGATAATATCTCATAGCCACGCTTTTCATAATGCTCAACAGCTTTCTTTCCTATTGGAAGAATTGTTACGCTTTCCCTTGGCATATTGCCAATGCTACCCTCAACAAGCTTAAATAGGTTGTTGTTGTAGCCACCAGCAAGTCCACGGTCACCAGCTATAACTAGATAGCAAACCCTTTTAACACTACGCTTAATAACAAATTCCGATGTAAACTCTCGGTTATTTTCCTTTATATCACAAAGTGTATTGTGAAGTATGTTAAAGTAAGGTCTGCTTCTTTCAACTCTTTCCTTAGCCTTGCGAAGCTTTGATGATGCGACAAGCTCCATAGCCTTTGTAATCTGCATTGTGCTTTCTACACTTTTTATGCGGATTTTGATATTTTTCATTGAAGCCGCAGCCATAATTAAACCCCTTTCCTTAACCTATAAAATTAATATTACTATTCTATTTTATTTTGTCGAAAGAAAGGATTTTTTAGTCTCATTTATAGCACTAACCAGCATTTTTTCTACTTCCTCACTCAAGACGCCATTTTCGTGTATAGCGTTTGTATAGTCTGTGTAGCGAGCGTCTATTGTATTATAAAGCTCCTGCTCAAATGCCTTAACGTCCTGTACCTCAATATCCTCTAAATAGTTGTTTACTACGGCGTAAATAATGGCAATTTGATTTGCTACATCAACTGGTGTGTTTCTGTCCTGTTTAAGAACCTCAACAACACGTGCGCCTTGAGCTAGTCTACGCTTTGTATCCTCGTCAAGGTCAGAACCAAACTGTGCAAAGCTCTGTAGCTCACGATACTGTGAATATAGAAGCTTTAGGCTACCTGAAACCTTCTTCATAGCCTTAACCTGAGCCGAACCACCAACACGGCTAACGGAAATACCAGGGTTTACCGCTGGCATAATTCCTGCGTGGAATAGCTCTGTCTCAAGGAATATCTGTCCATCTGTAATAGAAATGACGTTTGTAGGAATGTATGCTGATACGTCTCCTGCCTGTGTCTCTATTATAGGTAGGGCTGTAATACTACCACCACCGTACTCAGGAGCTACACGAGCTGCTCTCTCGAGCAAACGGCTGTGTAGATAGAATACGTCACCTGGATAAGCCTCACGGCCTGGTGGGCGGCGAATTAGTAGTGATAGTGCTCTGTAGGCTACTGCGTGCTTTGATAGGTCATCATAAACTATAAGCACATCCTTACCCTGAGCCATAAAGTACTCAGCGATAGCACAGCCTGAATAAGGAGCTATATATTGTAGAGGGGCAAGCTCGCTCGCTGTTGAAGAAACAACAATTGTGTAGTCCATAGCGCCATTTTTTGTAAGAGTTTCAACAAGGTTTGCAACTGTTGAATTCTTTTGACCTATAGCTACATAAATACAGATAACGTCCTTACCCTTTTGGTTTATGATTGTATCTGTAGCGATTACTGTCTTACCTGTCTGTCGGTCACCGATAATTAGCTCACGCTGACCACGACCAATTGGAATCATACTGTCTATTGCCTTGATACCTGTTTGAAGAGGCACAGATACGCTCTTTCTTTCGATAATTCCAGGAGCGTTATTTTCTATTGGTCTAAATTCCTTTGTATCTATTGGACCCTTGCCATCTATTGGCTGTCCTAGTGCGTTTACAACACGTCCAATCATAGCCTCGCCTACAGGAACTGATACAACCTTTCCTGTACGCTTTACTATATCGCCCTCTTTTATTCCTTGGTCAGAGCCCAGCATAACTATTGATACCGAGTTTTCCTCAAGGTTAAGAGCCATGCCGTATTCGCCGTTTGAGAACTCAACAAGCTCGTTTGCCATACATTTTTCAAGTCCGTATGCCTTTGCTATACCGTCACCTACAAGTATGACTGTACCTGTCTCGTTTTGCTCTATTTTTGTTTCATAATTTTTTATCTGACTTTTAATAATGCTGCTTATTTCGTCAGGACGTAATTGCATAGTCTCACCAACTTTCATTTCTTTGCCTATATGCAAAGTATATATATTAATACGCTGTTATATTGAGTAGTGTCTTTCTTATCGAGTCTATCTTACTCTTAACGCTATTTTCAAGCTGTACACCCTCCATTTGAAGGTCAACGCCCGCAATAACTCTCTTATCAACCCTATTTGTAAGTATTACTGTCTTTTGGGTTACAGCCTCTAGCTTAGTTTTTAGCTTATCCATTAGCTCATCACTCATACTAATTGCTGTTATAGCTATAACGTCAATAATATTATTATCAGCGTTATATCTATTTCTAAATTCAGTAGCACACTCGCAAAAATAATTGATGTAGGAATTCTCAACTAGTAGCTTCATAAAGTTAATGATATTTTTATTTACCTTATCACTAAAGCTATTATCAATAATATCCAGTCTTTCCTGTTTTTTGAGTGTTGGGGCATCAAGGAGCTTTAAAAACTGCGGATTTTCCTCGAAGCTTTGCTTTAATACAAGCATCTCGTCTAAAATATCCTTAGTATTCTTTTCCTCACAGCTAAGCTCATAAAGAGCATCACCATAAGCCTTTGCTACCTCTGTCATACTGCATCACCCACATTATTGATAAATTCCTCAATAAGCCTTTCGTGGTCACTCGCTGAAATCTCTTTTTCCACAACCTTTGATGCAATATCAATAGCAATATCGGATATTTCGTCCTTAACTTCATTAAGAGCTTTCTTACGTTCCTGCTCAATATCTGACGCTGCCTTTTCGGTTATTCTTGCAGCCTCTTCGTGAGCTTCACGGATAATGTCCTCGCTTTGAGCCTGAGCCTTTTGATTTGCGGAGGAGATAATCTCCACTGCCTCATCCTTTGCTTTCAATAGATGAGTTTCGTAATTTTCCTTTAGCTCTGTAGCTGTTTTGTTAGCCTCGCTTGCACTTGTGTACATTGTGTCTATTTCAGCTTGTCTCTTATTAAGAATATTTTGTACAGGCTTAAACAGAAACTTCTTTACAAGCAAAAACAAGATAAGCAGGTTACACCACTGCGCAATTACAGTCCATACTTCTATTGAAACAAGTTCCTGGTGCATAAAAAGCCCTCCTTTCTAACGTTTTTTGTTAATCTAATGGTATAGTATATCTCAAAATTTAACTATTAAAGCTTACCAATGAATGGATTAACAAATAGTAGAATTAGAGCTACGATGAAGCCATAAATACCTGTTGTCTCTGCAACGGCACAGCCTAGTAGCATTGTGCTTGTTACATCACCCTTGCACTCTGGCTGACGGCCTATAGCCTCACACGCCTTACCAACTGCGTAACCCTCACCGATACCAGGACCTATACCTGCTATCATAGCAAGACCTGCGCCCACTGCTGATGCTGCTAATACAATCGCTTTTTCCATAATATTTTCCTCCAAAAAATAATTTTTTATTTTTATGCCTAATTATTATAAACTTGGCAATGTTAATAATGTTTTCTTGATTTTATTAATAAAATCATTCTGTCTCTGCCGCTGACGAAATATACATCATTGTCAGCATTGTAAATATGAACGCCTGCAGGCATCCTGAGAATAAATCAAAATATACTGATAGAAATGCGGGTAATCCGACTTGAAAAATCGGAATATTATTTATCGCAGCAGGTAGCCATCTTAGTACAGCGTGGCTAAGAGATGCAAGTGCCGCATAAACAAGAGTGGTAATTACCGAACCAGATACTATGTTTCCAAAATGACGGAATGCCATAGAAATAGGGGTTGCAATTTCACTGATAATATTAAACGGTGTCAAAATCGCTATCGGTTGAGTATAGCTCTTTAGGTATCCTCCAAACTTGTTTGTCTTTATCTTTGTATAGGTAATAAGTACGAATACAAGTAGCGCCCACGCAAGCTCGGTTGATAAATCCGCTGTTGGACTGTACATACCTGTAAGACTTATAAGGTTACTTATCATTGAAAGAACGAAAAGTGACGCCACAAAAGGCACATAGCCCTTAAACCTTTCACCCATATTGCCACATACGAACTTATTTGCTGTTTCCACCAAATACTCCGCTACTATTTGTCTTTTACTTGTTGGGTGTAGCTTTAAATCCCTTGTAAGCCAAATACACAGTCCCACTATAATAGCCATAACTATCCATGTGTTTACCAGCGTTTCCGTTATAGGTATACCACCGAAAATAGGAATCGTAAAAAAGATTTTAGCTCCGTTTACGGATATTTCCATTTAGTTTTCCTCCTTTTCTTCTTTATTTTTGTGGTTCTTTATACTCATAACAAAGATTGTTATGCGAGGAAATAGAAATGGGCAAATAACTGCTACCCAGTTAAATATTGGAACGAATATTCCCAAAACACCAACGCCCATTGTAAGGAGCAAACGTAAGGAGTATGAAAGCTGTATGACCTGTCGGCTCTTGTTTTCGTTTTCCTTTGTTGCCTTTTGTACTGTCAGTCCGAGCAAAAAGAAATTTAGTATTGCCCAAGCTGAACCAAGTATTGCTCCCAAAAGTACTGTATAGTCAAATTTTTTTAGTATTGCAAATATTAAAAGCATAATCGCAGTTAGGGAAAGCGTTCCTATTGCGATATGCTTTGTTTCTTTTTTTACTGCAGGCTGTACTGTTATCATACTGATTAATCCTTTCGATGTGTTATCTAGTTTTTTAGTGCTTATTAAAGGAGGTCGGATTTGAGGTTGATTTTTTGGCTCTGCGTGACTGCTGTCTTATAAATTCTGCTAGTCCACTTACTGATGAGCCAATTCCAAGTATTATTCCCAAAAGCACCACCCAATCGCCAAGGTTAAATCTTGTTTTTAGCCACGAGCCACCCCATATACAAATAATCAGAGGGCAGGCGACTGTAAGTCCAACCTGTGTCAAAAGCGACAGATTTTTTAATATTTGAATGTTTTTTGGTTTATTATCCATATAAGTAAAATTTCCGCCTTGTATAAATATTATATTAAGATAAATCGGATATCTATTCCCTTAAATAAAGATATATAGAATGATTTTCTTATAATATGTCTACATTATAGCAAATTATCATAGAGTTTGCAATAATCAATAGTATTTTTTGTTAAATTTGTTATTTAAGATATGATAATAACATTATTGTATACACTATTCATTAATCTTTATAACACTATTTGTAAATTTTCCTAAGTAAAAATTAATTTTTTGTTAATGTGAAGTATTTCTTTAGTCATTTTTACTTTTGGCTGATAGCTCTGGTATAAAATCTTGGAAGATAAATATATCAAAATCATCATAACAGTTCTTTAGATCAGCCTCACTTTTTATAGTATATGTGACACAAAGAGAGCCTAGCGCCTTGCATACCTTTCTGGAAAAAGCATCCTTATACAGACAGTTATAGGCTATAAAATCTGGTCTTGCAAGTAAATTTGTGAGTAGGTGCCTTGTAAGAAAGGCTGATAAATCATATTTTCTGCCTGCTGTTTCGTTTTTCTTTGCATCCTCTTTAAAATTAGATGATAATTGACCACGAAGAAGCTTTGGATAATGCTTTTTAAACCACATTACCGCCAGAGGGTTAAAGCTTTCTACACAATATCTTCCCTCGTAATTATTTAGTAGCTCCATTGTCTTTTCACATACGTGATTAACATCTGTGTAGAACTTTACCTCTACAATTAATGGCACTTGTCCATCTACCAAATTAAGTACTTCCTCAAAAAGAGGTATATGCTCATCTGAGTTACAAAGCTTAATTGTGCATAGCTCATCGTATGTATAGTCACATAGCTTTTTATCTATTCCACAAACTCGTGAGAGGGTGCCATCGTGAAATACCACTAGCTTATCGTCCTTTGTAAGCTGTACATCAAGCTCTATTCCATATCCATTTTCTACTGCTTTTCTGAATGCAGAAAGTGAGTTTTCTGGGGCATCACTGTCATTATTATGTAGTCCTCTGTGCGCATAATGATATTTTAGTAAATCCTCGTATTCTGGTTTTTTTAGTCTCGGACACATTATAAATATATACACAAGACATAGGATTAATATTAAGATTAAAATTATAATCATAGTTTTCATTTACTACTGATAGTCATTCTTTTAATAAATGCTATTCCTTTCTTTTTTAAATTATAAGCTTGAAAACGCTTCATATAGCGACAAATTACGGTCACTAACGCTCCATCCTTTGGAGTGCTAGCGACCGCTAGATATGACTGTTATATCGCAATCTATAAGTATAGGTCTGATGAGACTATTCTTTATGCCTGTCGGGGCTTCCCGACCAAAAGGCTCTGCCTTTTGAATCCGCAACCTTTTTATAAAAAGCTTGACCAAAAATTTTATATTACTATACTTTATAGTTAATTCGTCATTCGTAATTCGTAATTCGTAATTCGTAATTCGTCATTCGTAATTCGTCATTCGTAATTTAAAATAAGTTCTTGATTTTAGGCACTCGGTATAAGTTCTGAATAAACTAAGTTGAATATGCCTGCGGCAGCTCGCCGACCTAGTCTTCAATATCAAAGTTTTCAATAAGAGTTTTTTTAGTAAGAGGCTTTGTGTCACCATGCTTAACAAATAGCATTGTTACGAAAGCACAAGCTGTAAAAATAGTAGCGTATGGGAATAGTGTTTTGTACGAAACGTGCTGTAGTAGGTATCCAGATAGGATAGGAGTTAAAATTTGAGCAGTCATTGAGAAGGTGTAGTAAAGACCTGTAAATTTACCTAAATCACTACCAGACGCCATATCAACAACCATTGGCAAGCTGTTTACAGAAATTGTTGCCCAACCAATGCCTACAAGAGCAAAGCCAACATTTATTATTGGATGAAATTTACCAGCGAACATAACTCCAAAGTAGGCTACAAACATAAGTACAAGACCAATTAGTATTGTCTTCTTTCTGCCCAGCTTGCTGCTGACAAAGCCTATTGGTATGTAGCTTAAAATAGCAGCAACCATAGCAACCATTAAGCAGTTTGCAAAAGAGCCACCTCTAAGTCCCCAAACATTTTCGGCATATCTTGAAAAAGCAGTAGTAACAGCATTGTATGCTGTAAACCATAGGAAAATTGAGGCAAGTAGGAAGCATAGGCTACGTCGAACATCACTTGGCATCTTAGCCTTTTTGCCAGATTTTTCCTCATTGTTTACCTCCTCTGGATAGTCCCTTGCTATTTGCTTTGCTATTTCATTTTCCTTAGTTGTAGAAACTAGTAAAATAATAGCAAGCACCATAATAAGAGCTATGCCTATAAATAAAGGCAGATAATTTGCTTTCGCATCTGTCTTTTTGACAAGTACTCTAATCAAAACAAGAGAATACATACCACCTATTGCACCCATAAGATTAATGACAGCGTTTGCCTTACTGCGAAGTGGCTTAGGTGTAAGGTCTGGCATAAGAGCCACGGCTGGTGAACGATATAGTGCCATTGCTAGTAGTGTTATAGCAAGCGAAACAATGAATAAAATTATATTAGAAGAAAAATCGGCATAAATCATAAGCATCATAAAAATAACCGCAAATGTTGTACCGACTATTATAAACGGTGTTCTTTTTCCCAATGGAGTGCTAACCTTGTCGGATAGTGAACCGAGTAGTGGAAGCAAAAATACCGCAAGCACATTGTCTAGTGCCATAATAATACCTATAGGCACCTCCTTAAGATGGAAGGTATCCTGTAAAATTAGCGGAATTATGTTGTCATAGGTCTGCCAAAAGGCAGAAATCGAAAGAAACGCAAAACCTATAAAAAAGGTTCTCTTGTAATTTAACTTCATATTTCTTCTCCTGTCTTTTATTTTTCTTGCGGGTAATTACACATATTATAAAAACATATGTAATAATATTATTAGTTACATAACACTTGTGATAGTCTTGCTTATAATACCCACAATAAGTATGATACCATAATACTCCACAAAAATCAATAAAAAATATAGTATTTACAAAAATAATTTTGTATAAAATTACAATTTCTAAAAGCTTGACTAAAAATTTTATATTACTATCCTTTATAGTTAATTCGT
>SAMEA104404100__coassemble_2240_pt1 | contig 15151 bp, 11 predicted proteins | sample SAMEA104404100__metabat2_low_PE_067 | metagenome-assembled genome bin SAMEA104404100 (sample SAMEA104404100) | Balaenoptera acutorostrata | reverse complement strand
CACCTAAAGGTGTTACATTACAATACAAGGTATAAATTAAATGTAACTATCCTTTATAGTTAATTCGTCATTCGTCATTCAAAACATGGTCTTGATTTCAAGCACTCGGTTTAATTTAAGAATAAACTAGACTAAATATGCCTCTGTCGGCTCGGCGACCAAGTCAGACTACCTCTATATAAGAAATGTTACATTACCTACTAAAGTATAGGTTAGATGTGTCTGTCCTTTATGCCTCCGTCGGCTCGGCGACCAAGTCAGACTACCTCTATATAAGAAATGTTACATTACCTACTAAAGTATAGGTTAGATGTGTCTGTCCTTTATGCCTCCGCCGGCTCGGCGGGAAAATTAGTTTAGAATTATTTCAGCTATTTTTTCATTTGCATTGAGTATAGCCATATTTTTTGCATTTTGCTCTATTCTATGTAGTCTCTCTGGGTTTTCCTTTAAGTCACTAAGCTCTCTAACGATAGTATCTGCATCAAGATTTTTTTCCTCAATCATAATAGCCGCATTGTTGTCTACTAGTACCTTTGCGTTGTGGTATTGATGATTCTCAGCAACATTAGGAGATGGAATTATAATAGCCGCTTTGCCAACCGCCAAAAGCTCGCTTATTGTTATAGCTCCTGCTCTACAAATCACAACATCAGCAGCAGCTAGACATTGTGCCATATTATCTATATACTCCCTTATATCAATATTAGTGTTATTTTTATAATTTACGTTTCTTTCGTCAAGAAGCTCTGGAAGAAGCTCCGTGCCATATCTTCCTGTGGCGTGTATGTGGTGAAAACCATCTCTGCCATTGTGCCACTTCATAACCTCGGCTATTGCTCTGTTTACCTTTTCGGCACCAAGACTTCCACCAAAGGAAAGTATACAGAAGTCGTTAGGCTTTATATTAAGCTCTCGTCTAGCAATATTTCTATCGGCTAAAAGAATTTCTGGTCTTACTGGATTTCCTGTTATGATAAATTCTCTGTCAGTAGGAAAATGCTCCCTTGCCCTACCTACTGCAAGACATACTCTTGTAGCCTTTTTGGATAGAAGCTTATTAGTAACTCCTGGAAATGCGTTTTGCTCGTGAATGACCGTCTTTATATTTAGCTTTTCGGCAGTCATTACAATGGGACCAGAAACATATCCACCAGTTCCCACTACAATATCAGGATTTATTTCTCTAAGAAGCTTTTTTGCTCTAATTTCAGCAGTTGTAAGAAGTCCTACAGATTTTATATTTTTAACTATGTTTTGAGGTGTAATTTGTCTTTGTATCCCCATAGCCTTGAACGGATAAAAAGGAAAATCAGCTTTTTTTACAAGTCTAGCCTCCATACCGTTTGGGTTTCCTGCAAAAACAATATCTATATCCTTATGCATAGCTCTAATTGTAGTGGCAACCGAAATAGCTGGGTTAATATGTCCCGCAGTACCTCCACATACAAATAATATCTTTTTCATAATTACATACTACTCCTTTTCTAGTGCTGCATTCCGTGAAATATTGAGTACTATACCCATTTGAGCAAGCAGCATAATTAGTGATGTGCCTCCGTAAGAAAAAAATGGTAGGCTTATTCCTGTATTGGGAATAGTATTTGTGACAACAGCCATATTAAGAAAGGCTTGAAGTCCAACCTGTATAGTTAAGCCTATAGCCATCATTTTTCCAAAGGTATCTCGTGCGTTTATTGCTATGGTAAAGCCTCTCCATATAAGTGCTATGAATAGAGTTATAATAAGTATTGCACCTATAAAGCCCAGCTCCTCACACGCAATAGAAAAGACAAAGTCATTTTGCGGTTCTGGTAAAAATAGATATTTTTGCTTACTGTTGCCCAAATTAGTACCCATTAGTCCTCCTGAGCCTATGGCATATAGTGACTGTATAGTCTGAAAGCCATCGCCCTGTGGGTCAATAAAGGGATCCTTCCATATATTGTATCTTTCCATAAATCTTTCCTGAATTTTTGGAATAAGGCTTGCGGCAAATACAGCACCAGCACCACAAACACCCGAAACAGTTATTAGCTTCCACGAAAGACCACCTACAAAAATCATAATAGCCGATATTCCAACTATTAGTATAGTTGCAGAAATATGAGGCTCGATTAGAATAAGTCCAGCTGGCAACGCAAGTATTAGAGCAAAGGGCAAAATTCCGTACCAAAAGCTAGACATACGCTTTTTGTGGCAATCAAGAAGCATAGCATAAAGAATTATAATTGAAAATTTAGCTATTTCTGAGGGCTGAAAGTTTATAGGTCCTACAAATATCCATCTTCTAGCATCGTTAATCTTCCTTTGTGTAAATACGAATAGCAAAAGTAAAATAGATATAAAATAAATCACCCACGCATACTTTCTCCAGTTGTGATAATCAAAATTAGCAGTTATTGTCATAGCTATTAGACCGATAAAAGCAAAAAATAGCTGTCGGCTAATGTAGTGCAAGCTGTTTCCCATATAGTAATAGGCATTAGCATAGCTTGCCGACGCCATTACAACTAGTCCGCACACAAGTATAATTAATACAAAGCTAAGAAAAATTAAATCAATAGGATTTTTTCTTTTATCCTCTGGGAATGCCTGTGATTTGTACATACTTTTCATTGTAGTCAAGTTCCTCCCTACAATAAATTTTGTGGTTAGTTATAATTAAATGAACTTAACAGCTACTATGGCAAGAACAGAGCCTATAGCTGTAATTAGCGAAAATAGCATAACAATTTTGTTTTCGCTGTAGCCACTCATCTCAAAGCTGTGGTGGATAGGCGTCATCTTGAATAGTCGCTTTCCGTGAGTAAGCTTAAAGTATGTCATTTGAATTACAACAGAAAGCATTTCTATAAGATATATTACGCCAATTAGTAGAATAAATAGAGGTAGACCAGTACCAAAGGTAAGAGCTATTACTATACCGCTCAAAAATAGTGAGCCTGTGTCACCCATAAATACCTTAGCAGGATGAAAGTTCCAAACAAGAAAACCTATACATCCACCTATTAGAGCCGATGACATAATCTGCATTTGAAATATGCCCAGCATAGCTGAAATTACCATAAAAGCAATACCAACTACAAAGGTTACAGATGATAAAAGTCCGTCTATTCCATCTGTAAAATTAATAGCGTTTGAAAGAGCAAGAATTGCAAACATAGCAAGAATATAGTACCCAAAGCCAAAATCAACTTGACCAATAAAAGGAAATACAACGGTTGTCCATCTGTCTCCGCTCATATATAGCATTATAAGGTAGAAGGCTCCTATTATTAGCTGTAATACTAGCTTTTGCTTAGGGGTAAGTCCCTCGTTTTGCTTTTTAACAACCTTTATGTAGTCATCTACAAAGCCTATTAGCCCAAAGCCTATTGCAAGAATTAATCCATAAATAAGTCTTGCATTCATTATTTTTTCGTTGCCGAGGATATTAGTATTACCGCTTAGCTTATAGGTTGTAAAGCCTGCAATTATAGCTACAGCTATACCCAAAAACATAATGCCACCCATAGTTGGAGTACCCTGTTTATTTTTGTGCCACTTTGGACCTATATCAAGAATTGTTTGACCAAATTTTAGCTTTCTCAGTATTGGCAAAAGCCATATACCAGATAGCGCAGTAAATCCAAACGCTAGAAGCATTGTAACAATTATTATTATATTTTCCATTTTTTATAATCCACCCTTATTATATTTTTACATAGTTTTTGTGTTTTTATTCCTGATTTTTTAATTTTTTGTAAAGCTTTTCGATGACCTCTTCTAGCCTCATACCACGGCTTGCCTTAAACCAAACCATATCACCGCTTTTTAGCCTTTTGACAAGATAATCTGCAATTTCTAGCTTTTCATCAAAAATTATTGCCTTGTCCCCTGCTCCATCCTTATAATAATGTGCGTTATTTCCGTAAAGAAGAACCTCGTCAGCAGACTCAGCAGCGGCAATGCCACATTCTGTATGACCTGCCTTTTCAAACGAGCCTAGCTCTAACATATCGGAAAGCACAGCATACTTTTTGCCCTCGCAAGGATAGGTCTTTAAAGTACGCATAGCCGCCTTTATGCTGTCTGGACTGGCGTTGTAGCAGTCCTCTACAACTGTAATTCCGTTTACTAAAACTGTTTTTTGTCTCATTCCTGATGGGGTGTAATTAGATAGGGCTTCGGCAGCATCCTTTGATGTCATTCCTAATGTTATACCTACTCCGTATGCCGCAAGAGCATTTTGTGCTATGTGTAAGCCGTTTGATGGAATGGTTACTGTTTCTATATTATCCTTATATCTAATTTCAAGAGTAAATCCGCCCTTATGCTCCTCGATTATCGAGCCTACTATATCGCAGTCCTTGTTTTCCACTCCGTATTTTATTACATTAAGTCTTGGATAGCTTACATTTCTTAGTAGGTCGTTATCTCCACACAAAAATAGCGGTGAACCGTCACGCAAACTGTCAGCAAGCTCCATTTTAGCCTTTAATATGTTTTCTCTTGTCTTTAGAAATTCAAGGTGACACACGCCAATATTTGTTATAACTCCAATGTCTGGCACAGCTATCTCTGCAAGCTCTGCTATCTCTCCAAAGCCACACATTCCCATTTCTACAACAGCCACCTCTGTAGCCCCATTAAATGAAAATAGAGTATTTGCTGTACCTATCTCGTTATTATGATTGCCCTCAGTCTTTCCTACACGAAATTTTCTCTGGAGAACAGCAGAAATCATATCCTTGGTAGTTGTCTTTCCAACACTACCTGTTATTGCTACTGTTTTAAAGCTGTACTGTGATTTATACCACTTAGCCATTTGTTGCATAGCCTTTACTGAATTTTCACACACAAATATATTTTCGTTTTTGTATTCCACACTATGCTCAGCAATTACTGCCACAGCACCCCTTTTAAATGCGTCCTCAATGTAGCTGTGTCCATCAACACGCTCACCCTTAATAGCTATAAAAATCGTCTTATCCGTTATATCTCTGCTATCTGTAGATATATAATTTACCATCGCATCACTACTGGTCTCAAAGCCTAGTGAAGCAATTATATCCTTTAATTTTACTGTATCCATTAATTTTTCTCCTCAAATATTATGTCTCAACTCTCAACTCTCAACTCTAATGACAATTCGTCATTCAAATAAGGTCTTGTTTTCAAGCACTTAGTGTAAGTTATATGTAACTGTCCTTTATGACAGCGGTGGCTCACCGCTCATCATTGTGAGCGACAGCGAACCCACTCTCAACTCTCAACTCTCAACTCTAATGAGAATTCGTCATTCGTCATTCGTCATTCAAATAAGGTCTTGTTTTCAAGCACTTAGTGTAAGTTATATGTAACTGTCCTTTCTACCAGCGGAGGTACTCCGACCAAGTCAGATTACCGCTAGATGAGAGCTGTTACATTACTCACTAAAGCATAGGTTAGATGTGTCTATCCTTTTTGCCTGTGCCGGCTCGGTGACTAAGTCAGATTACCGCTAGATGAGAACTGTTACATTACTCACTAAAGCATAGGTTAGATGTGTCTATCCTTTTTGCCTGTGCCGGCTCGGCACAATAGTTCTTCTACTATTACCTTTTCATCAAAGTATATTGTCTCGTCGTGCAAAACTTGATAGTCCTCGTGACCCTTGCCAGCTAGGAGAAGTAAATCACCCTTTTCTAGATTATTAACAGCCCATACAATAGCCGTGTATCTGTCGGGAATAATCTTGTATGGCGTGTCTATACCCTCAAAGCCAACCTTTGCATCATTTATTATCTGCATTTCGTCCTCATCACGAGGATTATCAGAGGTTAGAATTACAAGGTCTGAATTTTGAGCAACATTACGAGCCATTATTTTGCGTTTTGCCCTGTCTCTGTTACCAGCACAACCAAAAAGAGTAATAAGTCTGCCCTTTGTAAATTTTCTCATACTTTCAAGTATTTTCTTTAGTGCCTCTGGAGCGTGTGCAAAGTCTCTGATTATTGTAAAATCCTCGCAAGTTGATATAACCTCAGCTCTACCTGTTACTCCGTAGCAGTTTTTTATTCCGTCACAGCAAGACTTTAAATCTCCGCTGACACAGTATGCGGCAATAATTGCCTCAAGTGAATTCATAACCGAAAATTCACCAGGCATAGGAACTGTTACAGAATAGGTGGCTCTATCGTAAACTACCTCAAATACACATTTGTCTGAGTAATACTCGGCATTTTCTGTGTAAAAATCAGCATTTTTATTACTCATCGAGCAAGTTATAATTTCCTTATCACTAAGCTCGTTTTTTAATCTTTCACCATAGCTATCATCTATATTTATAACTATTTTTTTACACATATCAAAGAGCCTCTTTTTTGCATTAAAATAGTTTTCCATATTTTCGTGATAATCTAAATGGTCCTGTGAAAGATTAGTAAATATTCCAACCTCAAACTCTAGTCCATCCAGCCTTTGCTGGTGTAGTGCCTGTGAGGAGGTCTCCATAACAACATATTTACAGCCTAAATCCACCATTTTTGCAAATAACTCATTTAGCTGATAGGGGTCAGGGGTTGTAAACTTAGCTGGAATTTGTATATCATCTATCTCGTTTCTAATTGTACCAATAAGTCCAACCCTTTCACCAAGACTCTTTAGTATAGCCTTTACCAAAAAAGTTATTGTGGTCTTTGCATTAGTGCCTGTAATTCCTATTAGCTTAAGCTTTTTTGACGGATTTCCAAAGTGTGCTGCACAAATGCTCGCATAGGCACTCCTTGTGTCCGATACTATCACTTGATTATCTACGCCAATATCGTGGTCCGTAACAACAGCTACAGCTCCCTTATCCAGCATCTTTTGTGCTACATCGTGACCGTCAAATCTAGCTCCCCTTATACACACAAATAGATTACCGCTTTTTATATTTCGTGAGTCAGTGGTTATTCCGTTAATTTCTATACTATCTGTAGAAGCTATATTTGTTTTATATTTTGTATTAACTAGATACTCTGTTAAATTCAAAAAAACACACCCTTTTATATTAGTTTATGGCGCAAAGCCAGTCATATTTTTATCTACAAAGTCAACCGTTATAACCGTACCCTTTTCAACCTCAGTACCTCCCAAAATATCCTGAGAGGCGGCAACTGCGTGCTGATTTTCAAAACTCACACCATTTACACGAATATTAAGTCCAGAGTTTATTATAAGCCTATTTGCCTCCATACCCGATTTACCTCTTACATCTGGAACTTGTACAAGAGTGCTTTCTGTCGGCTCCTCCGTATACAAGAGAACCGTACCATTTCTTGGTACCATGGTACCTGCTGATGGAACCTGCTTAATTACAGTCTTTCCATAGCCTATAATTTTTCCTGTAAGGTCACTCTTTTCAAGCGCACTTCTTGCAGCGTGAGGTCCAAAGCCTATATAATTATTTACTCGTCTATCCGCCTTTTCAAGCTCCTCTGCGGTATATTTCTTTTCTACACCCAGATATGGCAAAGCCTCTGCCAGTACTGCACCAACTATTGGTGCGGCAATAGTTGAACCGTAGGCATTTATTAGAGATGGCTCGTCCAAAAGCACAAGACAAGCATACTTTGGGTCGTCCATAGGCGCTACACCTACAAATGAAAGTATATGCTCCTTTTTTCCTGTATTATGCTCAAGGTCAATTTTTTCCGATGTACCTGTCTTTCCGCCTACCCTGTAGCCACTTATGTAGGAATTTCGTCCAGAACCCTCAGAAACAACTGTCTCTAGCATTTCACACACAAGCCTTGACGTGCTTTCTGAGATAACCTGTCGCTTTGGTATATGGTTTGTCTCACTTACAATATTTCCTTGAGCATCAACTATTCTCTTGACTAGTGTAGGCTCATATAAATATCCACCATTACACGCAGCGGCAACCGCTGTTATAAGCTGAATAGGCGTTACCTTAAAGGTTTGTCCAAAAGCACAGCTTGTCAGCGAGTTTTCATAGTCTAGCGGATTCATAAGTGCTTTTTTGGAGTGATAGATACTTTCCGCTTCGCCAGGCAGCGGTATACCTGTCTGTTCTGTGAGACCAAATGCCTCAAAAAAGTCATAGAACTTTTCGGCTCCTATTCTTTCGCCAATCATCATAAATGCAGGGTTACACGAATTTTGAACTGCTTGGGCTAGGGTTTGAGAGCCGTGTCCGACAAGCTTCCAACACGATTTTTTTACCTTGCCTACCATATGGTAACCTGGGCAATAGAATGTATCAGACGGCTTTATAACTCCTGTCTCTAGTCCTGCGGCAAGAGTTACTATTTTAAATACGCTTCCTGGTTCATAAGGCTCAGTTATACATTTATTTTTCCACTGACTAAACTGTGCGTTGAGTAGGTGCTTATTGTATTCCTTAGGGTCGTTTTCATACTGTGACAAGTCCTCAAGAGTCTTTTTGTCATATACCTCGTTTGGGTGGTTTGGGTCAAAGTCGGGCATAGTTACCATAGCGAGTATCTCACCGTTTGTAATATCCATAAATATTCCAGCGGCACGATTTTTTACCCCATGCTCAATTACTGCGGCTCTCAGATTTTTTTCGAGTATCTGCTGAACTGTGGCATCAAGAGTTGTTACAATGCTCTTTCCGTCCTGTGAGTTATATACATCCTGGTACCTAAATGACATCTCTCTGCCCTTTGCATTTTTTGCTGTTACAACTCTACCTGGAACACCGCTCAGTGTCTCGTTAAAGTATGCCTCAATTCCGTATGCACCACGATTTTCGGCATTTACAAAGCCAAGTACGCTTGATGCTAGAGTATCGTATGGATAGGAGCGCTTTGTCGTCTCCTCTAGGTATATACCCTTTATGTTATTATCTGCCGCAAATTTTAATGCGGCATCCGCCTGCTCCTTTGGCACTCTTTTTTTAATTTCCTTGTAATACTTAGTTTTGTCACTTGCCTTTTTAAGTATTACCTCCCTTTCAATGCCAAATATTTCGTTCATACCGTCAGCTATCAGCTCCGCCTGCTCATCGGTAACATCGGCTGGAGAAAATAATACATCCCAAACCGTTTCGCTTTCGGCTAGTATGTTTCCGTTGCGGTCATAGATATTTCCTCTGTTTGGAGTAATATTTGTCGTCTTTAGCTGTTGTGCAAGAGCCTTTTGCTTATACATATTTCCGTCTATAAACTGAATTATATATAGCTGTCTTACTACTGCACAAAAGCACAAAATAATAACTGTAAGCACTATGTATGTACGACGTCTCATAGATATTGTTGGGGCTTTTTTCATATTTTACAATTGTCTCCTTTCAAAGGAAAATAGCTTAGCTATGCCGAGCTTAAATAAAAATTAATCCCTATTAAACACATTCACCGCCTAAAATTCTTAAAAAGGCGGTGAAAAAATGTCAAGATTATCGAAATCCCTTATATAATATATATTTTGGTTTTGCGTTCTCTATGCGAACAATCTGCTCCACATACGTTTTATTTTTGATATTATATCATATTGTCCCTCTGTATTTACTCGTGAAACGCTATCCTCACAGCTAACACAGATGTACTCTGTTTGGTAATTTTCGCTCTTTCCCATAATAAAATTATTTTGGGAAAGCTCTGCTATTTCAATGTTGTTATAGATATTTTGTAGTTGCTCCTCTATTAGTGTGTTTTCCTTTTGTAGATTTGTAAGAGCTATCTCCTTTTTTGCAATCTGGTCACCTAGCTCAGTTTTTTCTATTTGATGATATACCGATAGTCCAGATAGTCCAATTATTGCAATCGCACATACTACACACTGAAATATATTAACCCCTGTAACAAAAGGCTTTTTTCTATTTGAGCGGACTCCAGTTATGGTTTCTTTTTTCTGTATTTGCTCATACTGTACTGCATTATCTACATATTTTCTCGCTGTACTCGACATTTTTCTATTCCTCCATTTATTCATCTATGTTGTCTATATCGTATTCTATTATATATCATACACAATGATATATTTAAGTAAATCTTGTCAAAAGGTCTTATCAAAATAGGTATATAGATTATTGTTACGCAGTTATTCTTAAAGCTTTTCTATAATTCTTAGCTTAGCGCTACGACTTCTTGAGTTTATTTCCTTTTCCTCTGCCGAAGCCTCAATAGGCTTTTTGTTTATGAGCCTCGCTCTTGGTTTATTTCCACATACGCATATTGGAAAATCAGGCGGACACGTACATCCCTTACAAAGAGCTGCAAACTTTTGCTTAACCATTCTATCCTCTAGAGAATGGAATGTAAGAATGACAAATCTGCCACCAGGAGCAAGTCTTTCAAAGCCGTCATCAAGGCATCTTGATAACACATCAAGCTCACTATTTACAGCAATTCTTATAGCTTGAAAGGTCTTTTTTGCGGTGTGACTGCCAGACTTTTTTGCGGACCTTGGTACTGCCTTTTCGATTATATCCACTAGCTCAAATGTGGTTTCAATAGGCTTTTCCTGTCTTGCATAAAAAATCTTTTTTGCTATTGGAAGAGCAAAGCTTTCCTCTCCAAACTCACGAATTATTCTTGCAAGACTGCTCACGTCTGTATTATTTACTATGTCATAGGCACTTAGTCCTGTCTGTGACATTCTCATATCAAGGGGGGCATCCTTCATATATGAAAAGCCTCTGTCTGCGGTGTCTATTTGATGTGACGAAACACCAAGGTCCAAAAGAATACCGTCAACTGTATCTATTCCCTCATCATCAAGAACCTTTGTTAAATTAGAAAAGTCGCTATGCACAACCTTTGCGTTTGGATAAGGGGAAAGTCTTTCAGTTGCTACCTTTACAGCATCTGGGTCCTTGTCTGTAGAAATAAGTCTACCATTAACAAGCTTCTTTGCAATTTCCTTTGAATGTCCAGCTCCTCCGGCTGTACCGTCAACGTATATTCCGTCAGGATTTATATTAAGTCCGTCTATACATTCGTTTAGCATAACAGAGATATGTTCAAATGACATTTGTTCACCGCCTAATTAGATTTTTATACACATATTTATTATAATACTTTTTATCTTTTTAAGCAAGTATTTTAATAAAACTCTTTTGATATTTTATTAAGACAAATACGTAAATACTTGTCTTATCCGTGATTTTCGTGTATAATATCAATATAGATTGTTAAGAATTTATATAGATTTTTAAAAAAAGAGGAGGTTTTGCAAATGTCCGCACGCTATTGCTCAAAATGTATGAAGGCCATTGATGAAAACAGCTATATTTGCCCTCATTGTGGCTGGGATAATAAAATACAAAACCCCTCTAATTTGCTCAAGATAGGAGTAGTACTAAAAAATAGATATTTGATAGGAGCTTTCTACACCTCGTCTCCTATATCAGCTATCTATATGGGACTTGATTTAGAAAAAAATAAGCGTGTATATGTAGAGGAATTTTTTCCACAAACTATATGTAAGCGAGACAAAAATAACGTCTGCTTTGATGATGAATACAATATTCTTTACAAAACAATGGCGTCGGATATGCAGGATAGGTGGGAGAGAATAGCCGAAATAAATTCTCCCTCTGCTACTCACTTTTGTGAAATATTCTCTCTTAATAATACTGTCTACGCAGTAACTAGCTATGTAAAGAAAATTACTCTTGAAAGCTACCTTGCAACAAAGCCTATGCTTAGCTGGGAAAAGCTAAAAAAAATGTTTATGCCCATATTTAGCTTTCTTGCTACACTTAACTCTCAAGGTATTTCACACTGCGGAATATCACCAGAAAATATATGGGTAACTAAGGACGGAAAGCTTATAGTTAGTGGATTTTCCTTGCCAGAGGCTAGAACTATGGGAAGTATTGTTCCGTGTGAACTATACAGCGGATTTTCAGCACCCGAGCAATATAAAAAGAATTTGTGGCAGGGTGAATGGACAGATGTATATTCTCTTGCGGCAACACTCTTTTATGCGATAACTCTAAATAAGCCTGTTGATGCTACAAAGAGATTGGAAAGAGATACTCAAAGGGTAGTCGCATACTACAATGACAATATTCCAGATAATGCTTCAATAGCAATAAAAAACGCTATGAACCTAGATAAAAAGAATAGATTTTCAAATATAGATAGCTTTTCAGCGGCTCTATTAAACGAGGTAGGCTCAAATACAGCCGTCTTCGGTATTGATAGGACAAGGGTTGTATCAACTGAAACAGCGAAAAACGCCATAAAAAATTCAGTAGAAGTACAAGCAAATAACATTACTAAGTCAAGCCACAAAAAATATGACGGTAAATTTATAGCTATAGTTATTCTTGCCATTCTTATGACTGGTAGTCTTATTGCTAACACATTTCTTCTGTACAAAAGCGAGGAAAAGCCTATTGAGGAAACTAGCTCTATGGTAGAAATAGAGCCAGAGGTAGTAATACCACTATTAGATGAAAGCTTTGTAGGTATGCACAAAAAAGCTATACTTAGCTCCCAAAACCAAAATATTAGCTTTATGTTCGTGTATGAATACAGCGAGGAATACCCAGAAAATATAGTCATAAAGCAGTCCGTGCAAAAGGGTGAACCCATACCCGAAAATAAAAAAATAACACTAACCGTAAGCAAGGGTTCAAGATTTGTTACAATACCATATCTAATAGGCTCATCAAAGGACTTTGCAAGCAGAGCCTTAACAAATATGGGAATAAAATATGACATAGTCTACACAAATAGCGATACATCCGATGCTCCAGTAGGAACTGTTGTGGATATGAGCGTTAGCTATGGAGTAAAATTTGACAAGGAAACAGAAAGGGTAATAATCACAATCAAGGGAGAAACACTCCCCTCGATTGATGATGATAAAAATGTATCTCTGTATTAGAAATGAGGTGGAATGTATGAAGCTATCATTTTCAACAATTGGCTGTCCCACTTGGTCGTTTGACACAATAGTAAATAAAGCAAAGGAATATAAGCTTGACGGAATAGAGCTTCGGGGTCTCGAGGATAAGATATATATTCCAAACCACAGTATATTTAACGACAAAAATATTGACAAGGTAAAACAACTATTATCAGATGAAAAAATAGAAATTCCAGTAATAGCCTCAGGAATAACGCTTGGACTATATGACTCCTACAAATTTGCAAAGGAGGAGGCAAGGGATTATATAGCTCTTGCAAATAAACTAGACGTAAAATATATAAGGGTTATGATAACACCAAGCTCAGAGCCTCTTCCCACAGATATAGATAGCGCAAAGTATCTGTATATGGAGCTTTGCGAGATGGCAAAAGAAAAAGGAGTATGTATGCTAATTGAAACAAACGGCATACTCTCCGACTCCTATACTATGGCTGAATTTATGAGTGGCACAGACAGTAAAGCTGCGGGCGTACTATGGGATATACATCACCCCTATAGATACTGTGCCGAAAAGCCAGAAAAAACATATGAAAATCTTAAAAAATACATTAAGCACATACATATAAAGGACTCAATAATTAAATACAATAGAGTGGAATACCGTATTCTTGGCTATGGTGACATACCAATATTTGACGCTGTAAAATTACTAGAAAATAATGGCTATGACGGATATTTAAGTCTTGAATGGTCAAAACGCTGGAACAATGATTTAGCTGAGCCAGAATTTGTATTAATGCAATATCGAAGCTTTATGGACTACTTATTTTCCGCTATTTCTCCATAGGCTTTTTTGCAATAAAATCAACATAATTAATATGCCTGTCTAACCTTCTCTTATAAAATTTACACTTTATTTTTATTATTATATTAAATTATTTATAAATATATAGTAACGTGAGTATGCTTGCAGACCTGTAAATCCAAAGGATACTTCTGTAGTGGGATTTGCCACGCTGTACCGCAAGCTAATATAATAAACATAGCTATAAATTAAATAAAAGAGCGTTAAGTATCTTTTTAAGATATTTGACGCTTTTTGTTTATTTTACTACTTTTGTACAAATTACATACATATAATATAGTTAAATTTAATATTATTTTACCCTAAAAAATGCCATTTTAAGGTATTTAATGCCATTTATACTTACATAAAGCCTCTCAAAAAATTTGACAGATTGTTATTATTATGATAAACTCTAAATGCTTTATTTTAGCTAATATGATTTTAAGGAGTAATGGTAATAATGAAAAAATTATTTGTAATCGCACTAAGTGCCGCTATGGCTCTATCACTTGTAGCTTGTGGAGCTAAGGCTGAAAACAACGTAGAGGAAAACAAGCAAAGCACAACATCTGAGCAGATAGTTGATACTACAACAGATGACACAAAGGTTGATACAGTTTCTACACCATCTGTATACACAAACAAATACACAAACCTTGATAAAGAGGCTCTACTAGCAGAAATATCAAAGTACTCAGGCGTTACAGTAGTAGCTACTGCAAATGCTGATGGCACACCAAATATCGCAATACTAACACCTGGCGTTGCTGGAGAATACATTGTATTTAATACTGCTCCAAACACAACACAAGAAAATATCCGTAGAGACAAAAAGGCTGAAATGATATTCGATATAGTTAATACAACAGCTGAAACAAAAGAGGAACGTCACAAAGGTGCTACACTAAAATTAGAGCTAATGGAGGACGCTACCGTTATCGAGGAGCTTAAAAAAGAATCACAATTTATATCAGACATTTCAATGGTTTGCAAAATAGTTGAGGTTATGCCTGTAGGCTAATCGCCGAGACAGCGCTTCAATAATAAACTACCACTAGAGTTGAGAGCTTTGCTCAGAGTGGAGAGCTTCGCTCAGAGTGGAGAGTTGAGAGTTGAGAGCTTCGCTCAGAGTTGAGAGTGGAGAGCTTCGCTCAGAGTTGAGAGTGGAGAGTTGAGAGTTGAGAGAATTAGACGGATAGTCTGTTCTCTCAACTCTTTTTTATTAATTACGAATTACGAATTGCGTTCGCTTTCGCTCACAATTACGAATTACGAATGACGAATTAATTATAAGGTTAGTTTTTTGGTCTCAGAGTAGATTTATATTAGCTCTGACTTCTCGACAGCTCAGCTAACTGTCTTTTCTAGTTTATACTAACCGTTATAGTTATCTCAACTCTCAACTCTCAACTCTTAACTCTCAACTCTCAACTCTTAACTCTCAACTCTTAACTCTTAACTCTTAACTCTCAACTCTCAACTCTCAACTCT